>Ga0207668_10001003_pt1 | contig 16910 bp, 25 predicted proteins | sample KBSS43metaG_FD_184323 | JGI IMG/M metagenome (GOLD analysis project Ga0207668, IMG submission 184323) | Switchgrass rhizosphere microbial communities from Kellogg Biological Station, Michigan, USA - KBS S4-3 metaG (SPAdes) (version 2) | ecosystem: Host-associated > Plants > Roots > Rhizosphere... | reverse complement strand
AACGCTTACCCATAACGGCACTTCGCTTATACTGCCTGGCGCCGTAAACATAACCACTGTTAGCGGTGATACGGCTATCTTTAGATCATTAGGTAGTGGCAACTGGATATGCATATCATACAAGGCATCTAACGGCAGAAATGTTACTACAGGCTTTAAAGGGGCTGATCTAGCTTCTTCTGGTACTGTCGACTTGAGTACAGCAACCGGTGATTTTGTGGATATAACAGGAACCACTACTATTACGGCGTTTGGCACAGCAGATGCAGGTATACAAAGGGTTGTTCGCTTCACAGGTGTATTAACCTTAACGCATAACGCCACCAGCTTGATATTGCCGGGCGGCCTTAGTATAGTTACAGCCGACGGGGACACAGCTATCTTTAGGTCTTTAGGCTCAGGGAACTGGAGGTGCATTGTTTATACCCGTGCTAACGGCCAGATTAGGCAAACGTTTGGTATTAAGGGCACTGATATCGCTTCAGCAGGTACTACGGACTTGTCTACGGCTACAGGCGCTTTTGTAGATGTTACCGGCACCACAACTATAACGGCGTTTGGCACCGCATCTGCAGGCACCACAGTAACCGTAAGATTTACTGGCTCCTTAACATTAACCCATAATGCGACAAGCTTGATATTACCAACTGGAGGCAATGTTATAACGATAGCGGGGGATGTGGCGACGTTCGTTTCTCTGGGTTCAGGAAACTGGGTATGCGTCAATTATAGTTCGAGCGCTGTAGGCAATGCCCAGCTGGTGCTTAAGAACACTACCGAGACCGCCACAAATGATAATACCGTTAGTAATGATGCCGCTCTAACATTCAGCATGGGTGCAAACATCACTTACAATATTGTAATTAGAGTGTTGGCCTCAATTAGCGCTACAGGAGACTTCCAGTTTGATATTAACGGGCCGGCCTCTCCGTCCTCAATTACTGGCGGATATACTTATACCGCTATTGTAGATGAGGCCACATATAGCGTTAACACAATAGTACAAGGAAGCGGAAGCATTTCTGCATATGCCTCCGCTGTTAGTGTGCTAGCGGGCGTAAATAGCACTATTGCCAGCCTAGATATTGCATTGACAATAGTAAATGGCTCTAACTCAGGTACGTTTGCATTGAGATGGGCACAGAATAGCAGCTCTGGTACCGGTAGTTCAGTCCTTGCAGGTTCTTGGTTAACGTATAAACAGGGGTAATATGAGATACTTAGATAGAAAAACAGGCGAGATTTGTGAAGTAACACAAGAGCAGTGGAATGCCATGCACGGCAAGATAACGCCGCCTGCTTATGTACAGGCCCGTATAGCTGCGTACCCCTCTATAGGCGATCAGCTTGACATGCTATACTGGGATAAGGTAAATAACACCAACAACTGGCGAGAGCTAATCGACTCCATTAAAGTTGCCAATCCAAAGCCTAGTTAATCTACTTGCATTCTCATTGCAGCTTAGTATATTTAGCATGTAATTAATATATTAAGAGCATGACAATGGACAGTGAGATAATACCACGCACATATACTATAAAGCTATCTAAGCACAGGCATGAAATGCTTAAAAAGATGGCGGTGGCAGATAGTAGGTCTGTGTCTAATTTTATCAACTGGTTACTTGCTGAACGTATTGACGCTTATACTCGCACCAAGGCTAACGTAAGGCCGCTTTCTAAACAGTCTGCACCTTGCGATATTTATGGCCCTAGTTGCCTTGAAGATAATAAGTAATTACAATATACATAACATGACTCGCCACGCTTGGCCTGGAACGATAAACCAGTTACCAGCGCACCAAGGCGAGTCACTGTTTACGCTTTTTCGTTAAAGTTACTTAAGGGCGTTGGGCTCCATGCCCGCGCCCTTATTCATTTCTTCCCCTCACACAGCTCTAGCTTATACTTCAGTACCTCGAGTTGTATTCTAAGCTCCTTTACTTCCTTTGCATCAGTTGACCCCCATATAAAAACGGCCGCTACTGCAAAATCAACCATCCCCCACATTATTGGCGTTAAGTCAACCTTATTACTCATGCGTGACCTCTTGTTTACATAAGTCTATAATACGCTTACATAAGCTAATCATGCCTTGCGCACCGTCTGCTACATCTGTCATAGAATGGGCTTTATAATGTTTTTCAAAAATCCATACGCTAAGGGACGGTATCTTGTCAATTGCTTTATCTAAAGTTGCTTGTAAGACCTTAGCGTTATCTGCAGATGCTCTCATCCAAATACGACCCTTTGTGGTTATAAAAAGCCAGGCACCATTAATATTGAAAAACAATATTTTGATTCATCCAAAACTCCGTCCATAACTTAATGCTCATTTCATGAGAAGGCAACCGTTTTTGAACATAATCTTAATACTAAGTTACTTGAGTCTTAGTGGCTTTTATATTATAAATAACTGTATGTTACAATAAATACCAGGCTTTATCATGCATAAAATAGGTTACGCACGTGTGTCTACTGAAGATAAAAATCAAACGTTAGATTCTCAAATAGAACGGCTCAGACAAGAGGGGTGTATAAAAATTTTCCATGAGCACCAGACAGGAGTATGGGACAACCGTCCCCAGTGGCTAGCGTGTTTAGAGTATCTGAGGCCCGGAGATATCTTGGTGGCTACAGAATTAAGTCGTATTTCTAGAAATGCCTTAATGTTATTACAGTTAGCTGCCGATTTTAATAAAACAGGCCTCCATATGAAGACACTTGACGGATTTATTATCGATACAACAACAACCGTAGGTAAATTAACATTTACGGTAATGGCGGCAATATACGAATTTGAACGAAATATGCTTAGCGACCGTACAAGAGCCGGGTTGAAGACCGCTAGGGCACAAGGTAGGGTTGGTGGGCGTCCTAGGTTACTAAATGAAGAGCGCAAGTCTATATTTATAGACCAAGTAGCTCAAGGGAAATATAACACGTCTCAGGTTGCCAAAGCGTTTGGAATAAGTCCCCAATCTGGACGACGGCTAATTAGAGAAGCCAAGGCCGCCGGCACCTGGCCGGGCACAGAAAAGATAATTATGCCTACGATACAGCAATTGACCTCTGTGGCTTAGCTATATATAATACTTGCGACGCGCGTAGGCCTGCGTGGCGACTACTGTTTATATGTCTTGGCTGGCACTATGGCCAGTATGGTTATGGTGCCACGTATTATTTTGAACAATAGTCTATGTTTTTTGCCGAGTATTGCTATCCGATAGTTGGCGTATTCAGGGTGCTTTGATGCTAGCCTTCTGCTAAACGTGAGCGGAGCGGCCATTAGCTTTTCTTCGATATAAGAATGCGCTAAGCGCTTTACGTCTAAAGGTAACTTGGGCCAATCTTCGTTTACAACGCCCCGGTTCAATAAGATTTTAAAGGCGGCCATGATATTCCTCATAATCTCCCATATACTGATTTTCGCGCCCTAAAATTTGCTCAATCCAAAGCTCATCTTCATACTCTTCGATAGATTTTGCCACTAACTCACTTACTAAGGAGCCGGGCGTGCGTCTGCGCTGTATGGCCAGCTCACGTAAAGATTCTGCCACCTGCCCCTTAAATGCCAAATGCACTCTCACTACATTTTCGTTCATTTATTTCCTCTTTATTAAGGTTGGGCAATGATTATTGCCCATTCTCTTGTATTAATAGCTTATTTAGATGTAAAGTCAAGTGTATTTAGGTTGACTTCCTGTGTATTTACGTGTATAGTATGTGGAAAATTACACGTGGAGGTGTTATGAAAACTACTGCTTTGACCATGGGTACTAACCCCATGGTTATAGTTCCGACTGACTTTCAATCTGCTATGGCCATTGCTGAGGTTATGGTAAAGGCAGGCTTTGGCAACTTGAAAAACAAGGAGCAGGCCTTCGTTGCTATGCAGCTGGGTGCTGGGGTGGGGTTGACCCCCATGCAAGCTATGTTAGGCGTCTCTGTTATTAATGGTAAACCTGCTTTATACGGCGATACCATGCTGGCCGTAGTAAAAGCTTCTGGGTTGCTAGAGTATATCAAGGAAGAGATAGTGGGTAAAGATGATATGATGGTTGCGAAATGCACTGTTAAGCGAAAAGGTGAGCCAGAGCCAGTGTGTCATGAATGGAGCGTGGCTGACGCTAAGAAGGCGGGTAAGTGGGGCACCGCCGGCGTGTGGACGCAGTACGGCAAACGTATGTTGCAGATGCGCCCGCGTGGCTTTTCGCTAAGAGACGCGTTTCCTGATTTATTATTGGGGCTCCAGCATACTGTTGAGGAGTTAACTGACGGTCCTATTATAAATGTAACGCAGGAGTCAGATAATAAGTGGACCGAAGGCACCGATCTTATGATGAAGAGAGTGGTTCAAGATACCGTCCTTGAACAGGCCACTAGTTCCAAGGTTAGTTTGTATGGCTCTGGGTCAGTACAAGCTATGGAAGTTGAGAAAAGCGATCTTTACGAGCTTATAGAGAAGATGATAGGTATTATTCTAGATACTGGGGCATTTGAAGAGTATACAGCTTGGTCTAGGACTAACTACCCTATTATACAGGGAGTTATACCCAAAGGCAGCCCTGAGAGCCTTAAGCTAGGTAAGCTGTACATTGAAAAGAAGAAGCAATATGGGACTGTAGCAGGAGAAGGCCATGAATAATGACCAAATATTACAGGCTCTTAGGCATGAGGTGAATGAGCTTTACACGGAAGTAGCTGAGCTTAACAGGATTATCGCAAACATTAAGTCTGTGTTAGGTCAGTATGTAGATGAAGACTGTGCGGGTTAAATTGTACTTGCAAACTCTGGCAGTTTAGTATTAATTGTCCTTACCAACCCAAACAAAGCAAGTAGTTACCCACTCGCTTTTGTTTGGCAAAACCCAAAAAACGGTCTGTCACTAACAGGGCCCAGTCTTAACGGGATTTGTCATGAATATATAATGTAATCCTAGTAGTGTCAACCATGTTTTTTAATGTAAATACAGTGAGAAATACATTGAATATTAATGGCCCGCCTTAAAGGTAAAGAAAAACGCGCAAGGTAGCTGCCCAGCGCGTTTTGAAATAATCACAATCAATCAGTTTAATTACAATTACAGGTTTTCTAAATGAAGAATACACCAAAACAACACAAGAAGTCAAGCAATATTTTATTTCTATCGGATGAGCATCCCATTCATGTTAATAGGGACCTAGCTCGAATATTGGGCTTAGATGAGGCTATTGTCACCCAACAACTACACTATTGGATAAGAAAAAATACAGCCGATGGGGTCAATTACAGAGATGGGTGCTACTGGACTTACAATTCCCTTCCTAAGTGGCAGCAATCCAATTTCGATTTCTGGACTGAATATAAAGTTAAAGCGACATTTACCTCGCTCGTAAAAAAAGGCGTGCTCATCACTGGTAACTATAATGAAGAGCAAAGTAATAGGTCATTATGGTACACAATTGACTACGATAAACTAGATTCTTTGTGTAATTACTACGCCGCAAACCCGCAAGAATGGCCATCAGTCGAAAATCAACCGATGACCGGAGGGGGCGAAAATACTGGCTTTGATGGAGATCCGCCCGCAAACCCGCAAGAATGGCCATCAGTCGAAAATCAACCGATGACCAGTCGAAAATCAACCGATGTATATATAACAGACAAGACTACAGACGAGACTAGAGAAAAAAAAGCGCTAGCGCTAAAAGATAAAATTCAAGTAGATGAGAAAGAGCTTATTGAAGTACCTATTAACTGGACACCAGAACCAGAATTGGTAAAGAAAATTAAAACAGATGCCAAGATATACCGAAAACTAAAGCTCACAGATGATGACATATACCCCGCTGTGCCTAAGTTCAGGGGTTATTACCGCAGAAAAGGAGAATTGGTTGCCGACATATCAGGTGCTTTTGAGTATTGGTGTAGCCAATTGAAGCCTAAGCAAAAGGGGGCTGTTAAAGATAAGCCACAGGAAGACCAGATTGAGAAGCGCATTCAAAGTATGGATGAAAAAGGGTTTACTAAACAAGAGAAGGCTGTTCATGTTCGTATGATACAAACGATAGGGTATAAGCAATACAATGAATATTGTATATGGAACTGGAGGCTAACCAAATCAGATGCCAATTGCTGGACTTTTAAGCGTGATGTAAGTAGTAATATAGGCCTGGGGGCAGAGTCAGCCAGACGATACTTCGAAGACGCTTTAAAAGCGCTAGGAATTGAAATTAACAAGGTGGTGTTGGAATGATGGAATTATTAGCCCTACTGGGCACATTAGCGATGTGCTATGTAATGTTAGATGAGTTTTATGATCAAGGGCGTCTGACTAAAGCGGCATTCTGGCTGCTGTTACTACTAATTGCAGGCTACGCTGCCGACCTTATGTATATAAAGCTATACATACGGGAACTTCGCGAAGGCGTTACTAAAATTCAGCAACAAAGTTGCCAGTCAATGCCCCTCGATGCCAAGCAGGATGAACATAAGCCAGAAGTAACCTACCAACAGCAATATAAGCCCTAATTGCAGGATAAACATGCATCTACGGAACGTGGTCATAACGTGCTAATATAGTAGGCGAGGCACATAGCTGCCAGGTAACTTAAGTTGCCAGACAAAGCAATAACTGCCAATATTTGGGATATTGAGTACAAGCGCTTTAAAGCAGCCATTCCTGAATCGTTTTGCATAATAATCTCCAGTTATATGGAGTATTGTACCACATAATCTCGTATGGCGCAAAGGAATATTCAAGTTTTTTATTAAAAACCTTAAAAAAGGTAAATATATTGTTAATACTCTAGATATATTATGCTTGACTGGATATAAAGTAAGGATTAGATTAAAATACAGTTAACAACGGGCTTACTGTTTATGGTATTAACTGAAATTATGAGTTGGATGGCGGTTATCGTGCTGTTAGTAGTGTGTGGTGTGATGATCTACATAGACTTTGAATGAGATACGGCCCAAAGGGGATTAAACTTTAGGAGATTAATATAAGTAGGGCCGTATCTACTCAATAATATTAAAGCAGTATTGTATAGTCAACTCATCTATAACCATCTTATCTCACCTTAACATGATGTTTGATAAGTTGAGCTGCTTATCTTTCCGTTAGCAAAATCATTAAGGAAATTTAGCGCCTTATCCACATCCCATTGAATGCTGTAAGGTATGCCCAGAGCATCACACTGCTCCTTAAACCATTGTTGCTTAGGTTTTAGCTTCTTTTCTTTTTCACTGCGCTTAAACTCTATAAAGGCTACTCGCCCGCCCTCTACAAGCACACAGTAGTCTGCTACCCCAGCGGTAAGTCCCATACTCCTTAGCATCATGGTATACCCTCTACTGGTGTTCTGCTCATTGGCAACGTGGAACACTAATAGTCTTTTAGAAAACTGGTTATAAGCCTTTAGCATCTTATATCGAGTATAAAACGCAATACACAAATCTTTTTCTTTAATCCCTGCCATTAATACCGCCGAATGAAATGTTAACCAAATATTAACATATTAATGTATACTAGTAATGGACTCTTTATACAAGGAGGGCATTATGTATAAGACGCTAGAGTTACTAGATCAGGCGTGTAGAGAAGATAAAGTGCCCTACTTACACGTAGTAAATAGGGAATTGGTATTGAAGCCTGGTGTTGTTCAATGGGCGTTGTCTTCATTAAGTGAGGTTACAGGAGACTGGCATGCAATACCTGTTATTGAGCATATAAACCACCGTAGAGGCGGCCTTATAGAGGCTGCTAAACAATGGTGTGCTGAAGGGCGTAGCCTATTATACGTGCAAAGGGCGCTAGATACCATATACGAAGGCTTTGGTAGGGAGTCATTTAAGCTTATACCTGCGGTATTTTCTAACTGGATGGGGTTGCTACATAATAACCTAGGCAATCATTGTTTGTGCGAGTGGACAGTACCTGGAACGCACTACAGCGCTGCATACCAACTATCCGATAAGCCATTTATACACCCACAGAATAAAGACGTAGGCAACCAGATCATAGCGCACACCTTTATCAAAGACATGGTAAGTGGCTGGGTGCTAACCCAATCCCACTCTGTACTAGCCCAGCTCAAGAACGGTATAAGGTTCCTAAACTTTGAAATAGCCTACGATACGGAGACAGATGACGTATATTGCCTACATACTCTGGTGAACGGTAAGTTTAAAGACATGTTAGATGACGTGCGTTTGTTTATAAAACGGCACCCTAGTGAGGTGGTGTATGTTAACGTGCATATGGAGCATGCTCACCTAACCGATACTATGGCGCACTCAGAATACGTAGCCTCTATAATAAAAGAGAGCGTAGGCGAGTACCTGGCATCTGGAGAGGGCTTATCTGAACGCAGCTTCAATAGCTTTGTAGAGCAGCACCAGAATGTTATCCTATTGACCGATGACGCTTCCCAGAAGGTACTAGATGAGCAGCAAGTGCTACGTACGATTGACCTACATAGCCCATTACACCCTATCTTTAGAGATGCTGCCCCGGCCTACTTGTCAGCCTGTACTCCTGGTGAGCATGGTCACCTAGTCTTTGCACTAGAGCCAAATGTCGGTACTGGGATACTTTACGAATCCTTAAAGACAGCCTCTGGTAATTTAAACGCCTATCTACCAGACTTCATGGCACAATACCGAGAGTCAGACTGCGGCTTTGTAAGCATAGACTTAGACTACCCTATGTGGGCCGATATAGAGCGGATTATTCATTATAATCTTCTTGAGTAGTATTACTCATCGCCAAATCATCCCTTATTTGTAGCGCCAAAGTAATAAGCCAGTATCAGCATTATAGCGTTAGATAGCCCTATAAGAGTCATTTCAAGGATTTTCTCCTCAAAGGCATTAACGGTTGAGAACTTAAGTAAAAGTATAATAATTAGCAAGAGCAGCATGTAACCCCCTATGAATACCTTGGCAATAAATGCAGGGGTGGTGTCTTTTAGAGTGATCTCGCGCTGCCTCGCATTAGCTCTATCTTCATTGCTTAATGCAATTCGTTGTATAGCTAGCGTATCGATAGTCATCCTCTCATTGGACTCTATTTGCTTAAGCTTGATCTGCGCCTCTGGGTCTCCCTCTATGCGCTTAATTAACTCCGCAGGGTCATTAATATCTCCACCGAACGCAGCCGCTATAGCATTGCCTATAACGCTTGCACCTGGCAAAGGCAATACCGCCCCTATTAACGGAGCGAACCTAGCTACAGTTTTACCAAGGTCTGCAAGGTTCACAGAGCAGCCCTTTTTACCCAGCCCCTAAAGAACTCTCGCAACCTTTCTTTTGCATCTGTGAGCTCAATATAATAACCAATCGCCTGTAATCTCAACTTATCCACTAGAATGCCCGGCTCAGCCTTGCGTAGTGCTGCAGTGGTCTTAATACCCCACTCTCCATCCACCTCTAGAGCGTTGCCCATTTCATTAAGTGCTTCCTGCAATAGCTTTACTGCGCGATTTTCACCCATGTTAACTGAGAACAAGAACAGCCGCCACGCAACACCAGGGTCTATCTGGTCATACTTGTCAGTCCACCAGTCCTTACGATATATCTCCTTAGCCTGATCTTTGGTCAGGGTTGCTATATTTACATGTGGGTAACTGCGCTTGCTTATGCCGTACTTGGTCTCGCCACCTGGGTCATCTGCGTCATTATTATATCCACCCTCTAGCCCTATTAATTTCTCAAAGGCAATGTCAAAATTACTTGGCATGTTTACACCTTGTCTATATATTAACTTCGTGTAAACAATATATGAATGTAGTGTGAATGCAAGATATCACTTGGTATACAGATAAGGTTTTGATTAGAGACCTTAAAGATTATTTAAACAATCCCCGCCGTATGAGTAAGGCCGATTTTGAGCGCTTAGTGCGTGACTTACAGCAAGACGGTTACCATAATCGCATTTTAGTGAACCAAGATAATACCATTATAGGCGGACACTCACGCAAGAAGGCTATGCTAAAGGCTGGTTTTAAGAACAGCGATATAATAGAGGTGCTAAAGCCTAGCAGGCAGCTAACAGAGGATGAGTTCAAGCGTATTAATGTTAAGGATAACCTGCCATTCGGTGAATTTGACTTCGATATACTTGGTAACCACTTTGATGTAGATAACCTTATTGACTGGGGTATGCCTGCAGAGTGGTTGGGTAAGGGTGAAGAAGAGCAATTAGGACAAGGGATAGGTGAAGGTGCCGGCTCTTTAGCAAAGAACTTTATGGTGCCGCCATTTTCTGTGCTTAATGCTAGGGAAGGTTGGTGGCAAGAACGGAAGCGAACATGGCTTGCTTTAGGTATTAAGAGTGAAGAAGGGCGTAAAGAGGGCCTATTAAAAATGGCGCCCGCTTGGAATGTCAAAGGTTTGGTATCCCAGATTCCGGACACTAGTGTTTTTGACCCAGTATTATGTGAACTAGCCTATTTATGGTTCTCACCGCCCGAAGGTACTGTACTTGACCCGTTCGCAGGTGGTAGCGTACGCGGCATCGTAGCTGCTAAGTTAGGGCGTCAATATGTGGGTGTGGAGCTACGGGAAGAACAAGTTACCGCCAACAGGCTGCAAGCTGCAGAAATTATATCAGACCAAGAGCCTATGCCTGCATGGCACTGTGATGATAGCAGGAACATTAATTACGCGCTAAAGGACGTGCAAGCTGACTTCATACTTAGCTGCCCACCATATGCTGATTTAGAGGTATATAGCGATGATCCTGCGGACTTAAGCACGTTAAGCTATAAGGATTTTAGAGACGCGTACTTTGCTATAATAAAGAGGACCTGCGGGTTACTAAAACAGGACTCTTTTGCATGCTTTGTGGTAGGAGAGGTGCGTGATAAACGTGGCAATTATTACAACTTTATAGGTGATACAATAGAAGCTTTCCGAGCCGCAGGGCTTGAGTATTATAATGAAGCTATCTTGGTTACATGTGTAGGGAGCTTACCTATTAGGGCAGCTAAGTACTTTACTAGTGCACGCAAGCTAGGCAAAACACATCAGAATTTCTTGGTCTTTATAAAAGGCGACCCTGTCAAGGCCACTAAGAAATGTGGGGCAGTAGATATAAGCAAAGCCATAGAGGCTTTTGGGGAAGAGCTATGATAAAGCCTATTGTACAAATGCATGATGGTATTCTAGTTGTAAGGGATGATCTGTACCCAGGCGGCACCAAAGCTCGCTTTCTGCCGTTACTGTTTAATGGCGTCAATGAGGTTGTATATGCAAGCCCTCCTGAAGGCGGTGCACAAACGGCCCTTGCAGTATGCGCCCAGAGCCTGGGCAAACATGCCACCATATTTGTTGCAAAAAGAAAGAAGCCGCATCCACGCGCTTTAATGGCCAAAAGACTAGGTGCGACAGTTGTTCAAGTGAAGCCTGGCTACTTGTCCGTTGTACAGGCGCGAGCTAAGGCATATTGTAAATTTTCGGGGGCCAGATTAGTACCGTTTGGAGTAGACTTACCTGAGGCCATAGCAATTATCGCTGAAGCGGCTAAATCGATAGAGGAAGAGCCGGATGAGGTTTGGTGCGCTGCTGGTTCCGGTGTACTTGCTCGAGGTTTAGCTAAAGCGTGGCCAAATGCGAAAAGACACGTAGTACAGGTGGGCCGACAGCTAACATCGCTAGACGTGGCCGGCGCCATAATTCATGTATATCCACAGCCCTTTTCCACAGAGTGTCCCCTGTCCACACCTTTCCCGGCCGACCACCATTATGATGCTAAAGCATGGCAAGTTGCAGTTAAAAATAGTGGGCCAGGTAAAGTGTTATTTTGGAACGTAACGGGGCCGGCAAAAATAGAAAAGGAAACTGGCGGTAAAGCTGTATTGGAGGATGAGGATGAATGTTAGAGAACTCATAGCTGCTTTGGTTGAGTGTGGCGATTTAGATACCGAAGTCAAAATGGTAATGGCCGGTATAGAGCTGTCTATAAATCACATATATACTGCCCAGGATAAGTTTGGTGAGTACGATGATGCTATACTCCTGTACTGTACAAGGCCGGAAAGCGAGGATGTAGTAAACATAATAGCCAACGAGCGGTCCCGTGAACCTAACCCTTGAGCTCTTATCATACATAGCAGTAGCTGCTGCAATATACGGCTCATACCTTAACAGCAATAAGCTTATAGCCGGCTTCTACTACTGGTTCGTATCCAACTGGTGGTTTATAGGCTTCAACCTGTACCACGCACACTATGCTGCAGCTTTATTGAATACTATTTACCAAGGGATTACGGTGTATGGTATATATAAATGGAGTAATAAAGCATGAATATCATAATATGAAACGCAAAGGAGGGCGCCCTAAGTGGGTGCCAAGTGCTGAGGATATAAATAAGGCAGAGACCTATGCTAAGGCAGGGTTGACCGAGGAGCAGATAGCGCATGCTTTAGGTATTTGTTACGACACCCTGAATAACAAAAAGAAAGAGTATGTCGAGTTTTCCGAGGCAATAAAAAGAGGTAAGGCCTTAGGAATAGGCATTGTAGCCAGTGAGTTAATGAAGCTGTGTGTAAAGGAAGGCAACGTAACAGCTATGATATTCTTCCTAAAGACTAGGGCTGGCTGGACTGAGACCCAGGTTAATAAGAACGACAACACCCACTCAGGCAAGAATGGACAGCCTATCCAATATAGTGTAGAAGTAACAGCACACAATGAGCACTGGAGAGATAGGTTGGGTGATATTATGGAGAAAAAGTGATGTTATTGTATTTTAGTATTTTCGCTCTGTTCATTGCTAATTTTGCTGGATGTATGGCTATGTACTATAGCTATAAAACAGTAGGCATGCTCTTTGGTATGCACAAGAGTGTTGAGGAAAGGGTAAACATACTTGAGGAGAAATTGAATAAAAAGGATAAGAAATAATGATTTGTTATTTTGCTTTAGGGCTGGCTGGAGCTGTGGTTGGTATGATTATAAATGATCTAAGTCGCACATTTATAAAGCAACAGCTAGACATTCAGGTTGATATACCAGGATATAATGCCGATAAGGAGTGGTATTTCGCTCAACTGCAATCTGTTAAGAATGAGTTGTCACAGCTTAAATATACGGTTGCAGCATGGGAGGGTGATATTGTTGAGCTGAGAAAGCAGGCAGGCACCTGGCCCTTCCAGGAAGTCACAGAGAAAAAGCGTAACAATAAGGATAAGAAATGACGCTAACTCTTGTAGAGAATCCATAATCTTAATATATTCCAATACTGCATGTATTAAGATGTTATATGAACCACCCCAGCACAATTGAAGAGTACCGTGACCTAGTGCTTAAGCTAGATAAGCTTGACCCTGTAGAGCGCATGGGGTTATGTAGGTGGCTAGCGCGCACTGATTTGTACTTTCTGCTATGGTTTATATGTGGGCGTAAGGACTTAGAGCATCCTTGGTTACTGGCACGCTGTAAGGATGTGCAGACTGAGCCTGACGGATATCTAGACCTATGGTCTCGAGGCCATTATAAGAGCTCTATACTCACCTTTGGCAAGACTATACAAGATATACTGGCTAGCCATGGCGATGACCCGTTATCTGAGTGGGGTGGCATGGAGCCTACCTTTGGTATATTTAGCCACACACGTCCTATTGCCAAGGCATTCTTAAGCCAAATAAAACGTGAGTTTGAGAGCAACCCTCTCATGCGCAGTCTATTTCCAGATATCATATGGGATAGGTGCGATGCTGAGGCGCCTAAGTGGTCTGAAGATGGCGGCATTATATTAAAGCGTAAAGGCAATCCTAAAGAAGCTACCATAGAAGCATGGGGCTTGGTAGAAGGCATGCCTACCAGTAAGCACTACAACATCATTATATATGATGACATTGTTACCGATAAATCAGTGACAACGCCAGAGATGATGGCTAAGACGCTAGATGCATGGGCTCTATCTCTTAACCTAGGCGCTAAGAACTTTAGAAGGCGAATAATAGGCACTTATTATCACTTCCAGGATGCCTACCATGAGATACAGCGTCGCGGTGCGGTGAAGGTAAGGTTCTATCCTGGACGGGAGGGTGGTGCACTAGACGGTAAGCCAGTACTCAAGACAGAGGAAGAGCATAGACAAATGTATCTTGAGATGGGGCCTTATATCTATGGCTGCCAGGTGCTGCTTAACCCTATTGCTGACTCAAAGATGAGCTTTAAGAAGGACTGGCTGCGCTTTCATGGCGGCGTGGACTACTTAAGTGGCAATAAGTACATCCTTGTAGACCCTGCATCTTCTAAGAAAAAGGAAAGCGATTATACGGCCATCATGGTTATAGACCTAGGTGAGGATGAAAACTTCAAGGTGGCGGACATGGTAAGGGACAGGCTCAATCTAGTAGAGAGAGCTGATATAATATTTAGGCTACATAAGAAGTGGAAGCCATTGAATGTAGGCTATGAGCAATATGGCATGCAAGCTGACATAGAGCACATACTAGATAGGCAGAGGCGAGAAAATTATTACTTCAATATAACTCCGCTAGGCGGCAAAACTGCTAAGTTTGACCGTATTGTAGGGCTCATACCAAGCGTATCCCAAGGTCGGTGGTACTTCCCAGATAGCATATTCAAAGCTAATTACGAAGGTAGAATACAAGACTTGGTTGATGTGTTCATAAATGAAGAATTCTTAACATTTCCTGTTCCAATCCATGATGACATGCTAGACTGTATGGCTAGGGTCCTTGACCCTGATTTAGGTATTATATGGCCGAGGAGAGAAGAAGATGATAGAGAAGACCGCTACAGAGTCAAACGAGTTCAACGAGCCGACTGGGCCGGCTAACGATAACAATGATGAAGAACTACACGCTGACATATGGCGTGAGGTAAAGCTAGCGCGTAACCACTTCTCAGAATGGCGCTCTGAGGCTATAAAAGATTACGATTTCTATGCGGGTAGGCAATGGACTGAAGAAGAGATTGCAAAGCTAGCGAAGGATGAAAGGCTTCCTGTATGTTTTAATAGGATACCACGTACTATTAATGCCATGTGTGGCCTGGAAGTACAGAATAGGCAAGAGCCTAACTGCTATCCAGTTGAAGAGAGCGATACTGGTAGTGGTGAATATAACACTAACGTACTGCGCTGGGTGCGACAGAGCTGTGATGCTGAGGATGAGGACTCTGAAGGCTTCAAAGACCTTGGTATATGCGGCATGGGTTGGACAGAAACATATGTCGACTTCAATGGCATGAAAAGGGATATCTTAATTGGCAGAATAGACCCGCTTGAAATGCTCTACGATCCACAGTCTAAGAAGAACAACTGCACTGATGCCAGGTGGGTTGCACATATACAGGAGCTCACAAAAAAACAGTTCGCTGAAGACTATCCTGGTGAGGAATTCAAGCCGTACGCATTTTGGGGGGCGGATGCAGAGGACGGTGAGCCACACGATGCTACTAACGCATGGCGATATGATAATGACCAGAGTGACCATATAGGCAAGGTCAAGACAATGTCTGTTATACAATACCAGTACTGCGTACGGGAGAAGATGTATGCTGTGGCCTCCTCAGACGGGCAGGTTATGGAGATAGATAAGAAGCGGTTTAAGAAGCTTAAAGAACTATTTGATGAATCTGGCATGCAGTACACCGAGATAAGTAAAAAGTTATACAAGCAGTGCATAGTAACTAAGGGCAAAATACTTAAAAAAACCACCCTAGAGTCCACCCAGTTTACCTTCCAGGCTATGACAGGCTATCTAGACCATAGTACCAACACCAGGTTTGGCTTAGTGCGCCTCATGCGTGACCCTCAGATGTGGGCTAACAAGTGGTTAAGCCAGATCATGCATATCGTTAACACTGGCGCTAAGAACGGTTTAATGGCAGAGAAAGGAACCATACCTAACGTTAGAAAAGTAGAGAATGATTACTCCAAGCCAGGCAATATAACAGAGGTTATCCCAGGTGCGCTCACTGAAGGTAGGATACAACCTAAACCAGCTCCCCAATACCCAGATGGCGTAGACAGGCTGCTTAACTATGCAATATCAGCCGTACAAGATGTAACAGGCGTTAGTGTGGAGCTTATAGGTATGGCAGATAGAGACCAGCCTATAGGGTTAGAAGAGAGCCGTAAGAAGGCGGGTATAACCATGTTAGCTACCTTCTTTGACGCATTGAGACGCTACCGCAAGAACAATGCCAGAGTTGTTATGGATTATGTTAGGGCTTATTTACCTGAGGGCACCTTAGTGCGTATAGTAGGCGAACAAGGTGCAAAATATGTGCCTCTGATAAAGGATAAGATGGCGTTTGAGTATGACATTATAGTGGATGATGCGCCTACAAGTACCAACATGAAAGAGCGTGTATTCTCAGTACTATCGCAGTTCCTGCCTATGGCATTGCAAAGCGGTATACCTGTGCCGCCAGACATACTTGACTACGCACCGCTACCTGAGACCTTAATCCAGAAGTGGAAACAGCTTATTAATGACTCACAAAGCAGCCCTGAGCAGCAACAGATGAAGCAGCTACAGATGGCAGACACACAATTAGAGCTGCAAAAGAAACAGGTTGAGATTAAAAAGGGCGAGAGCGATGTTATGCTTAACTATGCTAAAGCTGAGCAAGCACATGCTATAGGGCAAGATGAGAGTGCACAGGCAATGCAGAAGATGGGAATGGAGAATCAGATGAAACAAGAGCAAATGATGGCACAGCAACGCTTGAAAGAGATTGAATTCCTCATGAATTATCAACGTAAACAGCGTGAATCTGAAATGAACATGCAACATAAGCAAGAGATGCACGTAAGGAATATGCAGCAGCCTATGAGGCCTACAGAGGGCGGAGCATATGTGGGATAACTTACGTGAATTGTGGCGGTAGGTATGTTATACGGATTAGGAGCGCTTACAGATCAACAGGCATTGGCGG
>Ga0207668_10001002_pt1 | contig 16916 bp, 15 predicted proteins | sample KBSS43metaG_FD_184323 | JGI IMG/M metagenome (GOLD analysis project Ga0207668, IMG submission 184323) | Switchgrass rhizosphere microbial communities from Kellogg Biological Station, Michigan, USA - KBS S4-3 metaG (SPAdes) (version 2) | ecosystem: Host-associated > Plants > Roots > Rhizosphere... | reverse complement strand
GGCGCCGTAGTCTTGCCTTCCCGAAAAGAACCCGGCCACGAACATTGGCTATCGATTGATCGAAACCAACCCATAGTCTTCTGTTGGAAGCCGGCGATACCCATAAACTCAGAAGTGCGCACGCCATACGGTCTTACGGCGCTCAATGTCAATCCAGAAAAATCGCCTATCCCTGTGAGAAAGAAGGAGGGGCAGTTTTGGATCGATTTTCCGTTGTCTACCGGAGACAAAGTATTGGGCAAAGTATGCCTACACTGTGATGAGAATTTACGTCCGGAAGACTTCGAGTTACTTAAGGTTCTTTCCGAGATGGCAGCGGGCCTACTCGATGCTGCGTTACGAAGGGACTCAGCATTCTTAAAAGCTAACGCCAGGATGGCACATAATCTACACACACGCTTGGGTGCTCTTGCATGGATTTTACTGGACTATAAACAACAGGAGTCCAAGTTGGGTGCTTTAAAGGAGATCAATGAAAGATTTGCACGAGTGATCGCCCAGACAACGCAAACGACGCAAAGAGCGAAGCAGTTACTAGGACCGATTGTGCCAACGATTTCGAAATGGGATGTTGGCTGTCTGATAAAGCAGACTCTAGACGGTGTCTTGCCGAAGGGGGCATGGCAAGTTGAGTCGAAAACCGGAGTGTTTTCAGACTTAGACGCGCAAATATTCGAGGCCGCGCTCTTGGAATTGGTTGAAAATTCAAGAGAGATGATCGCGAGTGCAGAAGAACTTGTCATCTCGATTCTCCTTGAGCGGTATCAACTTGGTTCGAGAGATTGGATTCGGGTTGTTTACAGTGACAACGGCCCCGGTATTCCTCTGGATCTCCATGAGAGGATTTTTGAGGATTTCTTTAGTCAGCGTCCCAAGAACAAGGATGCTGGACTTGGCATAGGTCTTAGTTACGTTCGTCGGGTCATCGAGTCCCACGGTGGCCAAATAAAGACGGAACCCTCAACCGATGGCGCAAGATTTGTGATTTCAATTCCAGCGTCATCATTAAGCGAGGTTTGAAGGGAGCGAATTATGTTTCGAATACTTATTGTTGAGGACATTTACTCCACATTGGAAGCGATGAGGGACGGGATCAAGACTGCATTTGAAGGACGTGAGGGACGCAGCGACGCGAAAGTTCATACCGCAGGCGCCGTAGATGAAGCGATAACGCTAATAAACGAAGAACGCGGTAGAGGTAAAAGCTATCATGCAGCTGTTCTCGATTTTAAGCTTCCCAAGACTAAAGGAGCTCCACCTGAAGGTGATTTATCGATATGTGAGACTCTTAAGCAATCAATGCCTAATACTCTGATAGTTCACATCACGGCTTATGATGATGATAAAGATATTCTTAAGCATCTTAAGGCCGTTCATATGGGTAGGTTAGGATCGGAAGCTGAACTGATTATTAAACAGGGAAATTGGCCGGAGAAGCTAATTAGCGCTTTGAAAGCGTATCTCTATGGTGGGCTTATAGAAGAACAGATGCAGGATGTATTTGGACTCCGTGACCGCCAACTCAAGTTTAGAACCCGAAGCAGCGCTGCGCCTCCCTCCGCGCGCGGGGAAAGAAGCCTTACCCATGCTATCGCGACATTATCGCGTGACATTGAATCCTACTGGCACGTTCTCGATGAAGAGCTACGGCAGAAAATTCATACTGTCTTCCGGGTCGATACCTACGGTCAGAATGTCGTGCGTGTGAGTCTTATTCGAGAGACGAAAGGAAAGGATTAATGATATTTCCTCACTATCCCCCGCCCTTCTGGAGACTCCCGCCTGCCCTCGAATGTGAGCACTTCATACTGCATTTTGCCCTCCGTAACCCGACGGAAGGTAAAGGGCGTGCATCTGAAGGAGTCCGCGACCGCGTTCTGGTTCTCGCTTACGTTGATGCCTTGGAGCACCTTTATAGTGTTATGAGATCTGCGCCATGGAATCGAGATCCACCCATTACCGATGATAGCGGAAAAACCCACATCTATATTTGCAATTATCATGCACTAACGTCCGATGAATCGATGGCTCCAACAGGTGAGCCGACGGACATTCCAAGCGGAGTCCCATATATCGTCTTGCCTAGCAGATGCGATGAGCCAACCATTCAGGCTGAGCTTCATAAGGCGGCTGCGGAGGCAGTTCATGAGGCGGCTCATGTGTTCAACTACACTCAACGGCAATTTCATGAGCTGACGAGCCACGCGTGGAAGTGGTTCGACGAAGCCTTTGCAGTTTTTATGGAAACGCACGTCATTTCAGGAAACCAAGACTATTTTCGGTATGTGATGGACTGGATCGACTTGCCCGAAACACCGTTAGACGCTGAATACGCGAAGTATCAAGCGGGTATGTTCGTCAGGTATATTGCCAAAATTGGTGAACTCGGTCCCGCTTTTGTAAATCAAGTATGGACGCAATCGGAACCGGACGAAAAGCCATTTGAGGCTTTGGCTCGTTTCCTTCGATCAAAAGGCTTGATTCTTTCGTCTGCAGATCCTGATGTAACGGATATTTTTGGCTCTGGCTATTGTTTAGAACCGTATTTTTTGTGGCATCACAGAAGTCCCAGCCTTGCGCCGGACGTCTTTGCGAGATACGGCGAAAGAGCGGTATCCCAGAGCTGGGAAATGTATCCGGGCCGTGATGAAACGACCACAGGGATGCTCGATCATCTCGCTTGCAGGTATTACCGGTATTACGTAAGGAGTGGAGTCACACGCCTGCGGGTCGAACTTCAACGGCAGTCGGTGAATCCTGCTCCGCTAAAAGGTGAAATGGTTATCATCAGAAAGAATTTGGAACGTAGCACGACGCTGCCTCTTCGTGCGAGCGATCAAGCGAAGTTACCCGCCGTGCCGACTCTCTCGGTTGAATTGCGTGATCTAGATCCAGATTCGATAGACCACATTGTTTTGGTTGTAAGTAACTGTGGGTTGCGGGCGATGACGGATGACGAAGATGAACCCCATGATGACCAGCAAGCATTTACGTTACGCGCGACAGCCTCCTAACTAACAAGATTCATTGCAGCGAACCTATAATATCAACACGCTTCGTAATCACACCGATACCACCCGGGGCGTGTTGTGATCCAGATCCCTAGCAATGAGAAGCAAAGCTGAGGCTGGATTTATTGCGACAACCGACGTTTAATCACCTTTGACGGCCGCAACCCTCTTCAAGTTATTGAGTATTGTAACTACGTCGGTTGTCGCAACGCTTAAATATCAGGTAGTGGGGTAACTATGTGCATATGAAAAAGCCCGGCTCTATGGTGACAACTTCCTGATCTTAGTTACCGGGTGCATCTCAAGCCAGCCGTGCTCCGTGTCCAGAACATGTATGCCGGCGATTTCAACGTGATCCCCGACGTTCGGCAAACTGATCTTTTGCTTCCAATTCTTACAGGCTTTGATCGCGCTCTTTTGCGTTACCTTGAGAACGCAGATCGGCTCAAACACGAAAAAGCCATGCTGAATTGATACGTTTTTGTCGTTAATCAAATCCTCATCCTGACCGGGATCAAGCTCCAGCCGAACGTGAAAGTCTCCATCCTTTTCCGGGAGCTTTTTCCTAATGATTCCCGTGACGGTAATGCAGCCCTTTTTCTCAACTAGGCGAGCGGGTTTGTAGATGTGCTTATTCAAGGTTGCCAGTCCGGTACATTGCTGGCCGTAGGCAGAGACAGACGCGAGAGCGAATAGGAGCGCAAGATACAGAAGTCTTTGCATGCTGAGCCTCCAAGGGAAGATGTGAGAACAGGAGGCTTATATACCTAGCCGCTGAGGCTATGCAAGAATTTTTGTATCCAGCAAAGGACAAGAGCGGCGGTATTCCTCGCCCAGGCTACCGCCGCCCTGCGGGAGTGCTGACAGCAACCCTTGGCTTCAACAAGAAAGAGTTGCCGCGTGGGAGGCACTCCCTATAAGATGCTTCCCGTAATGATGTTCATTAAACCGCGAGGACAGACTGGCTAATGACGCTCGCCCGGACGGATCGGGCGTTCCGGGCAAGCTCACAGGCGGCGCGCAGTGTAGTACCATTTGGAACTAACCGCAAGGCCAGACCATCAAGGAGAAACCTTGATGGGTAAAACCAAGCGGCCATACCCGCGCAAGCTGGCGCGTAAGCTGAAACAGGTTAGAGTCCGAGCGGATATGTCTCAGACGGAGATCGCGAAGGCGTTAGGCGTGAAGGAGCGGGCGAGTATTTCGCTTTATGAGCAAGGCAAGCGGGAGCCACCGTTGCCCGTACTGCTCAAGTATGCACGTCTCGCCAAGGTTGCGGTGGACGTATTGATCGACGATAAGTTGAACCTGCCAAAGTGATCGGCAGGCAAAGGGCGCGTTGGGCGCGCCCGTCGCCAGTGGAAGTGATTAACGCCTTGAGTTAGGTCTCATAAACGGGAATGCTTGTCGCTCCCGTAATGAGACCAATTGCGTGCAAGCAATCCTGCTTGTTTTTGTAACCCTCGCCGGAGTCGGCAATGGTTCTGTTATTGGCGGCAAGTAGACGCCAACGCCACTCGTTTCGAGTGTCTTGGTAAACATGAAATCTCATGACTAATCTCTCCTCGACTGAACCTGACAACTGGAACAGTTACCTGTTCGATTACGGCTATGACGGCGAGTCATGGTCGGTTGAAATTCCCGCTCGCACCGAACAGGAAGCTAGAGAACGCGTTAGCAGTCTGGCTAACGCAAGGTATCTCGGCGAGATCAAGCTGACCGTGCCGGGACGTTTCGGATTGCTGGCCCAGCTAGTCTGCTGGGTTCGCAATTTTGTGGCAGAGCGCCACGATTCTTGAATAATTGCAACGTGCATGTCCGCTCAAGCATCGTTTATACGCTGACGCGCGTCCTATGTCAAGCTTCAGCGTTCAAGCATCGCGCATGAGCGGCTTCGTTCCTTGAAAATTTATTGCGTTTTGGTGTTAATTTCATCTTAGCTATTGACAGCCCGATATATTTGGCATAGCCTACCGGCTATGCCAAAGCGGTCAAGCACAAGGAAAAGAACTAAGAGAACGGAAGCCGTTAACAAGCCCATCGTTAACGTACTTGTTGGCACTCCCATGCCAGAAAAGAATCCTGCGGCGGTAGCTCTTGGTAAGTTAGGCGGTCTCAAAGGGGGGCCGGCCCGAGCTGAGAGTCTTTCACCACGGAGGCGCAAACAGATCGCCAAGCAGGCAGCGCAAGCTCGCTGGGGTATTCGCCCCGAGTAAGTAAAACGTTTCTGGCCTTACCCAAGAGGACGTTTTCTACATGGCCGATCAAGAGCAGAGCGATTCACGGGATAAGACTAAGTATGTGAAGGACGCCGACAAGCGACGAGCCCAAATCCTATCGCGAGTTCTCGGAGAGCACGATCTTTACACGGCGCAACGAGACAAGCGGGTTGAATTGCTTGAGAAGCTGGAGGCGCAGGCTCCCAAAGGAAAAGAGACTGCGTACATAGCGTTCATATGTTCGGCGGGCGCATCGATCGATAGCGACGATATTCCGGCTTTTGGGGACGTGCTTCTGTCCATCGGGGAGGTGGATCAACTCAACCTGATTATCGACAGTCCTGGAGGCGACGGAACAATCGCCGAGAAGATCATCGAACTATGTCGAGCCTACTGCAAAGAGTTCAAAGTGATTGTGCCAAACAGGGCAAAGAGCGCGGCGACTATCATTGCGCTTGGGGCTGATGAAATCTTGATGGGATATTGCTCTGAGTTGGGGCCGATTGACGCTCAGGTCTGGGTGGTTGTTGGCGGCGTTCCACGCCTTATTTCGGCCCAGTCTTTTATCGACTCTCGCGTGGCGCTGGAAAAACGATACTACTCGGCAGCGCGTAGTAGGAGAGACACAAAACCAATTCTTCAGCAATTGGCGGTTCTCGACGCCCCGTTTATTGATCATTGCGTAAAACTAATGGAGTTTACGCGGGAGGTGGCGCGGAAATACCTAGGAAAGTACATGTTCGCCAAGATTACCCCCGCGTCAGTCAAAAAGAAGGCGGTAGACAAGGCCCTGAAACGTCTATCGTCAGTAGACGTATTCAAGGTTCATGGACGAATGATAGACGGAAATGCGGCAAAAACTGAACTAAAACTGAACGTCCGACTATTAAGCAAGGACAATCCTCTTTGGGAAGCATTGTGGGAATACTACGTGCGTGCAGACATGATGCTGAGCAAATTCGGAGTGTCCAAAGTCATAGAGTCAAGAACCGAGGTGCTCATTAGAGGGCGAACCACAAACGAATAGGACGAAGACCATGAAGCGCAAAAGAACTATACGGAGCAGGAGGATGGTAAGAAAGCCCCGAAAGAGGCAAGAACAACCGGAAGGCGCGAGTTTGGCAGCCGCCGCCGTTCGAGATTATTCTGAGCACAACAAGGACATTGCGCTGGCGGTGGAGACAATGCGGCAGGCTCAGCTACTTCAAGAAACACGAGTCAAGTACCTCCTTGATAACCTCTCATACCAAGTGATCGGAGTCTAAAGCTGTTTTAACTAGAAAGGGGGCAGTTGAGCCCCTTTTCTGCTTGACATGCTTGACCGCTCAAGCATATACTCTACTTATCGAAAAAAGCAGAAGGCCCTAGCGGCGCTAACCACTAAGGCCCTTTTTGAAAACAGACACGATTGCTCGCACCTGAGTCCAAGCAACTTCATTGTGCAGCAATCGCCAAACGAAAGGCAAGGCGATGACCTGTCACAACTGCCAACTGAAAGCCGTTAAGGCTGGGAAAGACCGCAAGGGTACGCAGCGGTTTCTTTGCCGAAACTGTAAGCGATATTTCCAGCCTGAGAGGCAAGCCCTGCTAGGCAACATGAACCTTCCCGAATACAAAACCCTGCTTGTGCTGAATCTCTTACTTGAGGGCAATTCAATCCGCAGCATCGAACGGATCACTGGCATCGAAAAGAAAACGATCACGCGGATCATGTTGCTGGCTGGCGAGCATTGCGAGGCTTTGATGCTACGAAAGATCAAAGGCGTCGCGGTCAAGGATGTTGAGGCCGACGAAATCTGGGGCTTTGTAGGTTGCAAGAATCGCCACAAGCTACACAAGCAGATTGACGATCCGAAGGTTGGCGATGCCTATACCTGGGTTGGCATCGAACGAAACACAAAACTCATTCTGGCGTGGCATCTAGGCCAGCGTGACGGGGTTGACTGTGAGGCATTCACAGAGAAGCTACACGAGGCCACTAGCGGTCGTTTCCAGTTGACTACGGACGGATACCGCCCCTATGAGAGCGCCGTAGCCTACTCGCTCGGAACCCGCGTTGACTACGCGATGCTGATTAAAGTTTACGGAAAGACCGATCACGAGGGCGAGCAAAAGTATTCGCCACCCGAAGTGGTGGAAACAGTAGCGAAGCCTTTGATTGGCAACCCCGACCCTGACAGAATTTGCACGAGTATCGTTGAGCGTTCAAATCTCAGCATGAGAACATCGATCCGCAGACTCACCCGCCTGACTAATGCGTTCTCGAAAAAGTGGGAGCATTTGAAGGCGATGCTGGCGCTCTACTTTGCCTATTACAACTTCTGCCGGATTCACAGTTCGATCCGTTGCACTCCGGCGATGGAAAGCGGTATAACGAATCATGTCTGGAGTCTAAGAGAACTATTAGCCTAGGTTATAACGAAAAAACTGTACGCCAAGTGTGTCATTTGGCGTACTCCAGCCTTGACAAGTCTCTCACCCGCGCCAATACAATAAAGCCAACCCGCAATGACGCTACTTGGCGTCGTAGCGCGTTGGCTTTATTTATCGGGGTTACTTAGCGAATGACCCAAGTTCTCCCTCAGTTGTAGAACTAAACCACGGGGCCTTCGTAATGATGCAAGAACACATATTTATTTTGAGAGTTCTCTTGCTACAGCAAGACGATGGACTGTGGGCCGCTCAGTGCATAGACCACGATATCGTTGCTCAAGGTAATTCAATCGGTGAGGCAAAAAGGGCGTTTGAGCGAACGGTCGTAGGCCAAATACTATTTGACTTCAAGAACGGACGCGCTCCTCTTGCGACGTTCTCACCCGCTCCTTTAAGACTCCAAGAAATGTTTGACAGAGCCGCCGACCTGGCATTGGCGGATAAAGGGCCTATCACACTCCCGGATGGAACTCCGGCAGCTTATATTTGCAACCAAATCACCAAAGAGTTTCGGATCGGAAACTAAGGCGAGACAAGTTGCCATATCCTCCCTACGCTCCTCACATCTCTGAATTCAAAAAAGTCCTAGAAGACGAGTTTGGGTGTACCTTCGAACGGGCAAAACTCGGTCTGGATAAAGGTATTTCGTGGGAGTTTGTCTACATTGAGCGAATTTGGCAAGGTAAATCACTTGTATATCCATTCAACGATTACGCGGATGATATGCGTGTTCACGGATTACTTCTGCTTAGTATTTGCCACCAACTAGTACTTGATTGTTCCAGGTGGGGAGTTACCTTATCTGAGTACGACGATCTGGAGAGCGATAATAATTAGGGCAAGCCACCAACGGGCCACCAAAATCATATGCACAAACTTACCCCACTACCAAATATCATAGCTTGTTTGCATGAAAAGCGGTTTATGTTACTCTGAGAGAGATTCAAGCGAACGTGAGAAAACGGCATTTCCCAAACTTTTAACCAGTGGGTCGCAGGTTCGAGTCTTGCTCGGCTCACCACTTACTAAATAACTACCACATCCCGCCATCGGCCTTCAATGATTCAAGCGCGTAGACGCCTCGGCTGAGGCGGAGCGCGTATCCTTCATCTAGTTCCGATTCACCTCAAATGTTTTGATCTCTTCAGAGAACTCAAAAGTCTGTTTTGCTTCGTTCGGCGAAGATATCATCGAATAGTTTTTTCTAATTTGCCACTAGCTTTAGCCTTTGCTTTTTGATTAAATTCGGCTAAAGCCGATTTGTATCAAGATTCCTGGACCTTTTCCACTAACTGAAGCTAGTGATAAGTGAGCTAGACCTTTCCCATTAGCTGAAGCTAGTGGCAAGTGAGTTGGACCATGCGACTAAACAATCGAGGCAGTCTGTACACTCTAATCCTGCTGATGTTTTTGTGTTGCGAACCCCTCTCGGCACAAAAGGCGAGCGTTAGTCTCACAAAGAGTGCTAGTCGAATTCCCAAGTCCTGCGAAGCCCTGGTCCCGATTTCGATCGAGGATCCAATAGATGTCCCCGCCCTGATGAAAGAGGCGTACTGCAAGGGCGCCGGCGACATGCTGACCGAATACACGTATGTGATGACTTCAGTGGGGCGTTCAATAAACAAGAAAGGACAGACTAACTCAGAATCGACCACCTACGAGGTTTTCATTCCTGTTTTGAAGAGCGGAACCCGGGGCAAGGGCGTTTTGGTGGTCACGAGTCGGGATGGTGTGCCCGTGCCGGCCGGCGAGCTGGAAAATGCGCAGTTGGAGGCGGGTAAGCGTTTAGAAAAGGCCGAAGAAAAGAGTGCGAAGCAAAAGCCTTCGGCGCCCGAGACAGCTCCCGATGTAAAGGGAATGTCGCCGATCGGGATGTACACTAGCACCACCAGCAAGCATTCAAGGTTTGGTAGATCCAGTAGCGCCACGCTGGCGATTCATACGTTCCTCAAAACGTGTGAACTGGCTTTGACGCGTCGCGAGCAGCATGAAGGACGCGAGACACTGGTCTTCAATTTCACCCCGCGCCCCGGCGCACAGTTTGCCGACGACGAAAAATACATTGCCCAGCTCGCGGGTGAGATTTGGATCGACGCTCAGGATCGTATCGCCACCCGGCTGGTAGGACGACCTGCTTTCAGTGCGACCATAGCAGGTCCGGCCCAATCAATCCCAACGGCCATCCAAACGCCGGGCGACGCGCCACCGGCGGTCTATGTGGAGATGATGCGGTTACCGGAAGGAATATGGTTGCCGCGAATCATCCGCATCAACGGCGCGGACTATCAACAGCTCTTTGACGGAATCACCGCAGATTCAATCTCAACCTTCAGTAATTACAAGCGCTTCTTGACTGAGATAAAGGAGGTTCAGATTAACTCACCCATCAAGCCATAGCGGTTCGGCAGCGTCTCGACTTGTGGGGACGTCGACAGCAAAGGTATTGGCAAGCCAAAGCGGTGTCGCGCTGCGCTTGCCACCGCACTCAAATTTCTGTCGCTCGCTTCGCGGTCAGGGAAAATAATCTCTTGATCCCAACCCCGAATCTGACTTCAATTCGCCACCGCCACCTGAAGCTGTTCGAGCTTTCCATCCGGCATTTCGTACGTCCAAGCGCGGACCGCCTTGTTATTCGTGAAGCGGATGTTGTAATTGCGGTAGACCATGCCTCCGCGCAGGGATTGACCAGTCTGCGTGAAAGATTCCCATTTGCCGAGTGGCCCGAGGCTGTTCTTGAAATCCTCTAAAGCTTGTTCGTTGAAATAACCGTTCGCGTTGTCGGTAAAGAGTGAACGATCTATCTTTCCCTGCTGCAATCCGGCAAAAATCTTTTTCGCTTTTTCGAGCTTTGCCGGCGTTGCCGGATCGTTGGTCGCGAAGAGCAACGGCGGAATTCCGGAAGCGATTGGGCCTGCGGCGCCGGATGCGTCCTGATTCGTGAGCACGACGACCGCGGCCCGATCATCCGGGAACACAAGGTTCTGCGCTACAAAACCTGAGACTTCACCGCCGTGCGACAGCGCGCGACGATTGAGGGCCATGGTGACAGTCACCCCGAGACCATAGCCACTGCTGACTCCGTTGTTGAGCAACACTGCCCTCCCAAGTTCCGCATACGACCCAGGCTTCATCAGCTTTCCTTCGATAATCGAGATGTCCCACTTCGCGAGGTCCTCCGCCGTCATCGCCAACTCGCCCGCGGCGAAGAGCCAGCCCGTTCCCTCTTTCGGAGCGACGCGCAGTGGTGCGAGCGCGAAACGCATGTAGCCGGTTGGGTCGCTTTCAGTCAGCCGCTCTGCGTCAATGTCCATTACGCTTGTCATGTTGAGCGGCTTGAAAATGTTCTGTTGCAGAAACTGAAAGAACGGCATGCGCGCAACCTTCTCAACGATTGCCCCGACGATCACGTAGTTCGTGTTGCTGTATTGCCACTTCGTGCCGGGCTCGAAGTCGAGCGGCTTTTTCGCCCACGTGTCCATGATGGCGCGCGCGGTCGTCGGCGAGAGCATCGGCTTCATCACGTAATCCTGCGGCCAGTAGTCCTGATAACCCGACGTGTGCGAAAGGAGTTGCCGGATGGTGACTTCATTCGCGCGCGTGAGCTCGGGAAAGTACTTCGCAACTTTGTCATCGAGCGAAAGCTTTCGCTGTTCCTGCAGCATCAGGATCGCCGCCGCCGTGAACTGCTTGCTGATCGAGCCGATGCTGTAACGCATCTCAGACTTCGCCGCCGTCTTCGGCTCGAGCTTCGCATCGCCGTAAGCTTTGACGTAAGCAATCTGTCCATCTTTCACCACGACGACGGACGCGCTCGGCACGCCCGTGCGCGTGAGGGTTTCCGTGGCGAGCTTGTCGATTTTCTCAGTGATGTCGTACGGCAGTTGCGTTTGCGCGAACGAGTGAAATGAAAATGCGAGCACGACTGCGAAGCAGAGTAGGAACTTTGGATGATGACGCACGTGAATCTCCTTTGGTGGACGCGGTTTTGAAAACGGGAAGCGAATTATAGCAAGAGCCGGGCTTCCCGTAAGCACTGACGAACACCAGGTAGTGTCCTAAAATTGTGTTGTTGCAACGTCAACTGGAAGCAGCCGAGACTTAACCGCGACCAGCTTGTCCGGCGAGGGCAAACGGTCGAATGGCTCGGCCGGCCAGATTGTGCTTTGCATTAGCGACGGTGGCAGGAAAGCTCTGCAGGTAACGACTTGTGCGAAAAATGGCGAATCCCAAATTTAAGTCCAGACTGCACCGAGTTGCACTTCCAATTTGAATTCGCGTTCTATAAACTTTGCGCGCATTGAAAGCAAAGAAACTGACTTGCTGCTTGACTTGACGGAAGCAGGTTGATCGCTCTTATTTGACCATGGGGGGGGCCAGCTTCTTTCTGCTCGGCTCACGACTTCCTCTTCGAATCTCCGGGAGGCCTTACGACTCTGATTTACTCACTCTTAGCTGCGGTTCTGGCGCTGGCCGTTTTCCATTCCACGGCGCACTGCCAGGCCGCGATCACTCCGCCAGCCGCAAACAAGAACGAGGGGTCTATCGACGGGCGCGTAACCCTCCATGGGAAAGGCCTGAGTAACATACAGGTGCTTGCATGGCTCCGGACTTCGCCAGGACCGCCGTTCGCGCGAGACGCTCTGGAGGCAAGAACCGATGCTGATGGTTATTACCGCGTTACGCCGGTGCCGGGCGGGAATTACTACGTGGCTGCTTTCGCCCACGGCTTGGTTCCCGTACAAATAGCCAACATTTCAGAATCGCCAAGATCGGTTTCGATCTCTGCGGGCGAGGCTGTGCGAGGCGTGGATCTCCAACTGATTGTGGGCGGTGTTATTACTGGCAGAATTACAAACCTCGAGGGGAAACCGGTGGCGTCACATCCAATGTTCCTCGTTGAAGTGACGCCGCTTCCCAACCCGACCGGCATGCATCCTAATCCGGCGATGATGCAGTTTTCCTCGGGGATTTTCAGAACCGACGATAGCGGTGTTTATCGGATTGATGGAATACCTCCCGGCTCGTATCGGGTCGCTGCAGGACCACCCTATGCGGCGTTCAAGGTTCGTGGGCAGCCTCCTTATGAACAAGCGTTCTACGGAAACACAAAGGACCAGAGCAAAGCGCGCGTGATTGAAGTGTCGGAGGGGGCTGTGATGACCGATATCGATATTAACGTCGGAGCGCCGGTACCTACATCCTCAGCCAGCGGCCGTATCGTTAGCGCCGCGACCGGCCAGCCGCTCCCTGATATCAGTTACGATATTTTTATAGATGGTCCATCGGGGCGCGGCGGACTGATTCCGCAGGCGGGCAAGTCAGGTAGCGACGGATCCTTCAAACTATTGCCCCTGCCACCCGGCCGATATTCGGTAAGAATTTCTGACGGTCGTTCAATTGGCCCACCGGTGATTCAGGACTTCTTTGGTGAGTCGGCACCTTTCGAGATTGGCAACGCAGACGTCAGCGCATTAGAGGTCCGCGCGTTCAAGTCACTGACCATCGCGGGCGTGGTAGTAGCGGAAAACACCAGAGACCAGTCAGTCCTTAATAAGTTGCCGCAACTCAGCCTAATTGCCGCAGTCGAGCCCAAGGGCGGCGGGCACAGCATCTCGCAATTGTTCAAACCTAATGCCGATGGCAGCTTCGTGGTGTACAACCTGAGAGCCGGCAAATTGCGCATTCACCTGAATTCCCGGACCGGTGAATCCCTGGGGTTTCGTGGTCAGGGCATCAGGCGAGCCGGGTCTGGCTTGGTACGAGAAATCGAAATCGGCGATGAGCCAACAGTCGGGTTGCAGGTCGTACTAGCCTATGGTTCGCAGAATGTGCGGGGCCGGGTGAAATTGGAAAATGGAACTCTCCCTGACGATGCTAGGGCTTGTGTACGGCTGACAAACGAAAAAGGCTTCTACGCGGACTCGTGCGCTGACTCGCAAGGAAAGTTTCTGATTGAAGCGGTGCCCGCGGGCGCCTATACATTAACGGTCAGCGCAGAAGTACCGGGCAGACGGACCCTCGGCGTGGAAGCCCACCAACAAATTGTTGTGTCCGCCGACAGACCTGCCGATGCGACGCTCGTACTCGACCTTGCTCCGCTCCGTTCACCGGCGCCCTAAGTTCGAATCTACTTCCCAGCCGCGTGGCTCTTCTGATCCTCTTCCGCTGCGTCTCGATCGATGAGTTTCGAGAAGCGGGATTCTTTTCCGCCCTTTGTTTCTTCCTGATAAAGGAACGCCAGGTTGTTCTCTTCGAAGCCTTCGAAGAATTCGTCCCAGGAAATTTCTTCCAGCGTATCCTCGCCGGAATACCCGGGGAAATCTATCCGTAATACCCCGGCGCTGTCGCCTTTGTCAGTCCCGATTACGCGCGCCGGATGGCCGCCTCGCTCTTCGACCCACGTTTGAATCTCTTCATGATCAGTTGTGACATTTGATTCGCCTGCCATGAGTTCTCCTCCCTTGAATAAACGAAGTGATATTCACGTTTGAGGCAAGTCGGGTGCCGCCTACTCGGCAATCGCAAATTGAGGTTTGCATTACGTTACGACCCGGCATCAACCTTGCAGTACATCAATGAAGTCGGCAAGAGTCCAATAAAGTTGATAGTGCTGGCGTTCTCGGAAGAGACACCCGGGTGGTTGTCTGTACCGGAAGCTTACATCGTTTGAAGTGCACAAGGAGAAATTAGTATGAGTCTTAATTCAGAAGTATTAAGTGATCTTAATCGAAGCGGCATCAAACCGACACCCAACATCAATGTCGGAAACATCGAACGGATTGCTTCCGCAGTCGCCGGCGGCGGGCTGGCGATTTATGGTTTGAGCCGCCGTTCGCCGCTGGGCGTGCTGGCAACAATCGCGGGTGTCGCCTTCCTGCATCGCGGCGTCACCGGATATTGCGACGCCTATAAGAGGCTCGGCATCAACACCGCGGAGATTAATGATGCGGAAGCAGAGGTGGCCCGGGACATCCACGTCGAGAAATCGATTGTCATCGATAAATCGCCCGCTGAGCTCTACCGATTTTGGCGCGAGTTCGAAAACCTGCCGCGCTTTATGGACCATCTCGAATCGGTTCTGAACATCTCAGCCACTCGCTCTCACTGGAAAGTGAAGGGACCGATCGGTTCGACTTTGGAATGGGACGCCGAAATCTATAATGAGAAGCCGGATGAGCTAATTGCCTGGCGATCGTTGGAGGGTGAAGTAACCAATGCCGGGTCAGTGCATTTTCAACCGGCCGACGGCACGACCGGCACGCTAGTGAAAGTTGTGCTTAACTACAACGCGCCCGGTGGCAAGGTCAGTGCTCTCCTGGCAAAACTGTTTGGTTCGGAGCCCGGGCAAATGATCGAACAGGACCTGCGCCGGCTGAAGCAAGTGATGGAAGCCGGAGAGATCGCGATGGTCGAAGACCAACCCTCGGCCAGAGCTGAGGATAAGCCGGCTGAGCAAGCGCACGATCAAGAAGTTTACCGCACGGCCGGCGCGCGGTAATTGGATTCAACGCGTTACCTCGCGGTTAGGAAGCGGGCCTGCGCCCGCTGTCTAACAAAGAAAAAGGGCAGCCACCGAGCTGCCCTTTTTCATTTCACTGTTCCCTTGCCCGCTCAACCCGTGGAGTAAACTCTCCCAGCTTCGCAGTCAATTGCTGCTCGCGACCGTCGCGCATGATCGTGAGCGTTACATCAGATCCCGGTGGCGTGCCGGCCACCTGGTTGCGAAATACGTTCGCTTCGCTGACCACAGTGCCGTTGAAGCTCTTAATGATGTCGTTTTTCTTCAAGCCGGCCCGATCGGCGGCGCTGCCTGGTTGCACCTCGCGCACGAAGACTCCCGATGTGTCCTTCAGTTTCAAGTCTGAGGCAACTTCAGAGTTAACCGTACCGACCAGGATGCCGAGCTGCCCGCGTCGGACCTTGCCATTCTTAACCAGCGTGTCCGCAATCGTCCGCGCCATGTTTGAAGGAATCGCAAAGCCAATCCCGATACTGCCGCCCGACGGCGAGAGTATTTGCGAGTTAATTCCAATCAGTTCGCTGTTTGTGCTGACCAGCGCCCCTCCTGAATTACCCTGATTGATCGGCGCATCGGTCTGCAGGAAATCCTCAAAACTGCCGCTGCCCTGCATGCCCGTCTGCCGGCCCTTCGCGCTGATAATTCCCATCGTTACCGTCTGACCGACGCCCAGCGGATTGCCAATCGCCAGCACTACATCGCCGACCCGCACCTTGTCCGAATCGCCTAATGCCAATACCGGCAAATTCGTCGCGTCGACCTTCAGCACCGCCAGATCGCTGGGCGGATCGGAGCCAACCAGTTTCGCATCCACCGTGCGATGGTCGTTCAAGTCCACCTTGATTTCTTCGGCGCCGTCGATCACGTGATGATTTGTCAGGATGTAACCGTCAGTACTGATGATTACGCCTGAGCCCAAACCGCTGCGGCGTTGTTCCGGCACTTGTTGCGGCAATCGATCGCCAAAAAACTGCCGGAACATCGGATCATTCATAAACGGAAACTGCTGCGGCGTGCGCACGCGCTGTTCCGAATGAATCGTGATCACCGCCGGCGATACGCGACTGACCACATCCGCATACGAGGTAACGGGCATCACCGCCCCCGCGGGAGCGCCATTGTTAATCGGCGCGTTATTGATTCCCGGATCCGAGGTCGAAGCGAACTGCACCGATCCGTTCTTGCGATTGCAGCTCGAGCCGATGAATACGATTCCTATTAGAAGTAGAAAAGCGCCGAACGGCGCCAGTGTCTTGCTCCATCTCATTCGCATGTCCTTGCCTCCTAATTCCTTAATCGCTTAATGAATCTCCGTATTATAACTCCATTCCGTAGGCCAATGCGCCCAGCCGGACCTGGTTCAAGTCATATGCGGTGCCACCCGTTTCGCCAACTGTTCCTTGGGCACAACACCCACAATGCGATCTACTTCCCGCCCGTTTTTAAACACTAGCAGGGTGGGAATGCTGCGAACTCCGAACCGTCCAGAGGTCACCGGATTCTCGTCGACATTCAATTTCGCGATTAGCAGCCGCCCAGCCATTTCCGCTGCGAGCTCTTCCAGCATGGGTGCAATGATCCGGCATGGTCCGCACCAGGGCGCCCACAAATCCAACAGCACCGGCAACGTTGAAAGCTCGACCTCGGCAGCAAACGTGTTGTCCGTTACCGTCACCGGCTTCCCGGAAACAGGCGCCGCGGCAGTCACCGATAGCGGTGTCTTGCACCGGCCGC
>Ga0207668_10001001_pt1 | contig 16916 bp, 11 predicted proteins | sample KBSS43metaG_FD_184323 | JGI IMG/M metagenome (GOLD analysis project Ga0207668, IMG submission 184323) | Switchgrass rhizosphere microbial communities from Kellogg Biological Station, Michigan, USA - KBS S4-3 metaG (SPAdes) (version 2) | ecosystem: Host-associated > Plants > Roots > Rhizosphere... | reverse complement strand
CGCCGCCGAACAGCGCCTGGTCGATCACCTCGAAGGTGCGTCGTCCCGTGGTGGCGAAGGCGAGGATCACGTCCGGGATGGTCATGGCCACGGCGCCCGCCCACCACGCCACGTGGCCCAGCGGGCTCAGCTCGCGCATCCGGTCCACGTCGCGGTATTCCGCGCCGGGCGGGGTCAGCGCCAGCTGCGCGGCCTCGACCACCAGCACATCGCCCCGCCGCATGCAGCGGAACAGGAAGGTTAGCACCAGCTCGCCGCTCCAGTCGGTGATCAGGGCGCGGCGATAGACGCGCGCCACCGGGCTCGCCGCATAGCGGTAACCGGCCACCTGCCCCTCCGGGGCCGCCGCCGCCGGCCGGGCGTAGGCGTCGGATTGCAGTCCTACCGGCCCGCTCTGCGCGCCGTTGACGAACATCACCTCGTCCAGGGTCAGTCCGGCGATGGACAGGCGGCGGATCGACTGGGTGATCGCCTGGTCCATCGCCGCGGCGTCGAGGTCGCCCTTCACCGCCCCCTGCCCCTCCGCCGGACGGCTCACGTCGAAGGCCAGGTTCCAGCCGCCGAAATTGACGCCGAGGCCGACAAACGGGTCCGACAGGCCGTGGCAGACGACGGGGGCGCCGGGCCCCGGCGGCTCCGGCGGCATGCCGAGTTCCCGGCGCAGCGCTTCGGGGTCGTAGTTGGCGCGGGTGAAGCGAGGCGCGAGCTTGAAGCGCACCCGCCAGCGCCGCCGAAGCGTCACCGCCACCAGCCCCGCCAGGCCCAGCAGCGTCAGCGGAGCCGGCGGCCGCAGCAGCAGCAGCGCCAGGGTGAGCACCACCAGCACCCACCAGTAGCCCAGCTCCTCCTGGTCGAACCGGTCGCAGGCCTTCTTCACCAGCGGAAAGTCCAGCTCCGGCTCGGGCGCCAGGGCGCGGAACGGATTGGCCGTTCGTCGGCGGATCAGGCTTCGGAAGCCCGGCCCTTTGAGGATCAGGCTAGCCAATGCCAGGCGCGTGACGTCCGCCGGCGGATAGAGCGGCTCGGCGCCGTCGATGCGCCCGCGACGCCGCACCAGCCAAACGCCGATGATCGTCCCCACCGCAGCGAGGATCACCAGCTGAATCGGTCCGAACCCGCCCACGATGGCGCCCCCGCCATGGCGGCGGGGAACCTACGCCCCGCCCCTTGGCGAAAGTTAACGTCGAAAGCGCCGCCATTGGAAGACGGCGTTCAACCGGCGGCGGCCAGTCGCGCCAAGGCGCCTTCGAGTTTCGCCTTGGCGTCCTGCGACTCGGCCAGGCGCTCGCGGTTTTCCTCGACCACCTCCTCCGGCGCGCGGGCGACGAAATCGGGATTGCCGAGCTTCTTCGTCGTGCGGTCGATATCGGCGGCGAGGCTGGCGACCTCCTTCGACAGGCGCGCCTTCTCGGCCGCCAGGTCGATGAACTCGGCGACCGGCAGCGCCAGGGTCGCGCCCTCCACCACATACGGGATCGCTCCGGCCGGGATCTCGGCCTGCGCGCGGACGCCGTCGACCCTGAGCATCTGCGCCAGCGCCGGAGCCGCAGCCTCCAGCACGCGCCGCTGGTCGGGGGTCGCATCGAGGATCAGCAGCGGCGGACGGGCGGACAGCGGGACGTTCAGCCCCTGCCTGAGGGAACGCCCCTCCCCGATGGCCGCGACGACAAGGCCCACCTCGGCGTCAGCCGCCGCATCCTCCAGGCTCGCCGGCAGGTCGGGCCAGCGGGCCGAGATCAGCATCGGCTCGGACCGGGCCGCGCCCCAGTCGGCGGTCACCCGCCACAGCTCCTCGGTGATGAACGGCATGACCGGGTGCAGCAGCTTGAGGATCGCGTCCAGCGTCCAGGCGATGGTCGCCTGGGTCTCGGCCTTGTCGGCGTCGTCCGCGCCGGACAGCACCGGCTTGACCAGCTCGACATACCAGTCGCAGTAGCTGTTCCAGATGAAGCGGTAGAGGGCGTTCGCCGCGTCGTCGAAGGCGCAGGCTTGGAGCGCGTTGGTGACGGTGCGGGCGGTCCGCGCAGTCTCGCCGACGATCCAGCGGTTCAGCGCCGTGGTGACCTTGGCCGGATCGAAGCCTTCGGTCCGTCGCGCCCCATTCCGCTGGGCGAAGTTCGTGGCGTTCCACAGCTTGGTGCCGAAGTTGCGGTAGCCCTCGATGCGCGGGCGCGAGAGCTTGATGTCTCGGGCCGCGCCGGACATGGCGGTGAGGGTGAAGCGCAGGGCGTCGGCGCCGTAGTCGTCCACCAGCTCCAGGGGATCGAGGACGTTGCCCTTGGACTTGGACATCTTCTTCCCCTCGGCGTCGCGCACCAGGGCGTTGATGAACACGCGCTTGAAGGGAACGTCGCCCATGAAGTGCAGGCCCTGCATCATCATCCGGGCGACCCAGAAGAAGATGATGTCGAAGCCGGTGACCAGGGTGTGGGTGGGGTAGAAACGCTCCACATCCTGCGTCTTCTCCGGCCAGCCCAGGGTGGAGAAGGGCCAGAGCGCCGACGAGAACCAGGTGTCGAGGACGTCTTCGTCCTGGCGCAGGGGCTCGTCGCGGCCGTAAAGCTCGCGAGCGGCCGCCTTGGCCTCAGCTTCCGTTTCGGCGACGAATACGCGGCCGTCCGGTCCGTACCAGGCGGGAATGCGGTGGCCCCACCAGAGCTGGCGCGAGATGCACCAGGGCTGGATGTTGCGCATCCACTCGAAGTAGGTCTTTTCCCAGTGGCGCGGCTCGAAGACCGTGCGCCCATCCTCCACGGCCTTGATGGCGGGCTGGGCCAGCACCTCGGCGTTCACGTACCACTGATCGGTCAGATAGGGCTCGACCACCACCCCGGAGCGGTCGCCGTGCGGCACCACGTGGCGGGTGGTCTCGACGCCGCGGAGCAGGCCGAGCGTTTCGAACGCCTCGACGACCTTCTTGCGGGCCGCGAAACGGTCGAGGCCGCGGTAGTCCGGCGGGACGTTGTCGTTCAGGCGAGCAAAATCGTCCAGGATATTGATTTGCGGCAGGTTATGCCGCTTGCCGACCATGAAGTCGTTGAAATCGTGGGCAGGCGTGATCTTCACCGCGCCGGAGCCCTTCTCGGGATCGGCGTAATCGTCGGCGATGATCGGGATGGGCCTGTTCACGATAGGCAGGCGCACGGCGCGACCGATCAGCCCCTTGTAGCGCGCGTCGGTAGGATGCACCGCAACGGCGGTGTCGCCCAGCATGGTCTCCGGCCGCGTGGTGGCCACGACGATCTCGCCGGAGCCGTCCTCCAGCGGATAGGCGAAATGCCAGAAGTGGCCCTCGACCTCGCGCTGCTCCACCTCCAGGTCGGAGATCGCGGTTTGGAAGTGCGGGTCCCAGTTCACCAGCCGCTTGTCGCGGTAGATGAGCTTCTCCTTGTGCAGCCGCACGAACACCTTGCGCACGGCGGCTGAGAGGCCCTCGTCCAGGGTGAAGCGCTCCCGGCTCCAGTCGCAGGAGGCGCCCAGGCGCCGCAGCTGGTTGACGATGGTCCCGCCGGACCTGGCCTTCCATTCCCAGACCTTCTCCACGAAGGCTTCCCGGCCCATGTCGCGGCGGCTGATGTTGCCCTCGGCGGCCAGCTGACGCTCCACCACCATCTGGGTGGCGATGCCGGCGTGGTCGGTGCCGGGCAGCCACAGGGCCGCCTTGCCGCGCATGCGCTCGAAGCGGATCAGCACGTCCTGCAGGGTGTTATTCAGCGCATGGCCGATGTGCAGCGAGCCGGTGACGTTGGGCGGCGGGATGACGATGCTGAACGGCTCGGCGGCCGGATCGTCCGTCGGCGCAAAGGCGCCAGAAGCCTCCCACGCGGCGTAGAGGCGCGGCTCGACGGTCTTGGGATCGAAGGTTTTTTCTAGCATGCCGGGGCGGTGCATACCTTCCCGTCAGGCTCGGCGAAAGCGGTCGGCGGCGGAATTATCAGCGGGCGTCGCGGTGGGGGCGGCGGCGGCGCTCCCCGCCGCCTGCGATCGTCCCGTTTGGAAGGCGCTCAGCGGCCGCGTGTGCGGGCGATGCGCTCGACCTCCTCGGTCACCGCGGCCTGGACGATGCCGGCCAGGTGGGTGTCGAGCCAGTCCTTGAGCAACGGCCGCAGCAGATCGCGGACGACGGCGTCGAGGGTCAGGCCGTCGGGGGGCATGAGGATCGACGCCGAGAGCTGGCCGAACGCCGAGGCGGCGGCGGTCGCCGTGACCGCGCTGACCAGGCCCTCGGTGGCCGGCGCCGCGGCGACGGGCTCCGGCGCGGGCGGCGGCGGGGCGGCGACGGGCTCCGCCGCAGGCGCCGCGGGCTCCGGCACATAGGCGTCGATGTCGCCGTGGGTCTCCACCCGTTCCGTCAGTTCCAGGACCTCGTCTTCGGCGGTTTCCCCCAGAACCGGTTCGGGCTCGGATTCCGGTTCGACCTCGGCTTCCAGTTCGATCTCCGGTTCGGCCTCTGCGGCGTCCGCGTCAGCATCGGCCCCGGCCGCGGCCGCGTCGCCCGCTGGCGCATCATCTTCCGATATGATGCGGCGGATGGAGGCGAGGATTTCCTCCATGGTCGGTTCTTGGGCGGTCTGTTCGGACATGTCGTAACCGTCGGCCAGGAGAGAATCTGTTGCGCAAGCGTAGGCTTGCCGGGCCGATCGTGCAATTTCCGCCCGAGTCCGCAAGGATGTATTCGCCCCGCAGGCGAATGGTCGCGGGCCGGGCCGGTCAGGCGCCGTCGAGGCGGTTCAGGGCGTGGCCGGCGCCGCAGGCGGCGGCGCAGCGACCACCGGACCCTCCACCGGCTTTTCCACCGGCTTCGGAATCAGGGCCGAATCGACGATCGCGATCGGTTCCTCCCAGGGCACCCAGCCCCAGGTCATCCGCAGCTTGCCGAAGTGGGTCTTCGGGTCGTAGCGGGGCGTGGCGGGCGTCAGGTTCTTGGCCTCCAGCCGCCCCATGGCGTTCAGCACGCCCGCCGCGGCGATGTATTCGTCGTGCCGCGCGGCGATCTGGGACAGCTGGGCCTGGCGCAGCTCCTGCTCGGCGTTGAGGACGTCCAGGGTGGTGCGAAGGCCCACCTGCTGCTCCTGGCGGGTGCCCTCGGCGGCGATCAGGGCGGCGCGCACCTGCTCGTCCGAGGAGGTGATGTTGGCGCGGGCGGCCAGCAGCTGGTTCCACGACTGGGTCAGGGACTGCAGCACGGCGCGGCGGGCCGATTCGATGGTGATCCGGTCGGTGGTGTTGCGCTCCACCTGCTGACGGATGCGCGAGGAGACCAGGCCGCCGCTGAACAGCGGCACGCTCACATTGGCCCGGGCGGTGATGTTCTGGGCGTAGGTGTCGGTGTCAATCGAGCGGCCGGCTCCGGAGAAGCCATAGGTGGCGGACAGCGAGACCTGGGGCAGCCGCTCGGCCTTGGCGCCGGCGACGCGGGCGCGGCTGGCCTGCTCCGTATACTGGGCGGCGCGGATCTGCGGGTTGTTCTGTTCGGCGACGTCGAAGCCCTTGTCCACGTCGGCCGGCAGCAAGCCGGCCAGGGACGGCTCCGGCGCGAGTTCGCCCGGGTTGCGGCCTACGGCTGCGGCGTAGTTGGCGCGGCTGGTGGCGAGCTGAGCCTGGGCCGACTGCAGCTGCGAGACCGCGGCCGCGAGCCGGGCCTGGGACTGGGCCACGTCGGTGCGGGTGATCTCGCCCACGTCGAAGCGGGCCTTGGATTCGTCGAGCTGGCGCTGCAGCACGCCGACGTTCTCCTGCCGGATGCGCAGCCCTTCCTGGTCACGGCGCACGTCGAGATAGGACTGGATGACGTTGCCCAGCACCTGGGATTCCACCCGGCGCAGATTCTCGCGCCCGGCCAGGATGTCGCCTTCGGCGCCGGAGACCGCCGCGGCGACGCGACCGCCGGTGTACAATGGCTGGCTCAGCTGCAGGAAGGCGTTGGCGGTGTACCGCTCCTGAATGCTGGTTGAGGCCAGCGTATCGACGATCCCGTCGCCGTTGGTGTCGACGAAGCCGCGCGCGCCGGGAATGCGTGTCTCGTTGAAGGTGTCCGAAACGCCAGCGCTGAGCGTCGGCCGCCAGCCGGAGCGCGCCTGCACATAGGTCTCGTCCAGCGCCCGCTGGATCGACCGCTGGGCCTGCAGGGTGGGATTGGATTCGTAGGCCATGGCGATCGCGTCGGCCAGGGTCTCGGCGGCGGCCGGCCCGGCGACGGCGGCGAACAGCCCTGCCCCGACCACGGCGGCCCGCGAACGTCCGCGGCGGCTTGCTATCATTCGGAATCCCCAGAACAGGCGATACGCGCCCTTATGACCCCCTGCCGCCCGATTGGGCCAGGGAAGTGTGGTTAAGCTTTTTTCACCCAGACGTTTCGAAGGTGTTTCAACACTCCTCAGAAGGCGAAACCGTGATGCGCCTCGAAGCCGGCCATGAGCGGCGGCGTCGCGTCGAAGATCGGCCGGCGGCCCAGGCCGTCGTCGGCGCTCACATAGAGGACCGCCTTGCCCACCGGCCCGTCGCGCTCCACCGCGCCGAGGCGGCCGTTGCGGTCGAGGGCCCCGAGCCAGGCCGCGGGCGTGCGGGCGACGGCGCCTTCGCTCACCACGATCTGGTAGCCGCCGCCGGCGGGCGTCAGCGCGGCGTCGTCGAGGCGGTCGACCGCCACGCCCAGGGCCTCCAGCACGGCGGCGGCGTAGGGGGCGGCGATGGCCAGGGCGCGCTCGCCCGGCTGCGGCCGAAGCGCCTGCAGGAGCTTGGCCACGTCGCGCGGCTTCAGCAGCCAGCGGCCCGGGGCGTAGGGAATCTCGGTGTCGGCGTAGGCCAGATAGGCCTTGCCCTCGGTGGCGAAGGCGGCCCGGTCGATGGCGCGCATGGCGTCGTGGATGCGCACGTCGGTGACGTCGTTGATGCGCACCTGGCTTTCCACCATGTTCGAGCGGGCGGCGGCGGAATCGGCGGCCATGGGACCTCGGGGCGCTGAACGTTTCCCGGCTTATAGGTCGCCGCTTCCAGGTTGTGCAATCGGCGCACGCCAGAGACATTGCCGCAGGCGGGCCGTTCTGTTAGCGATCCGCCCTCGCGCCGGCGCCCCTTAGTTCGGGACGCGGGCGCCGGACGGCCTGGTGGCGGAGTGGTGACGCAGCGGACTGCAAATCCGCGCACCCGAGTTCGATTCTCGGCCAGGCCTCCAAATCTTCCAGATCGGCGCGTCAGCCCCCGATGCAGGTGTATTGTGCAAACGCGGTCTCGCAGGAGGCGGCGGAGAGCTGGCGGAAAGTCCGCTGACGCCAGCGGCCGGGACCTCGCAGCTGCCGCCGGAGGCTGCTAGACCGCCACCAAATCCCCTTGACGCAGGTTTCGTCCATGTCTGGACCGCAAGAGGCGCTTTCCCTTCGCAAGTCGGCGGCGGCCCTGCGCGAGCAGGGCCGTCTGGCCGAGGCGGAGGCCGCGCTGCGCAACGCGGTCCTGCTCGCGCCAAGCGATGGCGACGCGCATGGCGAACTCGGGCTCACCCTGGCGATGATGGGCCGCTCCGGCGAGGCGGAACCCTGCTATCGGCGGGCCCTGGAGATCGATCCGCACGACGCCTTCTCGCTTGGCAACCTGGGCGCGGCGCTGCTGCAGGCGAAGCGCGTCGACGAGGCGGCCGCCTGCTTCCGCCAGGTGCTCGAGATCGAGCCCGGCCAGTCGCAAGCCCTGCGCAACCTGGGCGTGATCCTTAAGGAGTCCGCACAACTGGCGGAGGCCAAGGCCTGCTTCCTGCAAGCTTCCCGACGCGATCCCTCCTTCGAGGTCAACCTGCAAGCGCACCTGGCCCTGTCGCCGATGACGCGCTCGGTGGCCGACCAGGAAATGCAGCGGGCGAGCTACGCCGCCGGGCTGGAAGCCTTCATGGCCGATCCGCGCAGCTATCGCTATCGGGGCGAACGCCTCAACGTGCCTTGGTTCTCCCTGGCCTACCACGGGCGCGACGACCGGGCGCTGCTGGAGCGCACGGCCGAAGTGCTGGCGGTCAAGGCGCCCTCCGGGCCGGTCGACGCCCCCGTGTCCGACTGGATCAATCCCGCGCGGGAGGGACGGCGCATCCGGGTCGCCTTCTGTTCGGAGTTCCTGCACGACCACACGATCGGCCGGCTCTATCGCGGCGTGATCGCGAAGCTCGACCGCCGGCGCTTCGAGGTCGTCGTCCTGCACGGTCCGTTCACCCCATCCGACGCCTTCCGCACCGCGCTGGACGCCGGCGCCGATCGCGCCCTGAGCCTGCCCCGCGCGCCCGAGGCGCAACGCCTGGCCCTGCGCGAGCTGCGTCCCGACGTCCTGTTCTTTCCCGAGATCGGCATGTCGCCCCAGACCTGGTTCCTGGCGCGTGAGCGCCTCGCGCCCGTCCAGGTCGCAAGCTGGGGGCACCCGAACACCACCGGGCTCGCCTCGATCGACTACTTTCTCTCGGCGGCCAGCCTCGAGCCCGACGGCGCGGCGGCGCACTATACGGAACAGCTGGTGAAGCTGCCGCGCCTGCCGACCTTCTACCAAGCGCCGGGCCCCGCCCCCGCCCTGCCAAGATCGGCGCTGCGCCTGCCGGAGAGCGGGACGCTCTACGGCTGCCCGCAAAGCCCGTTCAAGTTCCATCCCGACTTCGACCCGGTCCTGGCGGAGATCGCCGCAGGCGACCCCACGGCGCACATCATCCTGGTCGAAGGTCGCAACGCCGCATGGACGACGGTGCTGCGGGAGCGGTGGGGCGCCTCGCACCCCATCCTCCTGGAGCGCGTGCGGTTCCTGCCCCGGCTCAGCCAGCCGGCCTTCATGGCGCTCCTGGCCCATATCGACGTGCTGCTCGACCCGCTGCATTTCGGCAGCGGCAACACGCTCTACGAGGCGATGGCCTATGGAACGCCCATCGTCACCTGGCCGGGCGGGTTCATGCGCGGCCGTGTCGTGGCGGGCGCCTATTCGCAGATGGGCGTCGATCACGCGCCGATCGCGCCGACCCCCAAGGACTATGCGCCGATCGCCCTGGCGCTGGGCCGCGACGCCGCGCGACGAGCCGAGCTTCGGGCTGAGCTGCACGGCAAGGCTCGGACGCAGCTCTACGAGGACGCGGCCGCTGTCGGCGCGATCGAGGCGTTCCTGCACGCCGCCGTCGCCGCGGCTGCACGAGGCGGCAAGGCGCCTGCCGACTGGAGCCCGACGGCGACGGCGGGGCCGGCATGACCGCCTCGACCCTGGTGGCGGCGCCCTGCCCGGTGTGCGCCCACAGCGTGGCTGCGCCGTTCTTCGACGGCGGACTGCAGCCGCTGGCCACCCTTGGCTGGCCGGCCTCGGCGGCGCAGGCGCAGGCGATGGCGCGCCTGCCGCACGACTTCGTGCAGTGCCCGAACTGCTCGCACGTCTGGAACCGCAGCTTTCGCTATGAAGACGTCCCCTACGCGGACAATCCCAACCGGATGTTCAACAACGGCCTGATCTGGCGGGGCCACCTGGCGCAGAGTTGCGCGCTGCTGGTGCGGCAGATGCCGCCGGAGCCCACCCTGGTGGAGGTAGGCTGCGGCGAGGGCCATTTCCTGCGGGCGCTGTCGCAGGCCTGCGGGGGAAAGGGCCGCATCCTGGGATTCGACCCCAGCACCCATCCGGAGACCGGCCAGGGCTTCGAGTTCCATGCACGGATGTTCGATCCGCTCACCGACATGGCGGCGTTCCGGCCGGACGCGGTGATCATCCGTCACGTGATCGAGCACCTGACCAACCCGGCCACGCTCATCGAACAGCTCGCCTGGGGGGCGGCGCAGGTCGACAAGGACGTCTGGCTGTTCGCCGAGAGCCCCTGCATCGACCGTGTGTTCCAGACCGGGCGGCTGGCGGACTTCTTCTACGAGCATGTGTCGCACTTCACGACGGACTCGTTCCGCACCCTGATGGCCCGCGCGGGCGACGTGTTCGAGCTGGCCCACGGCTACCAGGGCGAAGTGGTCTACGCCCTGGTCCGTCTGAACGTCGCCGACGCCCGTCGCCGGCAGGCGGCGCGCTCGGCCGCCTTCCGGGATGGCGCGCAGAGGCTCCAGCGGTCGGTGCGCGCCCAGGTCGACGCCCTGGCGGCCAGCGGCAGGACCGTCGCCATCTGGGGCGGCACCGGCAAGGGCGCGGCGTTCATGCATCAGTTCGGCCTGGACACGGCCCGCTTCCCGCTGGTGGTCGACTCCGACCCGGGCAAGGCCGGAACCTTCGTGCCGGGGACCGGCCAGGCGATCCAGTTCCGGGACGTGCTGAAAGCGAGCCGGCCCGACGTGGTGCTGATCCCCACCCAGTGGCGGGCGGCCGATATCGTCAGCGAAATGGCCCGCGAAGGAATCTCCGCGGGCCAGGTCCTGATCGAGCACGAGGGCCGGCTGATCGACTACAGGGCTGATCCGCACCCCTATCGGTAGGACGCGGCCGCACCCCGGTCGTGGCTCTGTGGTCAGGTGATACGCTTGACGCTGACCGGGTCGCTGCTGGGGAAGGTCTCCTCCAGGCCCTCGTCGAGCAGCGCTTCCTGGCGGTCCTCGGCGGCGGCCTCCTTCTCGGCGAGCTGGTCGTGCTTGCCCTTCGCCGGCAGGGGCTCGGCCTCGCGGGCGACAGGAACGTCGACATGCTTGTCTTCAGGCTTGACGGCGCCTTCCGGCGCCATGTCGGCGGTCGATGCGCTGGTCCCGTGGGTGAAGTGGCGGGGCTGGTCTTTATCGGCGGACTTGTCCGTGCCGGTGTTCATGAACCGTCTCCAAAAGTGGCTGCGTCGAAGGAGACGCCACCCTGGAGAACCCCCCGGCTCCAATCGGGTTTCCGCAGCCTCGCCGAAAGGCGCCTTCAGGTGTTCCCGACGTTCCGACGCGCCACGAGGTGCAGCACGCTCGCCGAATTGCGGCGCCTGGCCTGCTGTTCCGCCCGATAGGCCAGCCATCGCAACAGCATGCCGGCGCCCGAGAGCAGCATGCCGGCGATGAGGCAGTCGAGCAGGACGGGGTCCTGCGCTGCGGCCTTCCACGAGACCACGCCCAGCAGGATCACGCTGAGGGTCGAGATGATATAGCCCGAGGTCTTGAGCATGCCACGCTCCAGGGATCGACACCTGAGGGCATAACGACGCCGAAACGCGGCTGTTCCGAGGCGCCGGGCGCAGCGATCAGGCGACGGCGCGCCGGGGGGCGTAGCGGTCCTCGAACACCGCCGGCAGCCGGTCCGCCAGACCCATCACAGGACCGGACGACAGGAGCAGAACGACCTCGTCGCCGGCGAGGCCGGAGAGCGCGGCGAGCGCCTCGTCCTGGCTGCTGATCGGGGTGACCGGAACGCCCCTGGCCGCGGCGCGGGCGGTGATCTCCTCGTGGGAGGCCTGGTCGTGGTCCCCCGCGCCGTGGGCGGCGGGGGGCAGCATCAGCACGCGCGCGGCGCCGTCGAACACCGTGTCGTACCAGGAGAGCGTCTCGCGGCTGCGCCACGTCAGAGCATGGGGCTCGAAAACCACCACCAGCGGCCGTTGCGGATAGTGCTGCTGCAGGGCCTCGATGGCCGCGCGCGCCTTTTCGTAAGAGGAGCCGAAACCCTCGATCACCGGGACCGTCGAGGCGTGGGTCAACCGGTCGAGTCGGCGGCGGACGCCGCAGAAGCTGGCGACCGCCTCGGCCAGGGCGTACTCGGCGACGAGCTTTCGCTCCAGCAGGAAGGCCGAGACGCCGACAATGTTGTCGATGTTGTGCGCGCCCAGGAGCGTGGTGGAGAGCGGGACCTTGCGCCCGCCCGGCCCCATCAGGGTGAAGCGGCTGGTCTCGCCGAAGACCACGCCGTGGCTGTACCACCCGTCGCAGGGGGCTGCGCCGTACCAGACCTGGCGCGCCGGGGCGCCGGCCGCCACGGCGCGCACCACCGGATCGTCGCGCAGCACCGCCAGGCCCCCGGCCGGCAGCAGATCCAGCAATTCGCGAAACGCCGCCTGGTAGGCCGCGACCGTGGGGAAGGCGTTGACGTGATCGTGCGCCACCGAGGTCAGCAGCACATGGGCCGGATGGTAGAGCGCGAACTTCGGCCGCCCGTCGCCGGCGCCAACCACATATTCGTCGCCTTCGAGCACCACCTCGGGCGCGGTCCCCCAATGGCCAGTGGCTGGCAGGGATTGTGAGATCGCCCCGATCATCCAGCCCGGATCGCGGCCCGACTGGCGCAGGATGTGGGCCATCAGGGCGGTGCAGGTGGACTTGCCGACCGAGCCCGCCACCACGATCGCCTCGCGCGCCGCGGTGAGTTCGCCCAACAGCTCGGGAAAAGAGGTGACGCGCACGCCGCGGCGACGGGCGGCCTGCGCCTCGGGATTCGCTTCCCCCCCCAGCTTGGCGCTGGAGCCGAGCACCAGCAGGTCCAAATCATCGGCCAGATTGGCGGCGTCGAAGGTCCGGCTGAACGGGAAGCCGAGGGCCTCGACATAGGTCGACATGGGCGGGAAGACGTCCTGGTCGGAGCCCGAGACCCGATGGCCGGCGTCGCGCATCATCAGCGCCACGGCGCTCATCCCCGCGCCCGCGACCCCTGTGAAATGGATCCGCATCGGCCCTGTCCTCATAGTCCCTGAAGCCCTGGTCCCTACTGCGCCAAGGCTCAATTCGCAGCCTTTGCATTCACCTACGAGGGGAGCAACCTTAACCAGGTTCGAGACGACGGGAGACGCCGAAATGACGCAGCTTGGTTCCTTGGCGGCCACCGCCGCAGTGTGCGCCGTCCTGGCGCTGGCGGGCGCCGCCGCCGCCAAACCGGAGAAGAAGCCCGCGCCCGCCGAGACGCCGGCCGCCCACGCGGGGCACGACATGGGCGCAGGCGGCATGAGCATGGGGCCCATGGCGGCGATGCCGGCGGTCTATGGCGGCGACGCCGACAAGCCGGGCGCGCCGGTCTTCACCGGCCTCAGCGACCACCATCACCCGATCTCCACGAAGATCCCCGAGACGCAGAAATTCTTCGACCAGGGCGTCAAGCTGCTGTTCGGCTTCAACCACGCCGAGGCGATCCGCTCGTTCCGCGAGGCGGCCCGGCTCGATCCCGACTGCGCCATGTGCTGGTGGGGCGTGGCCTTCGCGCTTGGGCCCAACATCAACCTGCCGATGCAGGCCGATGCGGCCGAGCCGGCCTGGCAGGCGCTGGGCCGCGCCCAGGCGCTGGCGCCCAAGGCCTCGGCCGCCGAGCGCGCCTGGATCGACGCACTTGCCAAGCGCTACGCCACCGATCCCAAGGCCGACCGCAAGCCCCTGGACGAGGCCTTCGCCCAGGCCATGGCGGAGCTGGCGCGGACCTATCCGGACGACCTGGACGCCGCCACCTTCGCCGCCGAAGCTATGATGGACACCCAGCCGTGGGACTACTGGCAGGCGGATGCGAAGACCCCCAAGGGCCATGGCGGCCAGATCGTCGCCCTGCTGGAAGGGGTGCTGGCCAAGAACCCCGACCACCCCGGGGCGCTGCACCTGTACATCCATGCCGTGGAGGCCTCGAACACGCCCGAGCGGGCGGAGGCGGCGGCCGACCGCCTGCTGCCGCTGATGCCGCAGGCCGGGCACATCGTGCACATGCCCTCGCACATCTACTACCGGGTCGGCCGCTATGTGGACGCCGTGAAGGTGAACGAGCAGGCCGCCGCCGTGGACGAGCAGTACATCGCCCAGTGCAAGGCGCAGGGCTTCTATCCCGTGGGCTACTACGGCCACAACATCCACTTCCTGTGGACTTCGTCGGAGATGCTGGGGCGGTCGGCGGCCGCGCTCGACGCCTCGCGGCGGCTGGTGAAGGCCACCAACGCCGAGGCGTTCTCGAAGAGCGTGCCGGTGGGCGAGCTGTTCGTCTTCACGCCGGTGGTCACCCTGGTGCGGTTCGGCAAGTGGCGCGATGCGCTGGCCGAGCCCGCGCCCCCCGCCGAGCTGAAGCTGGACACGGCGGTCTGGCTCTACGCCCAGGCCTTCGCGCACGCCAACACCGGGGACCGCAAGGCGGCCCTGGCCGAGCGGGAGACGCTGGCGGCCCTGTCGACGGCCGACCTTTCCGCCTTCGAGGCGTTCGGGGTGCCGGTCAAGCCGATGGTCGATCTGGCCCTGGCGCTGGTCGACGGGGAGCTCGCGCGGACCTCCGGCAACCTGGACGGCGCCGTGGCGCGGTTCCGCCAGGGCTGGGAGATGGAGCGCGCCCTGCCCTATACCGAGCCGCCGTACTGGCACCAGCCGTCGAGCCACCTGCTGGGCGCGGCGCTGATGCAGGCGAACCGGCCGGGTGAGGCCGAGGCCGTCTATCGCGAGAGCCTGACCTTCTATCGTGGCGACGGCTGGGCGCTGTTCGGCCTGGCCCAGGCGCTGGCGGCGCAGGGGAAGAAGGACGAGGCGGCGAAGACCCGGACGGCGTTCGAAGCGGCCTGGCGCTCGGCGGACGTGAAGCTGACGTCGTCGCGGTTCTGAGGCCTCACCCGGTTGGAAAGGCCTGGCCGGCGTTGTTCGGCCAGGGGAAGGTCTCGAAGGCGAGCGTGACCGCGGCGTCCTCGGCGCGGGCCTGGCTCCACCAGCCAATCGGAAGAAACAGGGCCTCTCCCGGCTGGAGGGGGATATCGTAGACCCGCGCGCCGGCGGCCAGGGGGAAGTCCTTCGCCACACGCGCCTGCTGATCGAGGTCGCCTACAGCGCTCTGCGCGCCTGGGGTGGCGTAGAGCCGCCAGGTTTCCGAGGGCGGGGCGATCTTGAAGGATCGGCGGCCCGAGACCTGAACGATCAGGACGTTGGCGAGGCCCTGCCGCAGCGCCTCGAAGCCGCCGGTCCACGCCTCGGGCCGGGGGGGTTCGCCCCCGGCGGCGAGATACGCCGCCAGCGGGCCCGCGCCGGCGGCGAGCGCTTGCGGATCGGTCCCGACGGGGAGCAGTCCTGCGATCACCACCGGACGGCCGGCGGCGTAGTAGCGCTGGAGGAACTCTTCGCGGCCGACGCCGGTGCGCTTCTCGATCCGGGCGACGGGGGGCGCCAGGTGGCGGTGACCCTCGACGACGTCGAGCAGCCAGTCGCGCCGGGCCAGCGCCAGGCGGGTCCGGGCCAGTTCGGCGGTGAGCTCGGCCACCCGCTGTTCGGCCGGCGACGGCGCCGGCGCGCTGACCGGGCAGACCGCGGCGGAGGGCGCCGGCGGCGCTCCCATCTGCGGGTTCCAGGCGAAGGGCGCCACGCGCAGCTTGGTGCGGTGGTCGGCGATGTGGGCCTGCTCGTCGGGGTCGACGCCGCGGTAATAGTGCTTCTGCCATTTGTCGGCGGGCGTCTGGGGCGGGTTCTGCCGCATCTTCGCATGGAAGGCGTCGCGGGCTCGGCTCCAGGCGTCGAACTGGGCCGCAAGGGCGGGCTGCTCGGACATCGGCGCGAATCGGGTCGTGAAGCGCTCCAGCGCGTCGCGCCGGACCGGGAACAGGAAGCACACCGCCTCCCCCGCCTCGAAGCGGACCCAGTTGTGCGGCCGGGTGAACCGCCAGTTCATGGTGAAGGTGAAGGGCGACCAGTCGGTCTCCACCACCCCGCCCAGGGGCGCGATCCCATCCTTCGCCTGGTTCGGCGAGCCGCCGACCCACAGGTTCCAGCCCGGCGGCGTGCGGAATAGCCCGGCAATGTGGAAGGTCAGCACCCCCTGGCCGAAGATCGACACCGGCGCGGTGATGGGGTCGGCGTCCCCCGGCAGGCGGATGGTGACGGCGTCGGTTCCCGTGCCGCCGCTCCACGAGGCCTCGAAGGCGCAGGACGAGAGCACTTCCCAGCCATGGGCGTTGGCGATGTTCAGCGGCAGGCAGCGATAGGCGAAGGATTCCGGGGTGGCGTCCATCCAGTCGCGCCTCGGCGAGGCCGGGCGGATCAGCGGCTTCCAGCCTTCCTGCAGGTAGCAGACGAGCTCCAGGTCCTCGTCAGGCGTCATCGGCGTCGATCCAGTCCAGGGTCCGCTGCACGGCCTTCTTCCACTTTCGATAGGCCCGTTCGCGCGCCTCCGGCGCCAGCGCCGGGGTCCACTCCGCATCCTTGCGCCATTGGGCGCGCAGGCTCTCCAGGTCCGGCCAGACGCCGACGGCGAGACCGGCGGCGTAGGCGGCGCCCAGGCAGGTGGTCTCCGGCACGGTGGGCCGCACCACCGGGGCGGCCAGCACGTCGGCCTGGAACTGCATGAGCAGGGTGTTGGCGGTCATGCCGCCGTCGGCCTTCAGCGTGCTGAGCGGCACGCCGGAATCGGCGGCCATGGCGTCGGCCACCTCGCGCACCTGCCAGGCGGTGGCCTCCAGCACGGCGCGGGCGATGTGGCCCTTGGTGACATAGCCGGTGAGGCCGGCGATCACGCCCCGGGCCTCGGGGCGCCAGTAGGGGGCGAACAGGCCCGCGAAGGCCGGCACGAAATAGCAGCCGCCGTTATCGTCCACGGTCCGGGCCAGGGCCTCGATCTCGTCGGCGGAGGCGATCAGGCCGATGTTGTCGCGCAGCCATTGGACGAGGGAGCCGGCGACCGCGATGGAGCCCTCCAGGGCGTAGACCGCCGGCTGGCCGCCGATCTTGTAGCCCACTGTGGTCAGCAGGCCGTTCTTCGAGAACACCGGCGCTTCGCCCGTATTGACCAGCAGGAAGCCGCCGGTTCCGTAGGTGCACTTGCCCTCGCCCACCGAAAAGCAGGTCTGGCCGAACAGCGCCGCCTGCTGGTCGCCCAGCGCCGAGGCCACCACCGCCCCGGCCAGGCCGTCCCGCGCCTCGCCATAGACTTCCGACGAGGCGCGGATCTCCGGCAGCATGGCGCGAGGCACGCCGATGGCGGCGAGCAGCCGGTCGTCCCAGTCCAGGGTCGCCAGGTTCATCAGCATGGTGCGGCTGGCGTTGGTGACGTCGGTGACGTGACGGCCGGTGAGATTCCAGATCAGCCAGGAA
>Ga0207668_10000998_pt1 | contig 16936 bp, 13 predicted proteins | sample KBSS43metaG_FD_184323 | JGI IMG/M metagenome (GOLD analysis project Ga0207668, IMG submission 184323) | Switchgrass rhizosphere microbial communities from Kellogg Biological Station, Michigan, USA - KBS S4-3 metaG (SPAdes) (version 2) | ecosystem: Host-associated > Plants > Roots > Rhizosphere... | reverse complement strand
CGAGTTGGAGGCGGTCGATAGCTATTGCGCGGCGCTCGCCGCGGAATTGGGCCGGGACCGCCATTACGGCAACGGCAGCATCGAGCCGACCCCGTCGGCCATCCGCGAGGAGGTGGAGGTGCTGCGCACCCTCGAGCCGATGTACCGCGTGTTCGGCCGGCCGGACGGTCGCGGCCTCGTCGTCCGCTCCGACGAGCCGGTCGACTTCCATCCCGATCGCAAGACGGTGAACGTCGTGCAGGTTCCCTCGCTCGCGCAGGCGGTGCAACACGTCACGGTGGCCACCCAGACGGTCGGCATCTATCCCCCCGCCCGCAAGGCGGCGCTCCGCGACGCCCTGGCGGCGGCCGGCGCACAGCGGCTCGTCACGCTGGGCCGGGTGCTGTCCGCAGACACTTTCGGCGGCCAGCCACATGACGGCATCTTTCCGATGCACCGCATGATGAAGTGGATCATCGACGAGGGCGAAGACGCCTGAACAGGGAGCACGTATCGATGAGCGCATTGCAACAATTGCTCGGCCTCGTGCATGCCGATGATCCGATCGCCGCCGCGCCGGATAATCTGCTCGCCGTACAACTCGCCGCGGTGCAGGAGCGGCTCGACCAGCGGCGACGCCAGATCCGCGTCCTGGATCAGCGCGCCACGGACCGCGGGATCGACACGATATCGTCGCTGGAGGATGCCGTCTCGCTGCTGTTCTCGGACGCGACGTACAAATCCTATCCGGAGAGCTTTCTCGACCAGCGCCGCTGGGACCGCCTGACCGCCTGGTTCCAGACGCTCGCGAGCGACCGGCTGGACGGCGTCGACCTGAAGGGTGTCGACGCGCTGGACGACTGGCTCCTTGCGCTCCAACGGATCGGGATCTGGGTGAATTCGTCCAGCGGCACCTCGGGCAAAAGCAGCTTCCTCGCGATGAACCGCGCCGACCTGGACGTGGCGCTCCCGCTGATGGTGCAGGCCGGGCGCTACACGTCGGCCGCGGTGCGCGAAGCCCCATCGCACAGCTTCGCGGTGTTCGTCCTCGGCCCCTCGTCGGCGAGCTATTCGGGATCGCTGCGCGCGCGCATGTATGCCGAGGCGCTGGCGCGCCCGGGCGAGATCCACTACATTTCGGATGTCAGCCAGAGCGCGCAGGAAGGACTCGACCTCGCCCGGCTCAATCGCGCGATCGCCGCCGGCACGGCAAAGCCCAGCGAGATCCAGATGGTGCAGGAGCGCGCACGCGAGCGCGCCGAGCGGATCAGCCAGGATTTCGACCGCTTCCTCGACCGGCTGATCGCCCGGCTGGACGAGCCGGTCGCGCTGCTCGGCCTCTCTTCCATGCTCTTCCAGGTCATGGAGCGGGCGAAGGCGCGGGGTATCACCCGGATGCCGCTGCATCCCGATTCCTTCGCCAGCATCAGCGGCGGCCGCAAGGGGACCAAGCTGCCCGACGATTACATGCAGCAGCTCCGCGACTATTTCGGCCTTACCGACCGGGTCCATGCCAGCCCCTATGGCATGACCGAGATGTCGGGCGCGTGTCCCATGCTTCCCGGCCAGCAATCCTGGGCGATCCCGCCGTGGATCGTGCCTCTGGTCCTGGAAGCCGCCGACGAGACGCTGCTCAACCCCGCCGGTACCACCGGCCGCGTTACCGGCCGCTTCGCCTTCATCGACCTGCTGGTCGAAGGGCGCTGGGGCGGTCTCGTTACCGGCGATCAGGTCACCATCGACTTCTCGCCGCCAGGCCTCCGCACGCCGGTGATCCGGGCGGTGGATCGCTACAAGGACCTGCCCGGCGATGACAAGGCGACGTGCGCGGGTACGATCGACGCCTATGTGCGCGGTGCGCTGGAGCCCGCGTGATGCTCCCCCGGTTTACCGCTCCACGATGCCGCTCAATCCGTTCGACCTGACCGGTCGCGTCGCCGTCGTGACCGGCGGCGGGCGTGGTCTCGGGCTCGCGATGGCGACCGCGATGGCCCGGGCCGGCGCGCGTGTCCATGTCAACGGCCGCGATGCCGGTACGCTCGCCGCTGCGATCGAGCCGCTGACGGCCGAGGGACTCTCGCTCGCGGCACTACCCTTCGACATTGCCGATCCCGACGCCGCCACCGCCGCGATCGATGCCATGGTCGCGGATGAGGGCCGGCTCGACATCCTCGTCAACAATGTCGGGCAACGGTTCCGCGCGCCGATCGAGGCCATCGACGGCGCGGTGTTCGGCACCATGCTCGACGTCAATGTGCGCGCGCCATATCTTCTCGCGCGGGCCGCCGCCGGCCATATGAAGCGCGGCGGCTATGGCCGGATCATCCTGATTTCGTCGCTGTCGGCGCGGCGCGCACGCGCGGGCGACGCCGCATACATCGCCAGCAAGGGTGCGATCGAAGCGCTCACCCGCGCGCTGGCTTGGGAATGGGGCCGCGACGGCATCACCACCAATGCCATCGCACCCGGCCCGTTCGCGACCGAAACGAATGCGAGCGTGGTCGCGGACGCGACGATGGCCGCGGTGCTCCAGGCGTCATCCCCCCTTGGCCGCTGGGGCGAACCGCACGAAATCGGCGGAGCTTGTCTCTTCCTCGCCTCGCCCGCCGCCAGCTACGTCAACGGCGCGGTGCTGGCGGTGGACGGCGGGATCTCCGCGGGCGGCTGATCGCCGTCAGGGCGATGTCCGATCGGTCCCGCAGACGGTCGCGTCAGAAAAGTTCGGGTTTCGGCTGCAGGGCCGATGCCGGAAGCGCGCCGAGTCCTTGCCCGGCCAGCAGGCCCATCACGTCGAACGTGCCCATCAACAACGCGCCGCCATCGGCAAGATAGTCCGCCCCGGTGATGAACTCGGCATCATCGGAGACGAGGAAGGTGACCAGCTTGGCGATCTTTTCCGTATCGCCCATTCTTCGCAGCGGCAGCACGGCCGCGACCCGTTGGTGATCGACGTCGGCGGAGCTGGGCCCGATCATCCACGACGGCAGCACGGTGTTGACGCGGATGTTTTCGGGGCCGAGGTCGCGCGCCGCAGCCCTGGTAAGGCCGCTTACCGCGAACTTGGTTGCGTTGTAGGCCAGCCCGCCCGACGCATGAACGCTCGCGATCGAGCCGATATTGACGATCGCGCCCTTCCCGACCCGTCGCATCGAAGGAACGACAGCCTTCATGCCAAGAAAGCAGCCCAGCTCGTTGACCCGCCATACCCGGGTGAACTCCGCCTCGTCGATATCGTCAAAGCGGTTCATGTCCATGCGGACGGCGTTGGCGACCAGGATGGTGACAGGACCGAATTCCGCTTCGGCGAAGGCGACCGCATCTCCCCAGTCGCCCGCCTGCGAGACGTCCAGGCGCCGGTAGCGGGCTCCCGCGCCAAGGCGCTGCGCCAAGGCCTCGCCCTCGTCATCGAGCACATCGGTCAGCAGCACACGGCCCCCCTCCGCGAGGATCCCGCGCGCAATGCTTTCGCCAAGTCCTCGCGCGGCACCGGTCACGATAGCTGTACGATCGGCAAGTCGCATCTCAACGCTCCTGACGAATAGGCAGGCCTGAATTCTCGAACTCGGGCCAGTAGGTGAACCAGCGGCGCTCGGCGAACAGCCAGCGTCCGTCCGGCTGACGCACGGCACGATCGTGGTAGTAGCCGAGGAAGCCGTCGGGAAACGGCTCAGCGATCCGGCCTTTGGTGAAGGCCTCCATCACACACGTGCCGACAGCATTGTCGCCATCGATGTCGATGACGTGATTATGGATGATCGGGAACACCATGTCGGGCCACATCGACTTTTCAAGGTAGGCGTGAATGGCGTCACGCCCTTCCAACCGGACCCGTTCGCCCTGAGCCTTGGTCTCGAACGCGCCGTCCGGCGTGAATAGTGCGGCGATGCAGTCCCGCGCGCCTCGCGCCGCGTGCCACGCATAGGTCGACCGCAGTTCCTTCACCTGCTCGCGCGCCTCAAGTCGTGCGATACGTTGCTCGATATCCTGACTCACGAATCCTCCCTAAATTTATGATCTCATCAAGATCTATATACGTACTGTTTTCACCTTACCAAAGACAGGTTGATATCTCCTATCTGTATCATAGCGCGCTTATCTACAACATAGGAGGTTTTCATGAAGGCACCTGGCACCGAGAACGGCCTGAGTTGGGCGGAGTATTTCAGACCGGACTGGCTGTCGTGCCGTCGTGAGGAGGCGATTGAACCAGATCTTCCGATAGTCGATCCGCATCACCATATCTGGGCGTGGCTTGAATATGGAATGGATGCGTTTCTCGCGGACATCTGCGGCGGCCATAACGTTCAGGCCACGATCCATCTCGAGTCCGGCCTCGCCCGCGACGAGGCCGATCCCGAGCATCTGCGCCCCGTCGGCGAGACCCGCTACCTCGCCGAACTCGCCGACAATCTGAGGCTGAAGCAACCTGAGGCGCCGGCGGTTTGTGCCGGGATCATCGGTCACGTCGATCTGAGCCTCGCCGAGCCGCTGCTTGAACAAGCGCTTGATGCACACGTCGCCGCTGGAAAGGGCCGTTTCAAAGGGGTGCGTTTCAACCCTCGCTATTACAAGGATCTTGCCTGGGTCGATGACGCGCGCCCCGGGTTGACCGAAGATCCGGTGATCCGACGCAACCTGAAAGCGGTCGGCAGACGCGGGCTGGTGTGCGACGTGATGGCGTTTCACCATCAGCTCGGCGATGTCGCGCGATTGGTCGAGACAATGCCGGACGTCAGCTTCGTCGTGAACCATTGCGGCGGCTTTCTTGGCCGGATAGCAAAGCACGAATCCTACTCGGCCGCGATGGACCTCTGGCGCGACGGTATCCGTGCACTGGCCGGCCAGGCCAATGTCGTGATGAAGATCGGCGGGCTGGCCAATGACTTCTTTTCCGGAAACCAGCTTTATCTGGAAGCGGAGCCGCCATCGTCGGAAGTCATCGCGACGATTTATCGTCCGTTCTTCGATCACTGTGTCGAGACATTTGGCGCCGAGCGATGCATGTTCGAGAGCAACTATCCCGCGGATCGCCAGCAGGTCGACTACGTGATCCTGTGGAACGGGTTCAAGCGGCTGGCGGCAGGAGCAACGGTCGACGAGAAGCGCGCTTTGTTCAGCGATACGGCGCGTCGGATCTATTCGCTCCCGGAGTGAGGAAGCCGCCCCGAGCCCCCCGGCTGCGAAACGTCGCCCCGCGGCCGGGACGTGGCTCGCTCTGTTCCGCGGCGGCCAATCGCGGATGATCGCCGGGACAGGACGGATCCTCCCCCGGCACTTACAACCGACCTCGTGCCCTGACCTCAAACGGAAATGGAAAGCGGCCCATCTGGAGAGCCGCTTTCCATTTGAGGACGGTTCGCGACCGATCACTTGTCGCCGAAGTGATAGCTTGCACGCACTCCGTACATGCGCGGCGGCCCGGGCATCCAGGTCTGATAGCCGGGATACTGGCCCGAGGAGTTCGGGTTGGTGAAATACGTCTTGTTGGCCAGGTTCTGGCCAAAGAGCTGAACCGTCAGGCCCGAACCGGCCAGCTTCGCGAGTTCCACGCTCGCGTTGAGCAGATTGTAGCCGGGGTTGCGCGCGAAATCGATGCGGAAGCCCGATATGCGATACCAATTGACGTTGAAATTCAGTTCGCCACCCAGCACATCCCGGACAGTATAGTCGACCGCCAGCGTGATGCTTGTGGACGGTGCATAGTTGAAGCGGGTGTTGCTGGTGTCGATCGCGCCGATGCCGATCGGCGCGTAGCTGATCTTGCCGTAGAGATAGCTTCCTGCGTAGCTCAGCCGCAGATCCTGAAACGGCATGATGAAGCCGTCTATCTCGACGCCGCGTGTCTTCCCTTCGCCAACGTTGAGATTGAGCGAGGTGAAGGTGGGCTCGTTCAGCGGATTGTTGTCGCCGTCGAGATTGTTCGGGATGCCGCTGGCGCTCAACTGCAGCTTCCTGAACTTCGATGCGAAGGCCGAGACGTTGGTGCGCGCCCTGGCGCCCGCAATATCGTAATCGGCCTTCATGCCGATTTCGAAGTCGGTCACGGTCTGTGGCGCAAAGGTCTGGTAGGGCCGCAGCAACGCGCCGAGGACGGGGGTGTTCGCGCCACCCGCGCGATACCCGGTGCGCGCGACGCCATAGAGGAAGAGCCCCTGACTCGCCTGGTAGTCGAGGCCGGCAGACCAGGTGAACTTCTTGAACTTCGATTTCGGCGTCGAGGATGTCGGCGAGTCGACGCAGTCTTCATAGCTGGCATAGGGCTCCGCCGGGCCAGGCCGACCATCGGCACAGGTGCTCGACCTGTCCCAGGTGTAGCGGCCCGACAGGTTCAGCTTGAGGCCCGGGAGAACCCAATCCAGCTTCTGCCCGATGCTGAGGAACACGGCCCTCGTCGAGTTCTTGTCCTGCTGATCCATCATAACGCCGTACACGTTCCTCAACGCGGCCGGCGGAGTGAACTCGGGGGCACCGAAGGCGAGACCAAGTGCGTTCCGGGCCTCGGGCTTGTTCCTCAGATAGAAGCCGCCGAGCAGGATCGACATCGTGTCGTCGAGCACGGAGGTGCTGACCTGCAATTCGTTGCTGATCTGGTCATCGGCATGGGCGCACAGGAAGCAGTCGGTATAGCCGAAGGGTGAGGCATCGGTATCCGAGATCGAGAGGATGCGAGACCAGCGATACGCAAAGATGTTCTTGATGCTAATCTCGTTCAGGCTCAGCTCGGTGATATTTGTCAGCCCCTGAATCTTGCTCCGGTCGAACTGATCGAGGTCGCTATAATATTTGCGGTGGCCGCCTGCCTTCGAGCGGTCCAGAAGCGTTCTGACATCATTGGGATCGATGCCCAGCGAAGGCAGGAAATCGTATGTGATGCCGGAGGCCAGTTCCGTCGGCACCTGCGTCTGAATCGCTCGTGCCCAGGAGAAATCATAGATGGTCGTGTTCCTGACGCCGTCGATCGGCTCCAGCAACAGTGAAACTCGGAACGAGCGGCTGTTCACCGTGTTCGCGTCGTCCTGTCCCGGAACACCGGCCTTTGTGTAGCCGTCGCGCTTGCGATACTGGCCAGCAACACGCAGCGCGACTTTGTCCTGCACAATCGGCACGTTCAACGCGCCTTCCAGTTCGTGCCAGTTATAGTCACCCAGCGTGGCGGACGCGTAGCCTCCGAACTCGTACCGGGGCGTCTGGCTGTAGACCAGGACCGCGCCGCCAGTGGTATTGCGGCCGAACAGGGTGCCCTGCGGCCCCTTCAGGATCTGCACGTTCGAGATGTCGTAGGTGGGGATGATCGAACCCCAGGCCGGTAACGCCACTTCGTTGATATACGACTGAACCGAAGGCGAGATGGTGCCGACCGCGGCACGCCCCTGGCCGCGGATCGTGAAGGTGGTGTTCGTGTCGGCTCCCGATGCGTTGAAGACCACGCCGGGCACGAGCCGCTGAAGGTCCGTCGTCGTCCGAATGTTCTGCTTCGCCAGCGTTTCTGCACCGAAGGCCTGCACAGATACCGGCACCGACTGGATGCTTTCCTCCTTGCGGCGCGCGGTGACGACGATGGCATCTGCGTCCGTCTCCGGGCCGGACACCGGAACCGGCTGCTGCGCTTCGGCAGGCGCGACAGATGCCAGCGTCATGATCGACGCGGAGATCGTCAATGAATATCTTGCAAACTTCATGCCTTCCATCCCCTCTTTGTGAAAGAACGGTCGCCAACTGCTGTGTGCCCAGCATTGGATATCCGACGCGACGCCGATCGATCTTCTATTATCTCGAACGCATTATATTGTCAGAACGGGCGACTCGCGCGGTGGCAGTAGGTCTATATGCCGCTGAGCCTTGCGCAAGCTTTCGCCGCCGCTGCCCGCGCCGCCGTGACCTCTTGCGGCGCGCTTGCAGCGATTGAAGTCGAGCACCCTCGACGGTCGTCAAACGACCCGATTGCCGCGCGTCAGGTGCTTGAAAAACCCATAGGAGACATCCTCGCCGCTCTTCTTGCCTACAGCGATGTTGCCGTCCGTGAAGGTCGTCGGCGGATCGAGATTGGGCACAGCGAACTCGTGCCCCCAATCGGTCGTGCACTTACGGTGCGAGATCCCCCACTCACCATTCTTACGCGTGTACCGGTCAAGATACCGGCCTCCGCAGATCATCACCGCCGGACCGTCGGCCGTCATGAAATTATGATAGGCGATCACGTAGGACTCGCCTTCCGCCTCGTCGCCATCGACCGTGATGACTTGGCTCGTCACGTTATGCTGAACGCAATTGATGCCCTCGAACTCAGGAATGCGGTCGATGAACTCCTTGGCCGTGTTGCTCTTGTTGTAACCGTGCTCGTCGAGCGCGTCTTCCCAGTAGAGCGAGCGAAGGAGATCGAGATCGTTGCGATCGGCGGCACGGCAGTATTGCCCGACCAGATTGCGGATCTCTTCCTTGGCCAACATATCTTCGATGGCTTTGCTGTTCGACATATACTTTCTCTCTAAAATTGGGCTGGTTGCCGGGCGACAGGGCATGAGAGGGGATGAGATTGTGCAGGTCGCGCCTTCAGGCGTAAGCCGATCCCATCTCCATCGCCTCGACCATCGCGGGTGAATGCGAGGCCTCTCCTCCGTCCACCGAGATGATCTGCCCGGTCACGAAGGCCGCGTCATCGGAGGCTAGAAACGCGACCATCGAGGCGATGTCGTCGGGTCTGCCGATGCGCGGAACCAGGGCATGCCGCTCGTGAAGGGCTGCAAGCTTCGGAGCGGCCTTCATCAAGGCTTCGTCCGCGATCATGCCGGGGGAAACCGCATTGCAGCGGATGCCCTGCTTGCCATGCTGAGCGGCGACGTATTTCGTCAGGACGTTGACGCCGCCCTTGGATACGCCGTAGGCCAAGCGGACATCATCACCGAACAGGCTGGAACCCGAGCTCGTATTGATGATCGATCCGCCACCCGCGGCAAGCAGATGCGGAAGTGCGAAGCGCGTCGACATGAAGTAGCTGCGCACGTTGATGTGCATCGTCGCGTCCCACAACTCCGGCGGGGTCTCCAGCACGTCGGTGTCGCCGCCCAGATCGCCCAGATTGACGAAAGCGGCGTTGTTGTGGAGGATCTGCAAGCGACCGAACCGGTCGATGGTCGCATCGACCAGCGCCTTGATCGAAGCATCGTCGGCCGCATCGAAGGCGACGGCGAACGCCCTGTCGCCATATTGGCCCGCGACCTCTTTTGCTCCCTGAACGTTCAGATCGGCGACCGACACGAAGGCGCCTTCTTCGATCAGGCGCTTGACCACCGCCCGCCCGATCCGACCAGCGCCGCCGGTTACGATCGCAACCTTGTCAGTCAATCCTCGCATTGCAAACTCCTGCTTCTCTGCTCAGGAGCCGTGAAAAAGTCGGCATCCTGTCGTGGTCATCTTCAGTTGAACCTGAAACCGCGCCGTTTCAGTTGGTCGGCGCCGGGTCCGACAAGCTCGACGGTCGTAATCAACTCCACCCGTCGGCTTCGGGCGTTGGATCAGCCCCCGCATGTCGGGTCGGGCCGGTCCGAACACTGGCGATCACCGGAGATCCGCCGACGCCCTGTCGGTACAGCAGCGATGATCGAGATTATCAACCGTGTTAGACCGCACACGACCATCGTATAGCAAAATCTATCGCTATCGCGAGAATCACGTACCCCGACTAATCCATAGACGTGAAGCGGCAACATCTACGCATGGCCTTCCGATCAAGCCGTTTAATGCGGTCCTTGCGCTAACCTTTCGACCGCTTTCATATACATAAACTCTCCATATTCATGCCATGACGGCCGCAGTAGGGACGCCAGGTGAGTTTTTTCGTTCTGTCGGTATCGCTTGTCGGCCCAAATGTTGTAGGTAGGGCGCGCATGTCGCAAGACCCTTGTTTAGAGCGATTGTAAAAAGTCGGATTGGAGAGCGTCCCATGTCTGGCGCGAAGTGGGGCAAGTCGCAGGAAAAAACGCTACGGATGATGTCGGCGGCGGAAAGCGAGTTCGCGCGCGTCGGGTTCTCGGCAGCGTCGCTGGAGATCATCGCCGCGCAAGCGGCCGTCAGCCGGCAGCTGATCTACAACAGGTACGGCGGAAAGCGCGGCCTGTTTGACGCGGTTCAGGGCTCGGCCCGGAATGCGCTCCTGGACATGCTGGTCGATGACACGCGCTTCCAGTCGTCGCCGCTCGAAGCGATCGCGGGCCAGTTGAAGGTGCTGTTTGACGGTTATTCGGCATCGGCGCTGTCCGGCAGGAGCGTCATGGACGATGGTTTTCTTTCATGCGCAACCGAAGGCCCGGGAGATGAACCACATAGGATCTACGCGATAATCGAACGACATCTGGCGCAGGGAAGACAGTCAGGAGAAATCAGGCGCGATTGGAACGTCCGGACTTTCTTCGATGCGGCCGCTTCTTTGATTGTCGGTATCGCTGCGATGGGTAAAGGACCCGCAGGGGTGCGTGACGTGACCGTCGATTTCATCATGCGTGCACTGACAGCAGCCGAGGAAATTGGTGGGCCGCACGACTTTTTGCAACCAAACCACATAAGAACGATGGATGTCACGAACGTGGAGCGGATCATCTCGGCAGCGGAAGCCGAGTTCGCGCAATCCGGCGTCCAGTCCAGCTCGATTTTCGCGATCGCCGCACGGGCGCAGGTCAGCAAGCAGCTCGTTTATTACTATTTCAAGGACAAGCGTACATTATACAAGGCGGTACACGATCGGTTGGTGGACCGTGTTCTTCGGCATTTCGAAGCTCTGGATCTTGAAGGCATGACCCCGCTGGAGGCGCTTCGCAGCTATGTCGTCACCTATGAGCAGGTGCAGGCCGCCTATCCCAATTCCATGAAGCTCGACCTTTTCAATCGCCTTCAGCGCGGCGCGATCGAGGCGGGAGATGCGTTCGGCCGAAAAAGGACGAACGCCTTTCTGAAACGATTCCAGCGGGCGATACAGCGGGGCTATGAGGAGGGTAGCATCCACCCAAGTATAACAGCAACACTTCTGTTCAACCTCAGCGCCATCATCTTCTGTTCGAGCAGGGTCGGAATCGATGACCGCCAGTTCTCTTCTGGCGGGGCAAATGCGCTTTCCAATCGCCGTTCGATCGCGCGTGAATTCATTATCTGCGGATCGCGTGCCCAGGGTTGAAGACAGGGGTCCGCACCACGCCGTTCAGGCGGCCGATGGCGTCGGGGCTGGCGCCCTTCACAGGCAGGAAGCCGGGCTCCGGACAACCCGATCCGTGTGACTGCTCGCCGATTCAGATCGATCGAGCGCCGCGCTAGAGAGAAAGGTCGCGCCCCAGCGTCCGGCTCGCGCGCCAGAAGTGGAAGCTGGCCAGAAGCAGCATCAGCGCCGCGACGGTCATGGCCCAGCGCAGGCCCCGTGCCTGCGCCTCCCCGCATGCGGGAAGCGTCGCGCCGATCGAACACTGGGCGGCGTCAAGCCCGGCTCGACCAAGCTCCCACTGGGCGGCAAGGTCGCTTGCCGCGCCGAGCAGCGGCGGACCCAGCGCATAGCCGAGCAGGTTGCCGAACAGAGTGAAGATCGCGATGGAGGTCGCGCGCAATGCCGGCGGCGCGACGCCGCCCGCCACCGCATAGCTCACCCCCGGATAGCTGTTGGCGCACAGGCAGCTCAGCAGCAGAAGCGGGATGGCGAAGGCGAGCGGCAACCACAGGGCCGCGACAAAGCCGATGGCGCCGACCACGAAGGCGGCCGCGATCACGACGGTACGTGCCTCCGGCCGGCGGCGCGCGGCGAGGTCGGCAAGGTAGCCGCCCGCAAATGCCCCGATCATGCCGAAGAGCCCGCCGGCAAGGCCCAGGATCAGCGCCGCCCGCGCGATCGGCAGGCCGTGCATCCGCATCAGGAACGAGGTCATGTACTGCATCAGGAAGTTCAGCGAGAAACTGGCGAAGACGCCGGCGGCGCAGACATGGACGTAGCTGCGCTTGGCGAGAAGCAGGCGCAGCGTCGCCATGACGCTCGGCTGCGCGGCCGGCGGCGGCGGCGAGGCCACCTCCCGCAGCGTGATGCGGATGATGAGCGCGAGCAGCACGCCCAGTCCACCGAACATCAGGAAGCTGGCGCGCCAGCCATGGTCCTGCGCTATTCTGCCGCCGACGGACGTTGCCAGCAGCGCACCCGCGGGGCCGCCGATGGCGAAGACCGCCATTGCGGTCGCGCGCCGCGCGGGGCTGAACAAGTCGGTGAGGTAGGACAGCGACGGCGGCGTTCCACCGGCTTCGCCGACGCTCACGCCCAATCGCGCGAGCAGCAGTTGGACAAAGCTGCCGGCAAAACCGCAGACTGCCGTGAACGCGCTCCACAGTCCTAGCGCGATGGCGACGACGGTGATCCGGTTGCTGCGATCGGCGATGCGCGCGACCGGAATGCTGAGCAACGAATAGAGGATCGCAAAGGCCGGGCCGCCGAGCAGGCCGAGTTGGAAGTCGCTGAGCCCGAACTCCAGGCGCACCGGCTCCTGAATGATACCCACCAGCATCCGGTCGGCGAGGTTGCAGGCATTGCCGAGGCAGAGCAGCACGAGCGCGAAGACCGCATAGGCCGGGCTGACTGTGCGAGGCGAAGCGGGCATCCGCGGAGCCTGCGCGGGCACGGGTTCGGCGTCGGACATGGCGGTCGCTCTCCTCCGGCGCTTGGGTCGGCCGGTTGCCGAAAGGCTAGGATCGGGCACCGCCGCACCACCTGCCGCCGGGCAGGCCGGTTGGCTGACAGGCCGGTTGGCAGATCACGCCTCCCTTCGATTTCCGCTTTTCCTTCCCCTCGGCAGGAGCGGGCCGGCGCCCCGCCCTGTTGACGCAACGATGGCCGCAATAACGGCCCCGTCCCTCCGACGATCGTCCGGCTGCCAGCCGCCGTCGCCTGCGGGCGGACAGGTCGAAGGGAGGCAGGTATGATGACCCTGGACGAGGTCGCCGCGCGCGAGGCGATCAAGCAGGTCAAGGCGCGGTACTGTTACCATCTCGATTACAAGCAGTGGGACGCCTACGCGGATCTGTTCTGCAAGAACGCCACGCTGGATGTGGACCGATCGGTGAAGACACGGGGCCGGGGGGACGGCAACCCGCTGCCGCAGCTGCGCGGGCGCGCTGCGATCCGCGCCGCGATGCCGCCCATGCTGGATGCCGCGGACACCGTGCATCAGGTTCATTCGCCGATCATCGAGATGATCTCGCCCGGCGAGATCAAGGCAATCTGGGCGATGGAGGACATCGTCCGCATGCCAGGCTTCCATCTGGAAGGCCGCGGCCACTATCGCGAGCACTATGTGGTGGAGGACGGTGCCTGGCGGATCGCGTCGCTGCACCTTACCCGCACATGGATCAACATGGTCGAAGGCGACAGCGCCGGCCCCGACACGCCAGCGGCGGGGGGTCAGGCCTGAAAGCGAAGAACGTGGCAGGAGAGACAGACGTCGTGGCACCGCCAGCCGAAAATGCCCGGGGCGCTGTCAGCCGCCCTCCCCGTATCTTTGCTGCGCTGATGACGCTGATCGGGCTGGCGTACGCGCTGCCGGGCGCCAAGCTCGCCGCGATCGGCGGATCGCCTTATTATCTCGCCGCCGGCGTGCTTGCGATCGCGACCGGGGTGCTTCTCTGGCGCGGGAGAGCGTTGGGGGCGTGGACCTACGTGGCCCTGCTCGCGCTGACCCTCCTGTGGGCGCTGGCCGAGGCGGGGATCGATGGCTGGGCGCTGATGCCGCGCCTGTTGGGCCCTGCGCTGTTCGGCCTCTGGATGGCGCTGCCCTGGTTTCGGCGGGGCGTGCGCGGAGGATCGCGCCCCGCATGGGCAGCGGCGGCGCTGTCGGCCGTGGCGCTGGTGCTGATCGGCATCGGTCTGGTGCCGGCCCGGCTTCCCGAGCCCGCGCCGATCGGCCCGGTCCGGCCGGTGGCGCAGGTGCTGGCCGCAGATCCCGGCGCCGCCGACTGGCCGAGCTACGGCAATGATCCTGGCAATACCCGCTTCTCGCCGCTGACCCAGATCAACCGCGAGACGGTGGCGGACCTGACGCCCGCCTGGACCTTCCGGCTGGGACATCCGGATGTGAAGGCGATGCTCAACGGTCAGGTCACACCGCTCAAGATCGGGAACGGGCTCTATCTCTGCACGGGCAACAACGACATCATCCGCCTCGATCCGGAAACCGGGCGGCAGATGTGGCGCTTTACGGCGAACAACGACATGACCGGCCTTTACGCCTCCACATGCCGCGGCGTGGCTTATTACCGATCGCCGACATTGGCCGCGGACGCGCCCTGCGCCGAACGGATCCTGACCGCCACGACCGACGGGCGGCTGCTCGCGGTGGATGCGCGGGACGGCAAGTTCTGCCCCGACTTCGGCGCGAACGGCCAGGTCGACGTGAAGAAGGGGATGGGCGACATCATCCCCGGCTATTTCAACATCACCTCACCGCCGCAGATCATCGCCGGAAGGGCGGTGATCGGCGGACAGATCGCCGATGGCCAGTCCGTGGGCGAGCCCTCGGCAGTGATCCGCGCCTATGATGCGCAGACCGGGGCGTTCGCCTGGGTCTGGGATATCGGCCGCCCCGGTGTGAATACCGAACCGAAAGCGGGCGAAGCCTATGCCCGCGGCATGCCCAACAGCTGGGCGCCGATGGCGTCGGACCCGGCACTGGGGCTGGTCTACGTGCCGACCGGCAACGCGACGCCCGATTATTTCGGGGGGCATCGCACGGCGGCGATGGATCGCGACTCCTCCTCCCTCGTCGCGCTCGACGCAAAGACGGGCGCGGTCCGCTGGTCCTTCCAGACCACCCATCACGATCTCTGGGACTACGACGTGGCCTCGCCGCCGACGCTGCTGGACGTACAAACGGCGCGCGGCCTCGTGCCGGCGGTGTTGCAGGGGACTAAGCGGGGCGAACTGTTTCTGCTCGACCGCCGCACCGGCCGGCCGGTCGCCGCGGTGGCGGAGCGGCCCGTGCCGGCCAGCACCGTCCTGCATGAGCGATCGGCGCGCACGCAGCCCTTCTCGGTCGGTCTCCCGAATTTCGCCGGGCCGGAACCGAGCGAAGCACGCATGTGGGGCCTGACGCCGTTCGACCAGATGTGGTGCCGCATAAAATTCCGTCAGGCCGACTATCGCGGCACGATGACTCCTCTCGGCCTCGATCGGCCGACCGTCACCTTCCCGGGCTATCTCGGCGGGCTGGAATGGGGCGGCGTTTCGTTCGACCGAAGCCGCGGCATCGTGATCGCCAATTCCAATCGGGTCGTTAATTACAACCGCCTGATCACCCGCGCCGAGGCGGATGCGCGCGGCGTTAAGCCGATCGGCCGCGGCGACGCCGGCTATGTGGGTGGCCCCGTCGCGCAGAAAGGCACCCCATATGCGGCCGACATCAGGCCGTTCCTCTCGCCCCTTGGCATCCCCTGCACCCAGCCGCCGTTCGGCATGCTCAGCGCCATCGACATGAAGACACGCAAGCTTCTCTGGAGCCGGCCGTTCGGCACCGGCCGCGACGCCGGCCCGCTGGGCATCGCGTCGGGCATCCCGCTTGAGATGGGCGTGCCGAACCTTGGCGGATCGGTGGTGACGGATGCCGGTCTCACCTTCATCGGCGCCAGCCAGGATGCCTATCTGCGGGCGATCGATACCAGCAGCGGCCGGGAACTCTGGCGCGCTCGCCTGCCGGCCGGCGGCCAGGCCACGCCGATGACGTATTGGTCTCCGGCGAGCGGGCGTCAGTTCGTCGTCATCTCCGCAGGCGGCCATGGCGGCATCCTCGGCAAGACGGGCGATTACATCATGGCCTTCGCGCTCCCAAGGCGCAGCACGGCGCGATAGCGTCGATCCGGCCTGACAGTCGATCCGGCCTGACAAGGGCAAGCGGGTAGGCCAGAGCGCGCGGGGCCATGTCGGGTGGGATCGGGATGGCTTCCGCCCGTCGCCGCCGCGAGACCTGCCTGCCGGCAGGACCGCGAGCCGCGGCAGGCCGCGATGGAGCAGGACGAGACGAGGATGGGAAAGTGATCGGCATGCGGCGATATGAAGGCAAGGTTGCCGTTATCAGCGGCACGAAAGGCGGGATCGGCGCCGCGAGTGCGCGGCGGCTCGCGTCGGAAGGGGCGAGCGTGGTGCTTGCCGACATCGACCTCGCCGGCGCGGAGACGACGGCGGAATCCATCCGCGCCTCCGGCGGCGAATGTCTCGTCCAGCGTCTCGACCTTGCCGAGGAAGACAGCATCAAGGCGCTGATCGATGCGACGATCGCACGCTACGGTCGCATCGACGTGCTGTTCAACAACGCCGCCGACACGCGCGGCGAGACGATGATGAAGGACGCCGCCATCGAGTTCATGGACGCGGACATCTGGGATGGCGTCTTCCGGATCAACGCGCGCGGCACGATGCTGATGATCAAGCACACTCTGCCGCATATGGTCCGTCAGGGCGGCGGATCGATCATCAATACCAGTTCCGGCGCCTCGCTCCGTGCCGACCTGTTCCGGGCCGCCTATGCCTCGTCAAAGGCGGCGATCAACACGCTGACCGAATACGTCGCCGCGCAATATGGCAAGAAGGGCATTCGCTGCAACGTCGTATCCCCCGGTCTCGTGGTGACGGAGTCTGCCCGCGAGAACCAGGGCCATAATCTCGATCTCTACCTCGCGCACCATCTCACGCCGCGCCTTGGCGATCCGGACGATCTGGCAGCGATGGTGGCCCTCCTCGGATCAGACGACGGCCGGTTCATCACCGCGCAGATAATTCCGGTCGATGGGGGCATCTCCACCCATTTCCCGCACGTCGCCGAGACGCGCGGCGGAGTCGACGGATACAAGGCGAAGAACTGACGCCAGCGGAGAAGAACATGGGACGACTGACAGGCAGAACCGCGATCGTCACCGGCGCGGGCATGGGCATCGGCGCGGCGACGGCACGACG
>Ga0207668_10000997_pt1 | contig 16953 bp, 28 predicted proteins | sample KBSS43metaG_FD_184323 | JGI IMG/M metagenome (GOLD analysis project Ga0207668, IMG submission 184323) | Switchgrass rhizosphere microbial communities from Kellogg Biological Station, Michigan, USA - KBS S4-3 metaG (SPAdes) (version 2) | ecosystem: Host-associated > Plants > Roots > Rhizosphere... | reverse complement strand
GCCGTTACGCTGGACAAGCGGCGGTCGAGCCGGTATCGGCCCTCCACCGACGCGGGACCGCGATGTTTTCGTGAGTGCTCCATCGTCGGTCGGCAAAGCGTGGGCGCATAGCTCAGTGGTAGAGCACTGTGTTCACACCGCAGGGGTCGCAGGTTCAAACCCTGCTGCGCCCACCACCCTTTGCCATTGATTATCCGGACATTTTTATTCCTCCCCGCTCAGGGGCCCCGTGGGCGACTCGGGTGCGAGCCGGGTGCAGCGCACCCGGCGCGAGGGCGTCGAGCTCGTCGAGGACACGCGCGAGGGCGTCCGTAACGGTCTGGAATTCCCCGATGGCGTAGACCTCGGTCTGGCTAGGCGGGCGATGCCCCATGAAGCCTTCCAGGTCCCACCGGGCGACTGCGCGATTGCGCAGGATCGTCGCCATGCTGTGCCGCAGGATGTACGATTTCCACTCCCGGCCGGTCGGGAGCTTGAGGTTGGTCAGCATCGTGTTCCAGGCCGTATCGACGTCCTGGATCGGTCGGCCGTAGTAGTTCACCAGCCAGCCGCGGCCGCGCTGCTCCTTTCGATCGAGCGCACGATAGCGATCGTGCTCGGCGGCAAGCCATTCGCCCAGGACCGGCAGGACGGGCACGACCGGCCGGAACTTCTTTGTCTGCATCCGACCATGCGGGTTCAGGTCCAGAGTCGGGGAGCCCGGCCACCATTGCATGCGCTCGTCCGAGACAGAGATGTCGACGACCGAGTCGGGGCGGGCGAGCGTACAGATCGAGGCGACGATGAACGCGTGGAGCGAGCCGCGCTTCTCGCCGGGCGTCGCCGCATAGTCGAGCATCTGGGCGATCGTGGCGATGTCGACGCGCGATCGCCGAGGTCGGGAGACCTGCTTGCGGGGCAGCGCCTTGAAGACCGGCGGTTTGTCCGATCGCGGCGGATCCGCCTTACAGGCGTGATTGAGAACTGCGGCAAGCTGGGTGACCGCCTCTTCGGTCGTCGCGGGCGCGCGGGGCTTGGAGGCGGTCACCTCGCCGGCCTTGTTGCGCCACTCAACCGGCTGAAGCCGCGACCAGGCGCGAAAGGCGGCGACGAACACATTGCCAGCCGCGGTCGCCGAGCTGGTGGCGGTGCCGAACCTTCCCTCCGCGCCGCGGGCGTCCTCCGATTTCAGGAAGTCGACGACGTGCTTCAGCCGCGCCTGGATGCTGTCGGCCGAGCGCTGGTGGTCGCCCCATTCGATCAGATAATCCGCAATCGCGTCCGTGAGGAGATACACGTCCGCCTGCGCGCGCGGCTGACCGCAGGCGAAACAGAAGGCCGGTGCCTCGCCGCGATCGGCGAGATACTGCAGATCGAGCTTCAGGATGGCGGCGTCCTCGTCCGCTGTACCCGTCGAAGTGCGTCGGACGTGTCGCGTGTCGGGGTCGTACCAGAAGATATGGAGGAACTTGGAAAGCTGGTTGCCCGCGGCATCGGTGTCGAAGTTGAGCCAGTATTTCCCCCGGCGATAGAGCGGCGTCTCGCGTCGCGGCATCGTGTCTGTTCCTTCAGGTAGTCGGCTGCGGCCTGGTTCAGCAGATCGAGCGCGCCGAGTGCGACAAAGAGATCGACATCGGCATCCTCGAGCCGGAGACCCTTGCCGAGTTCGGCGGCGCGGTTGAACTTGCGACCGAGCCGAAGGACGGTCGGGACGGTGTCAGCCATGGATTTCCTCCGGGTCGTAGCAGGTCATGCCGGCGCTCCTCCGCGGATCTGGTCAGCGAGGTGGATCAGGGCGTCGTCGTCGAACTCAGCCGCGTGGCCGGCGTGGATGACGAACCATTTGCCGTCGTTGTCGTAGGCCATGACATCGCGGGTCCAGAGGTCGTTGGCGGCTTGCCGGGCGCGCTGGTGCTGTGCCTTCAGCGCACGCAGGCGATCGCGCGCGGCCGCGGCCGCGCAGGCCTCTTCGAAGTTTCGCCGACGCGCCTCGTAAATCGTCTCGCCCGGGCGGGCGCCGGCGCGCAGCGCGGCATCGGCCATCGCCGCCTCGAACGCTTCCTCGAACCGGTGCCAGTCCGAGCCCCGCTGTGAGCCGGCATCAGAGGAACGGTTGCGTCCCGGGATGTCGAACGAGTCGAGATCCAGGCCGTACTTTTCACAGATCGCCACACCGCGGCTGATCGCGGCATCCCGCTCGGCCGGATGCCGGGTCTGTGAGCGCGCGAAGGCGAAGCATTGAGCCGCGATGTTGCGAGCGGCCACCGCGCGTCGATCGGCTGCCGTCATTTGGGTTCGCCCATGATGGCGGTGTGCAGGCGCAGCTTCTTGCCGGCCTCCTCGACGAGGCCGTTTGCGCGAAGGCGGCCGAGGTAGGTGCCGAAGGTCCCGCCGTCGACAGCCATGCCGAGATCCGCGGCAAGGCCGGCGCGGGTGACATCGTGCGGCCAGCGCTTGATCAGGACATCGACCATGCGGCGGACGCCGGGGATACGCTGTCCCCAATAGCGTGCACGCTCGGTGCCGATCGGCGGCATCGGGGCGATCGCGGCGCCGATCGCCGCGACGCCGGCGGGCGTCGCGTACCATAGAGGCCCTGCGGGCTCGACTAGGCCGGCGGCCTTCAGGGCGCTGCGGTAGGTCGACCAGGTGCCGCCCGTCTGGGTCAGCCCTGCGAGGGTCGCCCATTGCTTTTCGGTGAGACCCGCGGGAAAGGCGTCAACCAGGGCGACCAGCGCGCGACGGCCGCGGATCTCCTGGGGGACCGCGGCGGGTGGCTCCGTGCTGCGTCCAGCACCACCCGCCGCGGCTTCGGGAACCCCTCCCGAAGCTCTCGTCTCACGCGCCGAAGGGAAGGGGACGCGCTCCACTGGCCCGCGGACTCTTTCGAGCAGGGCGTGCGCCTCACCGATGGCGGCGACGTAGCGGTCGCACTCGATATTGGAGCTGATCAGCTCGGCGCGGAGGGCGGCGTTCTCGGCCTCGAGTTCGGCGACGCGAGACGTCAGATCTGCATCGCCAGGATGCGAATCTGCATCCTCCGACTGCAGTTTTGTCGCCAGCGCATTGCGGATCGCCGACACGTCGATCTGACCGAGGAGCTTGGGCTCGATGCGCCGCTCGCCTGCTGCCGGCGTACGGCTGCTGTCGAAAGTCGCGATGGGCGCCGTGACGCCGCACTCTAGGATGCCCAGCGCTGGGCTGTAGATCCAGCGTTCGCCCACCGCGAGGCGCGGCAAGCTCTCGGCCACGCGCTTACGGGTCGCGGCATCACCGTTGTCCTTGACGTAGCGATCGATGGCGCGGCGATCGCGCGGGTCGAGCAGGTTGTGCGCGATGATCGTTCGGGACTGTGACAGGACCGTATGATCGATATCGGCGGGGCGCTGGGTGATAAGCGTGAGCACCAGGCCGGTCACGCGGCTGCGCTTCGCGAAGAAGCGAAGCACCTGGGTCAGGGCGAACGCCTCCGGATCGGGGGAAGGCTGCGGGCAGAAGAGATCGGCCTCGTCGATGTAGAGGTGAAAATTCTCGCGTGGCCGGTTGCGGAGGCGGCGAGCGAAGGCGTCGAGGAAGGCGCGCTGACTTTCGTCGTCGTAGAACTCCGACAGGTCGATGACGGCGGATATCCGCTGGTCAACGATGATGCCGGCGACGGTCGCTCCGTCGCCGACAGTGATCGGGATGTCGAAGCCGGGGCCATCTCCGGCAGCGTTGGAACGCAGGCCATACCAGACGCCGGTCGGATCGATGACGGCGAGGTGGCGCCGATCGGCGAGCAGCTGCTCGACCTCGGCTTTCGCGGTCACCGTCTTACCGCCGCCCGAGCTGCCGACGATCGCGTGGTGGGTGTCCAGGATGGCGGGGACCATCAGCCGAGGCCCAGCGCGGCTTTGTAGGTCTCGAGGAGCGCCTCCGCCTCGTCGCGCGCGTTCTTCTCCATCTTCCGGAGACGGACGATCGCCCGCATGGTCTTGGCGTCGTAGCCCTGCGATTTGGCCTCGAGGTAGACGTCCTTGACGTCGTCAGCGATGCCCTTCTTCTCTTCCTCAAGGCGCTCGATGCGTTCGATGAAAAGGCGCAGCTGGTCGGCTGCAACGTTGCCGTCGCTCATAGCTCGTCGTCCGTGTGAGGGGTGTCGTCGGCCGGGCGGTCCGGCAAGATGGCGATGATGCCGAGGACGGCGAGAGAGAAGACGAAGACCGCCGCCACGCCGCCCAGAAAGCCTGTCCAGAACGGCGTCATGCGGCCTCCCGATCGGCAGGCGCCGCGTGATCGAGCACGTTGGGGCGACCGAACTGCAGCGCCGGATGGACCCATTCGGCCGCGGCGCTGACGCCCTTCGCTTTCAGGCTGGGCGAGCGGCCGGTGAGAACCCTGAGCACCATGTCGGTGAGCTCGGCCGCCTTGGCTTTTCCCCAACCCTTGAAGGTGGGCGCGTCAACCATCGGCTGAACGGCCTCGAGCCGGCGCAAGCGCGGCAGCAGGTCGAGGAAGGCGGCGGTCGGATGCCAGAGCTTGCGGATGGCGGCCGGGTAGGAGCGGTTGGTCGCATTGGCGACGACGTCGTGAATGTCGAGGCGATAGCCATCGGCATTCATCGTCCTTTGGAGCGAGTAACCGGCCACGACCGCCGCCGCGAGGCGCTTGATCTCGCGCGGCGCGTGCTGGAAGTCGATGAAGGCGCCCCCGATATTGTCGGCAGTGATGAAGGTCTGGGCGCGCAAGGTGGCGAGAGCCTCGGTCCAGATCTGGTGGGCGCGCATCTCCTTCAGCTGCGGTTCGGCGATCGACGGATCGCCGTTGGCGTCCAAGCCGCCGACACCGCTTATCGTTCTGGCGCCAACGCGGCCGGCCCTGCTGTTGTAGCCGTCGAGAATGGCGCGGAGCTGCGACCAGACGAGATAATCGATACCGACATCTTCCGGCTCTGCCGCCTGCGAATCCTCGATCAGCATTGCGCGCATCAGCGCTCGACGCAGGCTGCGCGCGATCTCGACGCCGTCCTGAGATAGGCCGAGTTGGTCCTTGGCGATCGCGTTGGCGCGCTTCGTTTCCCCCGGGCTGGCCCTGTCGTCCATAGCCACGCCCGGCTGAAACTTGCCGGACGTTTCGGTTGTCGGAGCGGCCGCGCCATCGCCCAGCCTCTTCTGAGTACGGTTGGCGAACCAGTAACTGACCTCATACTGGCCGCCGTCGCGGACATGGATGGTGACGACGATGTCGCCGAGTTTCGGTAGGATGACGCGACGGCTCGCGTCGATCGCGTCCAGCTCGTCCTGCAGCGGATTGAGCTCGGCGTTGATCCGATCGATGTCGGCCTCGTGACCGGCCAGGATCACGTTGCCGTCGATGTGAGCCTTCGACTCCTCGAGCAGCTCGGTGATGCGCGCCTCGACCGCTTCGCGCCGCGCCTTGGCCTCGTTGGTCAGTCGGGCGCGGTTCGGAAAGACCTGCAGGATGTTATCGGTCGCAGGGTAGACGCCGCTGGTCTTCGGTGGGTCGGGCTGGAAGGTCACCGGCCGGCTGACCACCGCGGAGATCTCGGCCCGAATGCGCTCCATCTTCGCGTGGTGGACCTTGGCGAGGATCTCCGGGTCGGAAACGCGGCCGACATCGTCCGGCTGGAAGATATCGCGCTCGAAGCGGCCGCCGGCGGCCTCGTAGGCGGCGAGGCCGACGAAGGCGAGGATCTTGCCGTGGTCGCGGTCGGCGACGCCGAGCTTGGCGCGGATCGAATGGGGCTGGTGATTGTAGGCGGGCTGGCCGCGCAGGATCTTCCACACCGCGCGCTGCAGGTCGTGGTCTTCGGTCGCGGCGTAGGCTTGGGCCTGCTCGACGCTGATTTGGCCGCTGGCGAGAGCGGCGAAGATCTCGGGCGCGAGATTGCCGAGGCGGAGGACCTGGCGGACGTAGACGACGCGCTGGCCGAATCGCTCGGCGAGCTGCTCGACGGTGGCACCGTCCCGATTCGCCTTCGCGTAGGCGGCGTAGACCTCGTAGGGGCGGAGATCGCGGCGGAGGAGGTTCTCGGCGAGGGACGCCTCATGGATTTCGGCCGGCGTCATGTCGCGGACGACGACGTCGACCGGGTGATCCGCCGGGAGGGCGCCGCGCGCCTGCAGCTGCTGCAGGGCGTGCAGGCGGCGGCCGCCGGCAAGCACGCCAAACTGCCCGGTTTCAATCGGGTGGACGACGAGCGGCAACAGGAGACCGTGCGCGAGGATCGACGCCTCGAGCGACGCCGTTTCGTTGGCGTCCTCCGTATTTGTACGGACATTGAGCGGGGATACTTGCAAAAGTTGGAGCGGAACGGTGATAGAGGTCATCTCACGTCTCCGGCGTTGCCCTGGCAGGGGGTTGGCGCCGCGGGCGTGGCTCGACTTTGCGGCTGGATATCGCCCACGCCGGCGGCTGCTACCGCCGGCGCGTCGAGAACCGGGGGGCAGGCTGGCGACGCCGGGGGGCGCATCGTCAGCCTGCCGATCGGCGCCGGCCGGGATTTCCGGCGCGCGAACGGAATGTAATCAGGAAAGTCGATCAGCCAACGCCGGGCGATCCGGCGAGCGGTGGCGGGCTTGCGGCCGATCAGGACGCAGCTGTCGGCCAGAGTGCCACCGCGATCGGCGGTGCGGCGCAGGATCAGCGCCAGCCTGACCTGGTGGACGGTGCAGCCCGCCTCGGCCGCGATCATGCCGGCATCGCGATCAGACATGCACAGCCTCGGCGCGGTAGCCCGCGCAGGTGTTGATGGCCAACACGACCATCGCCGCGATCGCGCTGGCGTGTTCGTCCTCGATCTCGTTGTTGACGTCGACGACGAGCACCGTCTTGCCGTTGGCGTCCAAGAGGATGCCGGCCTCGGCGGCGATCGGGGAGGTGGCGACCGGAAGGGCGATGCCGAGCGCGCTGATCGTCTCGGCGAAGGAGATCTGCGGAGCGGCGGTCACGCGATCCACCAGTCCAGGACGACGTCGAACAGCTGCACGATCGGCCACGCGGCCAGCGCGGCGCCGGCGACGATGCCGGCGCCGACGGGCAGGCTTACCCAAAGGGCGCCGTCTTCGTCGCGGCGCCAAGCCGGGGTTTCGATGACGCGGCGCGCCAGGCCGGGCTGGGCGGGTTCGACGCGCCGGGGCTGGACGCGCGGTCGCGATCGGGTAGTGAGGTGGGCAGTGCGCGGCATGGGGGACCTCCCGTGGCGTGGACGAGGCCGGGCATGGGGCTGCAACCCCATGACCGGCCGATTGAATGAGCAGGCGAGCGCGTCAGGCATCGACGATCTTGCCCTCGCGGATCTCGACCCAAGCGGGGTGGCCGCTGGCCGTGAGCGCCATCAGACCGCCATCAGTGATGACGACGACGGCCTCGCCCTCGGCAGCACGGTCGGCGAAGGCGGTGCGCAGAAGCACGCCGTCGATCCGGGCGGGATCGGCCTCCGGTACCGCGACAACCGGCGCCTGGGGCGCGGCGTCGCGGTTGAGGAGGCGGACCTGGGCGCCGAAAGAGATATTGGCGCCGGCGATCGCGGCGATGGTGTGGCGCGCGCTCATGCCGCGTCACCGTGTGCCTGGCGCCACTTCGCCATATCCTCAGCAGTGTGGAGCGCGTCCTCGCCGTGGTACCAGTCAGGGGCGCGGACATAGGTGAGGGCGACGGTGTCAAGCACGCGCTCGAAGGCGACGGCAGCCGTTGCGGTCTCGCCGAGGCGCAACGATGCGTAGATGCCGACGAGGTCCCGGGCGAGCGGGTCGCTGGCGGCGAGGGTGAAGATCGGCTCGTCAGCCGCCGCTGCGGCATGGTTGTCGACTTTGCCGGGGTTGGTCTTGGTGCCCATCAGGCGACCACCCGGAGCGGCGGCCGGGCGCGCACCGGCGCCGGCGCGCCGCTGGTGACGGCGCAGGCGGTGCAGAGATCCGGCTGGGCCCAGGCGCAGGCCTCGCCGTCGGAGTGGACGCACGGGTCGGTCCAGCTGCAGGCGCAGTCGCGGCAGATCGGCGGCACGCCGGTGCCGGCGAGGAGCGCGGCGTAGATCTCGGGGACGAAGCGGATGGCGTGTCCGAGATTGTCGAGCAGTTCGGGCGGGCAGGGCAAATTCCCGCCCTCGACCAGATCGAGCACGAGCATGAGGTCAGTCGTGCCCGCGTCGCCGTCGGGCAGGCCGGTGATGACCTTTGCGACGTCGCGTATCGTCAGCCGCGCTGCCTCGCGGCGCTTGCGGAGATAGGCGCCGGCGGTGAGCTCGGCCGAGGCGTAAGCGTGCGTCATCGGTCCTCCTTTCGGGGCAAGCGTCGAGCCGTTCCGGCACGCGGGGGGCGGCCGGTCGGGCGGATCAGGTCTGGTCACAGGCGGCTGGCGTAGGGGCGGTGCCCCGGCGCGTCAGACCGCTACGCTGGCGGAGTCCTCGTCGTTGTTCGCGATCCGCGGCGTGACCGCCGGCACGCGCGGACGTTCGTCGTTGGCAGGGGTCGGCAGGCGCTGCCGGAGCGGCGCAGCCGGCAGGTTGAGGTCGGCGCGCGGGCACAGGCCCGGCGAGATCATGTGGACGACGACGAGCTGCGCCTTCCACGTCGCGCCGCATTCGTTGTCGAGGCAGACGAAATAGAGATCGTCGCAGGTTCGGGTGATCGGCGTCCGCGAACGGATGCGCGCCGGCTTCGAACAGTTCGGGCAGTGTTGCTTCAAGTAGTGCGTCTTAGGCTGACTCACGGTAGTTGCCCCCCCGGGCTCGACATCGCGTCGCCCGGCCCCGCGCCGAGCTTCGCGTATGCGACTTGCAGAGCGTCCATCGCTTCCTTGATCTCACGCATGGCGCGTTGACGATCGTAAGCGGTGGCGCCTGGTTGCGCGGCGATGATCGCCCAGCTGACCGCCTCGCCGGCCTCTTTCGAGGCGGCGCCGGCGGCGAGCTGGATCGCCATGTTGGTGCTGGTGATCGCTGCCTCGGCAAGGCTGAGGCGCAGGGCATGCGTTTCGTGGAGCGGTGCGCCATCGCCGCCAGCCTGCCGGTAGGCGATATCAAGCGCGATCGCCTCGTCGAAGTAGAGGCGGTTGGTGGTGCAGTCGGGATCGGCCTTCTTGCGCGCGGCCGATTCGCCGATGCCGAGGGCGGCCGCGGTGCCGTCCCAGCCGAGCACGCCGACGATCCGGTGGATCGCCTGTTCGGCGGAGCTGGGTGGGCGCGGCTTCACGCTGCCGCCCCGCGCAGAACGTCCCGACGGGCGAACGCGCCCGGCAATACGGCCGCCGGGGCCCGTCGGGTTTTCGCCGGCGCGATATGGGGGAGAGCCGGCGAAAATGGGAGAATTCGGTCCAAAACGGCGCGCCGATATGACGAGCGCGAGACGGCGCGCGCGGGTAGCGTGCGCGGCTGAATGCGATCAGCCATTGACCACCTCGCCGTCCTTCAGCCCGAGCTTGACGGCGATGTCGTGGGACCGACCGCGCGTGCAGCGCTTGCTGCCGGTCAGGATGGCGCGCACCAGCGGGTAGTCGGCAAGGTGGCCGTTCTGCTCGCACCACTCCTTGATGCCCATACCCATGGCATCCAGCTTCTTGCGAGCCGCAACGAGACGCGCCGGGTCGAGGCCACACCCGGCGGTGCGCTTTGTGACCGTTTGAATCTCGGCGACCGAATCAGTCATCCTGTGGCAGATGCTCAGTTGTGATACATTCGGACGCATCGATGCCCTCGTATTTGTGCAGAGTCAAGGGACCTGCACAACGATGAGTGCAGTCGGCGATCGGCTGAGGCTGGAGCGCGAGCGAAAGGGTCTCGACCAGGCCACCTTTGCCGCGCTTGGCGGGGTCACGCGCAATACGCAGGCGAACTATGAGAAGGGGGCCCGGGCCCCCGACACGGACTACTTGGCGAAGCTCGCCGAGCACAGCGTAGATGCTGGCTTCGTGTTGACCGGGGAGCGCAACGCCGGCGCACTCTCGCCATTCGAGTCTCAGCTTCTCGGCCTCGTCCGCGATCTGGGCGAACGCGATCGCGCGATGATCCTGGATCTGGCTTCGCGATTCGCGGGAGCGCGCGGCGCGCCCTCCCGGCGTGTGTCGCTCGACGAACCCCTGCGTCCGGAGGATCGGGCATGAGTTGGTCCCGCATGAACAGCCCACGTATCCAGTGGCTGGGGGTGCTCATCCTGATCGGCCTGATCGCCGGCATGTGTTCGGCACCGGAGGATGCAAGGAGTAGCGAAGCGGAAACAAGGACGGCAGCGCGGTGACCGCTCGACGTCGCCATTCTAGATCAATCGATGCGATGTGCCGAGCCTCGTCTACGGCATGGTTTTCAGGGGCACTTTGTAGGACCAGGGGATGCGCTTTCTCGTCATAGTTGCCGCTGCAGCGGGGTTGGTCGGTTGCTCGGTTGAGGAGGCTCCTCCAGCGAAAACCATCAAGTCGGCTGATCCGACGATCACGGATGTAGAGCTTGGAATGGGGCCCAACATCAACGTGCGCTTGAGCGTACCCGCCGAGCCACTCTCGCTTCGGCCGGGCGTGGTGGGTGGCGCTGTGAGGCAGATCGCCCGCGCTCTCCAATCAGGTGCACCCGGACGCGCAGCAGATACGAAGTGGCTCCAGGTGCAGGTGGATGTCCGCGGTTCAGACGGGAGAACGGACGACTTCGGCAACCTGAGATTTCCGGTCGACCAGCTGCTGGCGGTTGATTTCAAGCAGGTGTCGGCGGAGCAAGCTCTCAATCTTGCCGACACGGTGACGGCGGGGACCGGGCGCGCTTTCGAGGGTGCAGTCGCCTATTGCGCGGAAGAGGCCTTCCGCGCGGTCAGCCCCCGTTATTGCTCGCTTGTGGATGCCGAGGGTTGGGGAACACCAGGCACCTAATTGGATGATTTCTTATCCATTATGGATGTACCGCCCCTGCTGGTCGGAGCAGCAGGACGGGTCGAGATCCATTGGTGTCAGGTGGAGCGCGAGTCTCAGCCCAACTCACCCCGTTCGAAGCGAGATTGCTCGACCTCTTCCGGCAGCTCGACCCGAGCGACCGAACGACGGTCTTCGAACTCGTCGAGCGCCTCGCTGAGGACAACCTTGGGCCGGCTTGGCTGCAGGAGCCGCAGGCGGGGTATCGACATGACGAGTGAGCCGGCCTTCAGCCGCGGGCGAGGCCGCCCACCCATGCGAGGGCGATCGCCTGCTCAAAATGCCCCATCCAGGCATGGGTCTCGGGATAGACGCCGAAGCCGGGATGAATCGAAACGCCGAGCCAGGGAGCGCCAGGCGGCCCATCGGCGAACTCCGGCGCATCGGGCGAGATCGGTACGGGATTGCCGCTGTCGTCGAGCGTGATGGTCGTCTCGACCATCGAGTCCCACAGAGTCCGGGCACCGCGCGATTTCGGTGCGACGCCGATATCGACCAGCGGGATATCGTCGTGGCCCGGCATCAGTTCGGCGAAGGGCGGCGGGATGCGACCGTGGATCACGGCGCGCAGGGTCGGCCCGCGCGTGCCAGCATGCAAGGTCAGGTCCGGGTGCAGGGCCGTCATCGGCGCCGTGCCGCGGTCCAGCGCCACAGGCAGTAGAGCAAGCGCCGCTGCCATCAGCTGCGCCGGTACGGCCGCCGGATCGACACGGTATCGGCGGCCGTCGTTCAGGACGATCTGGGTTATGTAGGACGTTGTTCGAGCTCGAGACTCCATCAGCGCCAGCTCCACTCGGCGCGATCGATGTCTTCGCCCGGTCCGAAGCCGGTGCCGCGCGTGATAGCGGTCGCGGAATCGTAGCCGGCGGCCGCGTCGCAGGTTGCGCGGTGAGCGTTGCCGCGCGCCTCGATATCGGCAACGGCGGCGAAGTCGAGGCTGTCGATCACCTCACCGCAGAACGGCGCGAGAAGTATCCCGCGCTGATTGCCGCGGTAGGCGACGGCGCGATCGAGGCGATGGGCCGGCGGGACGTTGAAGTTGCCGTGGCTGTCCTGCTGCGCCTGGCTCCAGTTGAGGGTCAGCATCCAACCGTTATGGCCGATCTCGCCGGCGGGGGTCGCGGCCAGTGGGATGTAGAAGCGCATGTCGATCTCCTGCCCAACAGTGCGGCGGGGCGCCCGATCGACCGCCTCGGCCGATGTACGAGATCTAAGGCAGATCGACGCGGCACGCAACACTTTTTTGTAGATGCAATAAAGTGTTGATCAGCGAGTTATCTGCATCTACAAGAAACCCATGGACATCGAATTTGACGACGCGAAAGACGCTGCCAACATCGCCAAGCATGGCGTGTCGCTCGCCCGCGCCGTCGACCTCGAGATCCTGAAGTTCGTCGAGAACAGCCGCGAGGAGGACGGCGAGCGCCGCTTTCGCCTGTATGGCCGGCTCGACGGAGTCGCGCATTGCTGCGTCGTGACGCTGCGTGGCGCGGTCGTGCGGGCGATCAGCCTGCGTAAGGCGAATCGAACGGAAAGGAAGCGATATGATCTCTGACCCTGAAAATCCGGAGTGGACCGAAGCGGATTTCGCGAAGGCGAAGGGGCCTGAGGCGCTGCCGGCCGAGCTGCTGGCGGCGTTCCCGAAAACCAAAATGGGGCGCCCGAAGGGTTCCAAGTCCAGCGAGAAAGAGCAGGTCAGCCTGCGCATCGATACGGAAGTCCTGGAGCGGTTCCGGGCCGGTGGGCCGGGCTGGCAGACGCGCATGAACGAGGCGCTGCGCAGGGCGGTGGCGCTCTGACGATCAGGCGGCGGTTTCGAGCTTAATCTTGGTCGTCAGGCCGCCGTCGCCGCCCATATCGTGGGTCACCTCGGCGATCAGCCATTTGCGGGCATCGATCTCGGGCTTCCAGCCTCGCAGGGTGACGCCGCGCTCGGGTGACAGGTCGGGGCGGCCGAGCGCGAGGTCGTACTCGAACTCGGCCGCGCCGCGCTGGATGCGCCGCCACTCGGCGTCGGCCGCATGCTTGGCATCGGCCTCGCTGGCATAGGTGCGCTTCAGGTGCCGGCGCGAGCCGGTGCCGTCGGCGCCGGCTTTGACGGTACGCTTTTTGGCTTGGTCGGGATCGTGCCAGGATGCGCTGACACCGTCGTACTTGTCGCGCTCGACGCGCGTGTAGCGATGGCGATCGCCGTCGCGACGGGTGAGGGTGATGCCGGCGATCGTCGCGCCGCTCGCAGTCCTGCCGGCGCCGATCGGCGCCAGGATCAGCTTGCCGGCCTTGACGGTGGCGACGGCGTCATGGCGGCGGCCGAGGTCGCGGACGAAGGCGATGTCGCTCTTGGCGTGCTGTCCGACGGCGGCGACCGCGATCGATGCGAGCTCGGGCGCGACGCTGGGCTTGAGGCCGTGCTTGCGGGCGACGTCGGCGACGATCGCGCCGATCGTCGTCCCGGTATGGACCTTGTCCTTGCGGATGCGGAGGTCGCCGGCGAGGTCGGCCGAGCGCGCGCGAATCGTGACGATGTCGGGCGGGCCCGAATGCTCCGCCTCGTCGACCTTGAAGCTGCCTTTGTCGACCAGGCCGACAACCACGTCGTCGCCCTGCAGCCAGCCGAGCTTGACGCGGAGCAGGGCGCCCTTCTTCGGAATCGCCAGCTTGCCGTCATGGTCGTGCAGGACCAGGCTGAGATCGTCGGCCGCTTCGCCGCGCTTCTCGGTGATCGACAGGCTGATCAGCCGGGGCGAGAGCTTGTCGGTGAGATCGCGACCCTCGAGCGTGACCTGGAAGGCGGCGATGTTGTTGCGGCGGTGATAGGCGGCGAGGACCGCGGGGGGCGCGCTCGCCATCAGTCGCGCCGCTTGAGGTCGAGGCCGAAATCCGATTTTCGCGGGACGCCCCCGTCGACGAAATACTTGCCGCGGGTGTCGAGGGCCACGATCACGTAATTGCCGAGCACGCGGCCGGTGCCGTCGACGAGCGGCCAGATCTCGCCGGGCGCGGCCATCGCGCGGAGCGTGTCGAGCGCGCCGGCATCGTTGCCGATCTCCGGGACCAGCATCCCCGAAAAGGAGATGTCGTCGGCGCCCGGGCCGAGATATTGCCCGGCGGGCGCGGCGCCGAAGCGTGGCGTCTCGGCATGGCGCCAGTCGCTGCGGCGCTGCATCTCGTCGAAAGCAACGGTCGAAATCTCGAAAACGAAGAGGCCGAGCGCCATCAGCATCGATCAATCGTCCTCGTAATTGGAGCGGCGCGCGGCACCGCGGCGGCGCTCGATCTCGTCGGCGACGCGCCGGGCCAGCGCCGCAGCATCCTCGCCGGGGAGCTGGACGATCTGGATCGTGATGGGCGCGGCGCCGGCGGCGGTGCCGGCGGCCGCGATGGGAGGCGCAGTGGCGGGGCCGGCGGCGATGACCGGGGTAGCAGCGCCGATCGAGACCGCGGTGGTCATCCTGGCGGCGAGCGAGCGGATCCGCTGCACTGGCTCGGCCGCGCCCTTGTCGACGCCGATCGCAAGCCCGCGGGCGATATGGCCGCCGAGGCCCATGAAGACGCGGCTGGGCGAATGGATGCCGAGAACGCCGCGGAACCAGCCGGCGACGCTCTTGCCGATCGAAAGGATGGTCGACTTGATGGCGGCGACCTTGGAGGTGATGCCGTCGACCAATCCCTGGATGATGTTCGCGCCGAACACCTTGAACCGCGTCCACAGGCCCCCGAGCCAGGCGCCGGCCGCCACGAAGGCGGCCTTGATTGTGTCCCAGTGGGTGTAGATCAGATAGGCCGCTATCCCGATCCCGACCGCCAGGGCGAGGACCGGGTTGGACATCATCGCCAGAGTGAGGATGCGGAAGACGGTCGCGCCGACGCGGACCACGCTCCACAGGCCCGTCAGGAGCGGCAGGAGATAACCGAAGCCGGTGATGATCGGACCGACGACGAGCCCCAGGCCGCCGGCGATGACGAGCAAGGCAGATGCGCCGGTGAGGAGGCCGGCAAGGCCGCTCACCAAACCGGGGTTCAGCTTCGCCCAGGCCATGAACCGATCGGCAAGCGTGCCAACTTTCGCCTGCAGGGCATCAAGCGAGGGCGCCAGTGCCGTGCCGAGCGTGACTTTCAGATCCCCCATCTTCGCATCGAAAATCGCCGCCTTGGTGGCGCTGTCGTTCATCCGCTCGGCGAAGTCGGTGGCAACGGTACCCTGCGCCTTGAGCGCATCGGCGCGGATCTTGCGATAGAGGTCCATGTTCTGCAGCAGTGGACGCAGCGCGGCTTGAACCTGCGCGTCGCCAAACAGGCGCGATAGCTGCGACTGATCGCCTTTCGTCGCCTGTTGGGTCAATTCTACGATCGCTTCGATCGGCGACTTGCTTTCCGCCGCCGCCTTTTTCATCGCCGCCGGCAAGTCGATGCCGAATTCCTTGAAGTTCTTGGCGGCGTCCTCCGTATTGATCTTGTTCATCAAGTTGAGGAGGTTGTTCGCCGCCTCGCTGCTCTCGCCAGCGCCCTTACGGGTGATCTGCAGGGCGGCAGCGAGGTCGGCGACCGCGCCGACACCTTTCTGCCCGAGGCCGGATGCGGCCGCGGTCAGCGAGGGGAAGTAGGTCGCCATATCCCTCATTTCGAACGCACCGGCCTTGCCGGCGGCTGCCATGATATCGAGCTGCCTGCCGGCGTCGGCGATCGGCACCTTCAGGTTGTCGATTCCTGCAAAGGTCGCCTTCGAGATGTCGTCGATCTCGGCCTTGTACGCGGTCGCGGCGGTGCCGATCGGCCGAATGAGCTTCATCCCGAGCTTGGGATCGAGGCCGAAGCCGGACAGCGTGTCGACGCCCTTTTGCAGCGCCTGCGGCATCTGGGCGACCTTGGGGCCGAGCGCGAGCAATTCGTCGCCCATCGCGCGCGCCTGAGCACGCGTGAGGTTCGCCTTCTGCGCGATATCGGTCATGCCCGCTTCGAATTCACGGCCGTCATCGGCCAGCGCATTGGCGCCAAGCAGGCCGGCGCTGCCGGTGGCGAGGCTGGCGGCGCCGGCGGCAGTGACATTTCCGCCCAAAGCCTTCAGCTTGTCGGCACGCGCGGCGGTGGCTTCGGCACGCTCGAGCGCAGCCTGTTGCTGCCGCAGCCGCTCGGTCGCTTCGCGCGTGCTGGCGGCGAGGCGCTCCTCGTGGCGGGCCAGATCGGCGACGTCGACGCCGGCGGTGCCCAGGCGGCGGGACAGATCCTGCAGCTCGCGGCCCTGTCCCGCGGTGCGCGTTTCGAGCCGCTCGACCTCGCGTTCCGCGCGCGCGAGGTCGGCGGCCATCTTCTTGGTCGGCGCCGACGTTGCCGCCATCGCCGCGCGCAGTGCTGCCGTCTTCTCCTTCGCCTCGACGAGCGCGGCGGCGTCGGCGCGGAGCCGGTTCTCGAGGCCCTTGTAAGCCGCGATCTGTTGTTGGGTGCGATTGAACGCGCCGAGCTGGGCGCGGGTCGCGGCGACGTCCCGGCTCAGCGCCTTGGTGCCGCCGATGATCTTGCGGATCGCCGGCGACAAACGGTCGAGGCCGGTAAACTTGAGGACGAGCGAGAGCGTGCGATCCACGGGTCAGCCTTTCGCCTTGTGCCGTTCGAGCGCATGCGCGTGCCAGCGCATCAGCTCGTCGATCGACATTCGATCGCAGATCTCGGGGCTGAAGCCGGGGAAGATGACGAACAGGTTCGCCATCACGGCTTCTACGTCGTCGGGAGCAGCGCTCTCTGCGCTTTCGTCAGCAAAAAATCGAAGAGGGCATCCGCGATCTGCATGGTGTCGGCGGGGTCGAGGGCGTCGAATTCGGCGGCGGTGATCATCGGCTCCGATATGCGCGGGATGACCATGCGGACCTGGTCGACGTCCATCTGGCCGAGGAGGCCGAGCTTGGTACCGCGGAGCGCGCCGGTGTCGGGCTTGCGCAGGCGGAGCGATTCGATCTTGGTCTCACCGCGGACGATCGGCTCGTCGAGGGTGAGCGGCTTCGAATAGGTGATTTCGGCCATGGGAGATCCTGTCCGGTTAAGGTGATGAGCGGTCGGGGCGACGATCAGATCAGGCCGAGGGCCATGCGG
>Ga0207668_10000995_pt1 | contig 16985 bp, 11 predicted proteins | sample KBSS43metaG_FD_184323 | JGI IMG/M metagenome (GOLD analysis project Ga0207668, IMG submission 184323) | Switchgrass rhizosphere microbial communities from Kellogg Biological Station, Michigan, USA - KBS S4-3 metaG (SPAdes) (version 2) | ecosystem: Host-associated > Plants > Roots > Rhizosphere... | reverse complement strand
CAATGACAGCCTCGACGGCGGGATCGGCACCGACGCGGTCAGCTATTATTATTCGTCGAGCGCGGTCATCGCGAACCTCGCCACCGGCACCGCCAGCGATGGCCTCGGCGGTACCGACACGCTCGTCTCGATCGAGATCCTCTACGGCTCGGCGAATGCCGACAGCCTCAGCGGCGCCGCCAGCAACGACCAGCTCATCGGCAACGACGGCAACGACACCCTTTCGGGCGCAGCCGGCCACGACGTGCTCTATGGCGGCAACGGCATGGATTCGCTGCTCGGCGGCGATGGCGACGACACTGCCGAAGGCTGGGCCGGCAATGACACGATCAACGGCGGCACCGGCTCCGATTACGTCAACTATTACTATTCGAACGCCGGCGTGGTCGTGAACCTCGCCACCGGCACCGCCAGCGATGGCCTCGGCGGTACCGACACGCTGGTCTCGATCGAAGGCGTCTACGGCTCGTCCAACTACGCCGACACGATCACCGGCAACGACTCCGACAATTTCCTCTACGGCAATGGCGGCAACGACGTCGTCGACGGCGGCGCCGGCAACGACACGCTGGACGGCTGGGCCGGCAGCGACACGCTGAAGGGCGGGGCGGGATCGGACACGATCCGCTACGCCGATGTCGGCGCCGCGGTCGCGGTCAACCTCGCGACCGGTGTCGCCAGCGACGGCCTCGACGGGACGGACAGTCTGACCAGCATCGAGAACGTGCTGGGATCGGCCTATAACGACACGCTCACCGGCTCGACCGCGGCGAACCTGCTGACCGGCAATGCCGGCAATGACAGCCTGGTCGGCGGCGAGGGCGCGGACACGCTGCTCGGCGGCCTCGGCAACGACACGCTCGCCGGCGGCAACGATCTCGATACCGCCAGCTATGCGGATGCGAGTGCGGCGGTGACCGTCAAGCTGCTGCTGACCACCGCCCAGAACACGATCGGTGCCGGCACCGACACACTGACCGGGATCGAGAACCTCGTCGGTTCCGCGTTCAACGACAGCCTGCAGGGCAATAACGGCGACAACCAGCTCACCGGCGGCGAGGGCGATGACAATCTGCTGGGCGGTCTCGGCAACGATTACATGATAGGCGGGGCAGGGGCCGACACGGTCTCCTACATCACCGCGACCGCCGGTATCGCCCTCGACCTGGCGATCACCGCCGCGCAGAACACCGGCGGCGCCGGCATGGACCGTGTCCTCCAGGTCGAAAACATCCGCGGCTCCGCCTATGCCGACATGCTGCGCGGCAACGCCGCGACCAACAACATCAACGCCGCCGAGGGCGACGACACCGTCCTCGGCTTCGGCGGAAACGACACGCTGACCGGCGGCGCGGGGGCCGACACCCTGTTCGGCGGCGACAGCCAGGACACGATCTTCGGCGGCGATGACGGCGACATGATCTACGGCGATGCCGGGCTCGACAACATCAAGGGCGATGCCGGGAACGACACGCTGTACGGCGGGACCGAGAACGACACCATCAACGGCGGCACCGGCAACGACATCCTTTACGGCGGCGGCGGCCGCGACGTGCTGCTCGGGGATGTCGGCGCGGACACCTTCCTCTACATGGCGCTCTCCGAAAGCCCGGTGGGCGCGGGCGTGCGCGACCAGATCCGTGACTTCAGTCACGCCCAGGGCGACCGCATCGACCTCTCCCCGCTCGAAGCGGTGGCAGGCGGCGGTGCCGCGAACAACGCGTTCACCTTCATCGGCAGCGCCGCCTTCAGCCACACTGCCGGCGAGCTCGCCGTCATCAAGGCCGGCGCCAACTGGCTGGTGCAGGGCGACGTCAACGGCGATGGCCTCGCCGACTTCGCGATGCAGGTGACGAGCGCGACCGCGCTGGTGGCGGCCGACTTCGTACTCTGATCCGGCCCTCCGGCCCGCCTCAGGTCCGGATCAGCCCGCTCATCGGCTTGAGCTCGCGTTCGAAGACCTTGCGGCCGACCAGCCCCGGCTCGATGCCGAGGCTCTCGCCCGCCGCGCCGGCGATCAGCGTGTCGAGCTCGGCGGTCGGCTTCAGGTCGCGCTGCTGGTAGAGTGCGGCCTGACCGAGACCGGGCCAGTCGGTGACGATCCGTCCGCCCTTGACCGCGCCGCCGACCAGCATCGCGCTTGTCGCGGTGCCATGGTCGGTGCCGCCAGTGCCGTTGGCGGCGGCGGTGCGGCCGAATTCGGTGGCGACCAGCACGGTGGTGAACGCCCAGTCCTTGCCGAGCCCGGCCTTCAGCGCGCCGAGCATGCGGTCGAGCGCGCCGAGCTGCACCTTCAGCCGGCCGTTCTGGCCGACATGGGTGTCCCAGCCCCCGGTCTCGATCATCGCGATGCGCGGGCCGTTGGGCAGTTTGAGGAAATCCGCCGCCATCGACCCCATCGTCACCGGGTCCTGCTTCGGCCCGGCATCGCCCGCCACGTCCTTGGCCATCGCCGCCGCATTCCACAGGGCGTGGAGCTGCGGATCGCTGTCGTACATCTGGTCGATCCGCATCAGCAGGTCGTCGGGCACCTCCGGCAGCGGCGAAGGTGCGTAGGAGGTGGCGGGAAGGGGGCCGCGCAGCGCCAGCGGTACGGTCGGCGCGAAGGCGATCGCCTGGTCGCGCGGCTTTGGGAGGAGGCCGGCCAGCCGGTTCAGCCAGCCGTCATGGACCTCATAGGGCTTCTCGCCGCCGCTCTCGAGCACGTTCTGGCCGTCGAAATGCGATCGGTCGCGATAGGGCGAGGCGATCGCGTGGAAAAAGGCGACCTCGCCGCCGCGGTACATCGCGCCGATCTGCGGCAGCGCGGGGTTGAGGCCGAAGGTGCCGTCCAGCTTGATCAACGCGGCCGGATCGAGCGCGATCTTGCCGCGCAGCGTCGCATAGGCCGGGTCGGCATAGGGGACGAGCGTCTCCAGCCCGTCGGCGGCGCCGCGCTGGATGACGAAGACGAAGCGGCGGTCGGTCGCGGCGGCGGCGAAGGCCATGTGCGGTGCGACGGCGAAGGCGCTGCCCACGCCGAGGAAGGAGAGAAACTGCCGACGGTCCATGGTCACCTCCGCAGGAAATCGGGCGAGACGAGCAACAGGCTCAGCGCGCTGGTAGCGCTCTCGGCACGGGCAAGCGCTGTTGCGGTGCCCGGGCTCAGCGATCCCGGCATCAGCTTCGGCGCGAGCGTGCGCGCGTCGAGCTCGTCGCCGAAGGGCGAGGCGAAGCGCGGGGCCATCTCGGCCCGGCGCAGCAGCGCGTCGGGACCTGCCCAGCGCTGGTTGATGTCGTCATAGCCGGCGGGGGCACCCGGTTTCCAGATCGGCTGGCCGAGCTCGGTGAGGGTGGGCACGACGCGCAGCCCGGCGAGCATCTCCGGCCCGAGCGCGCGTGCCGCCGAGACCGTCCAGTCCCAGGGCGACTTGAACTTGGTCGGCTGCGCAACCCAGGCCTCGGGGGAGTCGATCAGCGCGCGGTAGACGGTCGGCAGATCGCCGCCGCTGCGATTGAAAGCATCGGCAAGGCGGCCGACCATCGCCGGCGGCGGATCGTCGCCGGCGAAGTGGCGGGCGAGCTTGGTCGCGACATGCGTGGCGGTGGCCGGCGCCCTGGCCAGCATCGTCAGCACCGCCTTCGCCTGGCTTTCGCCCGGCTGGTCGAAGCGCTGGCCCAGGATGGTGCGCGTGCCGGGTTCGTGAAGGACGGCGCGAAACTGGAAGGCGAACGGATCGGCGTCGTTGGAGCGGGATCCGTAGCCGCCGACCGTCCACCCGGTCAGTGCCAGCGCATTCTCCGTGACGTCGGCCTGGGTATAGCCGGTGCGAACGCCCAGCGTGTGCAGTTCCAGGATCTCGCGGCCCAGATTCTCGTTCAGCCCCGCCGTCTTGCCGCGCTCCGCAACGCGCGTGGCGAGTGGGCTGTGCGGGCCAATCGAGAGGACCTGGTCGAGGTAGATCAGCATTGCCGGATGATGCTCCACCGCCTGCAGCATGTCCTCGAAGCGGCCGAGCACATGCGCGCGGATCGCCTCCAGCTCGAACGAGCCGGCGACGACGTCAACCTCCGCCCGCTCGGTCGAGATGGCGAAATGGTTGGACCAGAAGTGGGTCAGTCGCTCGATGAAGGGGGCAGTTGTTTCGGCGGCGCTGCGCAGCCGCGCGGCCAGGGTGACCTCCTCCATGCGGTTGGCAGCCAAGCGGAGATCGCGGCGCGGCCCCTGCCGCTCTTCCAGCGGCTTGCCGCGCATCGCCGCCTTGGCGAGTGCGTAAGTCTGGGAGATTTCCCGCGCCTCCTGCGGCGCGGGCCAGCCCTCGGGGCGCACGGTGAAACGCTCGAACTGGTCGAGCAGCCAGCGCTTCGGATCGTCGGGCACGCGATCACCGGGCCGCGCGCCAAGGCCGAAGCGGTTGAGCGCGATCGCCTGAGGGGTCAGCGCCTGAGGAGACTGCGCCTGAGGAGACTGCGCCTGCGTCGTCATCCGCTCGCTCCCGTTCCGGGCCGCCGGCCCATGCGTCACCCAGCCAAGCTGCGACAGTTTCGATTGACGGGAGTTGAACGGCGGAAAACCGTCGCCCTTACAGCCAGCTCATCCGTTCGGTCAGGGGCAGGACCTCCTTCACGAAGTCGCGCTCGAAATCGATCGCATGGACCTCGCCGATCTGCAGGCGACCGGGCTCGTCGTCGAAATAGTGGATGGTGGCATCGTCGAAGAAGCTGAAGCCGGTGATCGTGTACGGGTGCGCCAAGAAGAAATCGAGGATGCCGATCATCCGCAGACCGCTGGACGGGCGCGGGTAGATGAGCTGCGCGCTGGTGGTGTGAACCCATGGCGGCAGGAACGAGGTAACCTCCTCGTCGAGGTCCATGCCCAGGCGACCGCGGGTGAAGCTCTCCAGATCCGGGAAGTGCTGCGGATAGGGCTGCGACAGCCACACCCGGGTCGCCGGATCGGCGTCGATGTTCGGCCGCGCCAGCCGGTTGGCCGACGTGTACCAGAGGTCGGTGCGGCTGCCGACATCGGCCTCGAAGCCGGTGATGCTGAAATCGTTGAGGCGGATCACCCGGTCGAAGGCGTCGATCGCCGGCCCTTTGCCTGTGCCCAGCAGGTTCGGCGAATTGCCGACCAGAACGATCCGCTCGCCGTGTTCCAGCCAGCGCAGGTGACTGGAGAAGCGTTTGGAGTGGCGCGCGAAGCTTGATCGCGGCTGCTGGCGGAGATGGCCGGAGATCCACACCATCTCGGGATTGTCGGCGATCTCCTGTTCGCGCGCAGCCCGGAACCGGGAGACGAGGTGCTGCAGGCCGCCCAGTGCCTGGCGCGCCGCATCGGGGTGACCCTTGCGCACGGCATTGAAAGCGCGCGCCGCCAGCGACCAACTGCGACCGATGTCGTTGCCGGGGAAGAGGTCCAGCCAGTCGTCGCAGGATTGGTAGCGGCCGAGATAGGTGAGGCAGCGGGCGACCCCGGCGAGCGAATCGGGGTTTTCGGGCTCGACGCGGAGTGCGGCGGTGAAGCTGTCGAGCGCGCCGGCATAGTCGCAGCGACGCTCCTGCAACTGCGCGAGCTTGAGGTGCAGCCGATAGTCGCCGGGCAGCCGTTTGATGAGATCGCGCAGATGCTCGGCCGCTTCGGCGAAGGCGCCTTCCTGACAGCGTGCAAGGACATGCTGGTAATGGTCGTTCGGCGAATTCGTGCGGGAGACGATCTCTGCCCAAAGCGTCGAGGCGTCGACGCTGCGGCCCTGCATGACGAGGTGACGTGCGGCGGCGCGGCCGAGGTGGACGTCAGGCACGATTTCTCCGACGATGCCAGGCGGCGCATCGGGATTGACCGGGGTCGCCGTCTCCAGCGCATGCTTGAGCTGTTCGCCAGCGAGGAAGAGATCGCCGGGGAAACGCGATTCGAGGCGGGTGATCAGCTTCTTCCAGGCACGATGGTCACCGATCCGCTCGTACAGAAGCGCGAGGTCACGCCAGGCGAGCGGATCGTCATTGGCCATCGGAATGACCGATTCGATCAGCCCGATCGCTTCGTCATAGGCGAGTTCCTCGGCGAGTGCAGCGGCAAGGCCGCGAATCAGCCGTGCGCTCTTATGGACCATGGCCCCGGCGACCCAAGGGGCGGCAGCGCGCCGATCGGGGGCGGTCCGCCACAGTGCGCTGGCGTGGATGAAGGCCGCCTTCTCCGATTCGGCGACATGCGGCTCCATCAACAGGGCAGCCTCGTTGCGGAAACCCTGCGACAGCAGCCGCTCGGCAATGGTGCCGGCGACCGTCGCCGACATCGTCTTGCGGGTGGCGAGGATCTGGCGGGCCAGCGCCAGCGCGCCGTCGCCTGCCAGGGCGGCGAGCTCGGCGCGGGCGAGCTGGGTCGCGACCTCGCCATCCGAATCGCCGACCATGCGCGTCAGCAGAACCTCGCTGCACCAGGGTTCGGCCGACTTGACCAGCGCGGCATGGGTCGAGCGGATCTGACGCGTCGACCAGCCATGGTCGGGCAGCGCATGGATCAGGCGTTGGAGATGCGCCTGATCGTGCTCTTCGAAATAGGCGGCGATCGGCACGATCGCGTCTCGGCTGCCGAGCACCGCCGCGAGATTGACCACGCCCGCGGCGTCGGCCCGGCCCGCCACGCGTTCACGAATCGCAAGTCGCGCAAGCGAGCCATGCTCGCCGGGGGTCACGGCCAGCACGTCCAGCAGGCGGCGCGCGACGTTTTCCGGGGCGTGGATCGCGATGAACGCCGCAACGGCGATGCGCTGGCGCCCGTCGGGCTGGAAACCGTCGGCCTCGCGACCGGCAAGGCGATCGAACAGGCCGATCGCGACCATCCGGTGGGCGATATCGAGATCGAACAGGAAGCTGGCGCGATAGAGGCGGTCGAGCGAGGCGGACCAGGCGCCGTTCGGGCGGGTGCGGACGGTCAGCGCGTCGACGGCGCGGAGCCACTGCGAGCGCAACGGCTCCAGATAGAACTTGGTCGTCGCCGAGAGCAGCGACTCGAGCGATCCTTCGGCGACGACCGTCTCCGCGATCGCGACAGCGGCCTCGATCTCGCCCGTCAGAGCCAAATACCGCGCAACATAGACCAGCGCGGAGGGGTGAGATGCAGTTTCCGCAAGCTTTCGCCACCGCAGCAGCGAGCCCGCGAAATCGCCTGTCGCTGCCGGCGCCTCGGCCTCGTGCTTAAGCGCATTAAGGTCGCTTTTCTGTGCGATTTGCGACATCTCTTCCCCGGGTGTCGCCACGACCGTCATCACCTATTTCCCCACGCGTACAGTACATCAATACTTTGCATACCGAGTCGTTCGATAATCGCTCGACACTTAGCGTTACGAAAGTGTTTCATCGGCCCGCAGGTGCACCGTTCGTCGCTCCGTTTTGCACTTCCGTCGCTTTGTTCCGGCAAATCAGCACACTTAGGCTTGCATCCGCTTCGGTCCGGCGTATGCTGCGACGCAACACACAACGCTTTGTAGGAATGGAGATCGCCAGTGGTCAAGTTGATCGCCGAAATCGGCTGCAATCACATGGGTAGCATGGATATCGCCAAGGAGCTGATCTCCGTGGCGGCGCGCGTGTGCCGTGCGGACGTCGTCAAGTTCCAGAAGCGCTGCAACCGTGAACTGCTCAGCCCCGAGCAGTTCGACGCCCCGCATCCGGTGCCGGCGAACTCGTTCGGTGATTCCTACGGCCTCCACCGCGAGGCGCTGGAGTTCACCGCCGAGCAGCACGGCGAGCTGCAGGAATACTGCAAGTCCGAGAACATCACCTATGCGACTTCGGTGTGGGATCTGACCTCGGCGAAGGAAATCGCCGCGCTCAACCCGGCGCTGATCAAGATCCCGTCGGCGACCAACCTGCACTGGGACCTGCAGGGCTGGCTTTGCGAGAACTATGGCGGCGAGATCCACGTCTCGACCGGCATGACCACGAAGCAGGAAATCGGCGAGATCGTCGACTTCTACGAGCAGCGTGGCCGCGCCAAGGACCTCGTCGTCTATAACTGCACCTCGGGCTATCCGGTGGCGTTCGAGGACATCTGTCTCGGCGACATCAACTTCCTGACCGAGAATTTCGGCCACCGCGTGAAGGCGATCGCCTTCTCGGGCCACCATCTCGGCATCGCCGCCGACATCGCCGCGCTGACCCTCGGCGCGACCTGGGTCGAGCGTCACTTCACCCTCGACCGTACCTGGAAGGGCACCGACCACGCCGCCAGCCTCGAGCCGGACGGTCTGCGCCGTCTCGTGCGTGACCTCAAGAACGTCGAGAAGGCCCTTAAGCCGAAGTCGGAAGATATCCTCGACGTCGAGAAGGTGCAGCGCGCCAAGCTCAAGTGGCGCGCCAAGCCGTCGCTCTCGGCCGTCGCCTGAGCCCATACGCGTTTCGCGATTTCCGGACCCCGGGGCGGCCCTGCCGCTCCGGGGTTTTCTTTTGCGCGAACCATCTCCGATGCGGCGTCGCGGTAGCTACTTCGGGCGAAGCTCTGCCGTGCTCCCGCTTGCGCAGCAGTACGGTAGTGGTCGGATGAGGGGCGCCTTCTTGTCTATGCGGCAGGCAGGCTGGCCGTGCTCCAGCCTATGACAGACGAATCGCGACCGTCTGATCCAGGATTGCCGGGTAGTCGGGCAGCCAGCGGTTGCCGATGACGAAATCGACCGCCTTGTCGAGGTCGGCATCGAGCGTCGCGGCGAGATCGGCGTCGCGGCGCGCCAGCTTCTGCAGCTGCAGCACGCCGTGCGCGATCTCCTCACGCGGGCGGTCGCGGAGATCGGCGACGACGCGGACGCGGTGGTACGGAAAGGCTACCGGGTACTTCTGGATGTTCGGCGCGCACAGATAGCCAGCTTCGCCGGCGTCGGCCGGCGAGCCCTCGGCGTAGACGATGCGGATCAGCAGGTTCGGCATCCGCTGGACGAAGGCGAGGTCGCCGAGCTTTTCGAGATAGATGGCGAGGCCCTGCCGCTCGGTCGCGCGCTTGCGCAGCAGCTGGTAGCTCGGCGTGTCGGCAAGGCGCGGGTTGAATGGGTCGAGCCGGGTCTGCGGGCCGAAGGCGACGCAGTGGACCGCGCGCCTCGGCGCCGCCTTCGCGCAGAGCCCGGCGAGCAGGATCGCGCCGAAGCCGCCCTTGCTGTAGCCGGTGAAGATGACCGAGCGCAGCCCTTGAACATCGAGATGGGCGAGGATCGCCTTGGCGGCAAAGGGCGCACGAACCAGAAAATAGGTGGTGGTCGGGTCGGCCAGGAACAGCACGTTGCTGCCGAAGTCGACGCTGCGATCCATCAGGGTCGCGCCAGGTGCCAGCACCACGGTTAGCCGGTCCGAACCGGGGCATTCCACGTACTGCCAGACATAATGGTCGGGCAGGCCGGCAAGAGCCGGCCAGCGGTCCGCAGGCGGGGTATTGCCGGCGCCAGCCTCCGCGGGATGCACGGCGCCGGCGGTCACCGCCAGGCTCAGCCGAACTGTTCCTGATATTTGACCGCGTTCTTCTCGCGGCTGATCTTGCCCGAGGTGGTCTTCACCAGCCAGCCCGGTTCCACCACGCGGACATCGGCGGTCGGCGCATCGGCCTGGTCGAGCAGCGCCTCGCGGATCTCGGCAGCGACCGCATCCGCGTCGATCTCGCCGGCATCGGGATCGCGCTCGGCGACGAGGCAGATCTCGTTGCTGCCCAGCCGCTCGTTGTAGATGCCCACGGCGACGTTGCGGCCGGGCTTGAGGCCGGCGATCTTGTTGGCGACCGCCTCGAGATCATGCGCCATGTAGTTGCGGCCGTTGACGACGATGACGTCGTCGCGGCGGCCGAGCACATAGAGTTCGCCAGCATGATAGAAGCCGAGGTCGCTGGTGTAGTAGATGCCATCGCGCAGCTTGCGGGCGGTGATGTCGGGCAGGTTGTAATAGCCGTCGAACAGACAATCGCCGGTGATCGTGACCTCGCCGACGGTATCCTCGGGCAGGACCGTGCCGTCCTCCGCGCGGATCTGGACGTCGAGCGCCGAAATCGCGGTGCCGCAGGAGAGCAGGCGCTGGCTGCCGGGCGCGCCCTCCTCGACCACGACCACCTCGCCGTCGATCAGCGAGGCGGTGTCGACCGACAGCGCGCGCACCGGCGCGTCGAGGGTGGTCTGCGACATGGCAAACACGGTTTCGGCGGCGGCATAGCAGACCTGGAGCTGCTCCGGCCGGATGCCGACCGGCGCGAAGGTTGTGGCGAAGGCGTCGAAGGTCGCCGCGCGGCACACCTCGGAGCAGTTCATGATCGCGCGGATGCCGCTCAGGTCCTTGGCCTTCAGTCGCTTCGGCGGGCTGACTCGGGCAAGATGCTGAAAGGCGAAGTTGGGCAGCCAGATCAGCGTGCCGCCATAGGTCTCGGCATGGTCGAGGAGCATGCCGGGCTTGGTCAGCCAGTGGAACGGGTCCATCGAGACCAGCGGCAGGCCGTGATAGGCCGGAAGCAGGGTGCAGGCGATCAGGCCCATGTCGTGATAGACGGGCAGCCAGCTGACGATGACGTCGTCGTCGGTCAGCTTGATCGCCTCGCCGTAGGAATCGAGCTGGGCGGCGATCGCCCGATGCGAGAGTGCGACGCCCTTCTTGAGACCGGTGGTGCCCGAGCTGTGCTGCAGCAATCCGACATCGTCGGGCGAGATCTCCGGCACGAACGGCGCGTCGTCGTCGAGGTCGACTTCCTCGACGGTCAGGAAGGTGCTTTCCCCGGCGAAATCGCCCGACGCCTTCATCTCGGCGAGATGCGCGGCGGTGGTCAGCACGGCCGCCGGCTTGATCCGGTCGAACAGCACGGCGTGCGACGTCCAGTAGTGGCTCGCATCCTGCTTGGGTGAGGGCAGCGGCATGAACGAGGGCGCGGCGCCCAACGCCATCGCCCCGAAATAGCTGTAGAAAAGATCCGGACCGTGGCCGAGGAAGATCAGCACGATCGAGCCGCGGGTGACGCCTGCTGCGGCGAAGGCGCGGGCATAGGCCGAGGCGCGTCCGCGCAGCTTTGCCCAGTCGATCGTCTCGATTCCCGCCGGCGACACGACATGCGCATAAGGCGCATCGGGCTTCGTCTCTGCATGCGACCAGATCCGGTCGACGACGGTGGAAGACAATAATGTGGCCATATCTACCCCCAATGCTCCGGCTAAATTGTCGGCTGCTGCAGCGCAGAACGCAAGCCCGTCCGTGACCGAGGTTGACATTGCCAGGGCGTGCCGTGACATCGGAGGCTCGGGGACGCGAGCGAACGGGCAGAGGTTAAGTGGCGGAAACGGTCGAGCTGCAGACATTGGCGACCTACGGCCTGAAGGATAAGGCCGCCGCACCCGACATCGCCAAGCTGCTGAAGGAGCACCGGGTCTCGTTTGTCGATGCCAAGTCGATGAGCCGGCTGTTCACCCATGCGTCCGATTCGATGGTGTTCGAGCCGCCGATTCATTTCCCCCGCTTCGAGCCGCTCTATGCGCGAATCGGCCAGTTCAGCTTCGCCGGCACCGGATGCCGGCTGGAGCGGACATCGGTGATCGGCCGGCACTGCTCGTTCGGCTGGGACCTGATTTCGGGCCGGCCGTTCCACCCGACGATGTACATGTCGACCTCGAAGGTCTTCTATGCCGACGCCGGCAGCACGCTGTCCGGCCCCGATTTCGAGAATTTCACCAAGATCGCCAAGGCGCCCCGCCATGCCGCGCGGCTGAAATGGATCGCGATCGAGGCGGAGCGCCATCCGCTGATCGAAGTCGGTCACGACGTCTGGATCGGCGACCGCGCGGTCATCATGCAGGGGGTCAAGATCGGCACGGGATCGGTGGTCGCCGCCGGTGCGGTGGTGACCAAGGATGTGCCGCCCTATGCGATCGTCGGCGGCGTGCCCGGCAAGGTGATCGGCAGCCGCTTCTCGCCCGAGATCGTTGAGCGGCTGCTGGCGACGGCCTGGTGGGACATGCCGCTTCCGGCGCTGGCCGAGGTGCCGTTCCACGACATCGAGGCGGCGGTGAAGGCGCTCGACGCGATTCACGCTGCGGGCACCGAGCCGCTGGTCCAGACCGAGATCCGCATTGACGTCGGCGCCGAGTCGCTCTCCATCAACCGAGCCGTGGTCCGTCACGGGCCGCCAGCGGCGACCGATGCCGAGGTGAGGCCAGTCGCTCCGCCGACCGCAGCGCCGGCTGCCGCCCAGACTCCGGTGGATGCCGCGCAGGGCGCAGCGGCGCCGCACCCGCCGGTGGTCAAGAAGCGGCCACCGCCGCGTCCGCGCGAGCCTTCACCGCCGGCTGAAACCGCGCCCCTTCGACCATGATCTGTTCGACCAGCTGGCTCAGTTCGGGAATCCACGGATTGCCGACGATCCAGGCGGTGAGATCCTCGGCGGTGACGCCGTCTGCCTGATCGGGATCGGCATCCTTGGTCGCGGCGCGGCGCTGGTTGGTCATCGCCTGCAACACCTCCTCCTCGCTCTTGCCCTGCATCCGCGTCGGGTTGATCGAGCCGTGCACCGGATAGGGCACCGGCAGCTTGCGGATGTGCGGTGCGCATAGATGGGCCGCCTCGACCACGTCCTGACGGCAAAGCTCCGAATAGGCGAGTACGGCGTAGAGATTGGGCAGCCGCTCGATCATCTTGAGGTCGCCCCACAGCCCCAGCGCGCGGGCGACGCGCGGCCGGCGCTCGATCTTCGACAGCAGCGTGTTGTAGCTCGGGATGTCGCGCAGATTGTCGTTCGGCGGGTAGAGGCGGGTCGGCGGTCCGAACGCCAGCGCGCGAATCGCTTTGTGCGGCGCAGCACGGGCGCACACTCCGGCGAGCAGCAGCGCGCCGAAGCCGCCCTTGCTGCTGCCGACGAAAATAATCTCGCCGCGACCGAGATAGGCGGACAGCTTGAGGATCGCGGCCGCCGTCTTCTCGGCATCCTGGGTAAAGTAGGTGCCCGACTGATCGGTCAGCATGAGCATGTTTCTATTGCCAAAATCATATTGGCTGAGGATGAAGGCACCCGTCGGCGACAGCGTCACCACCAGGTCCTTGTTGAGGCGCCGGTGGCGGAAGCGGTGGGCGATATGCTCGGGGAGCAGGGCGGCGATAGCCTGATCGTTTAACTGCATTGCACAACCCTGCTTGGAACAGAAAGGTTGCGCAATACGCGAGCGCGAATAAGGTGTGTCCGACCAGCCGGGGGAATTTTTGTGATCGAAGAGATGCCCGCCGACGCCAAGAGCCCTGCAACCGCGGCTGCTGCGGCGCAGGATCCCGAAGCCGAACTGCGCAGCCTGCCCGATACGCTGGTCTGGGAGTACCGGCCGGTCGAAGGCAGCGACGAGCTGGTGATCACGCTCTCGCCGTCGCGAACCTTCCTGATGAGTCAGACGAAGTTCGCGCGCAATACCCTGCTGATGAGCGACAAGAAGGGCAGCTACTACACCTTCAAGGCCAGTTTCGTGGTGAAGGTGCTGGTCGAGTTCATCGCCCGTCACGGATTCAAGAAGGTGCTGTTCGTCGGATCGAGCAAGGGCGCGTTCGGCGCGATGCTCTATGCTGGCCATTGCGCGCAGCGCGACAGGAAGCGGCCCTATTACTGCCTGGCGTTCAGCCCGCAGGTTTCGCTCTATCCGCCCAACCCGCACCTCGCCGACCTGCCGAGCTACGGCGGCCTGCTATCGCGGCTGTCGAAGGATCAGGGGCTGCGGATCTCGGTCGAGCGTTCGCCCGACGCGCATCTCGTCGAATGGGTGCGCAACCTGCACGTCGTGATCGTTTATTCGGAACTCTACGAGCAGGACGTCAAGGAACAGGCCCGGCTCTGCGCGCCGAACATCCGGAAATATCCGGTCCCGTTCACGCTGCACGCCAGCATCATGCCGTTCAACATGCGCGGTTTCGACGAGGACGATGTGCGCCAGCGCGTGCGCCTGATGTACCGCACCAAGAATGCCGACGCCGATCTCGCCGCCACCCTTCCGGAGGAATGGGGCGATCTCGTCGGCTGGATCACGGGCAACAAATGGGTGCCTTCGGTGCTGGGCCTGATCGACGAGATGATGTCGGTCGAGGTCGATCTGTGCGGGTTGCCGCCGCTGCGCCCCAAAAAGGCGTAGCCGGCATCCGGGGAATTTGGTTCGGCCGCGCCGACTTGCCGGCGGGGGCATGGGGAGTGATCAGAATGGCTAGGGACGACTTTCTCGGGGCGCTGCAATCGATCGTCGAGCGCAATTTCCCGAAGTACAAGGGTACGCTCAGCGAGAGCACCGAATTCTCCACGATCCCTGGCTGGGACAGCGTCAGCCATGTTGCGATGATGCTCGACGTCGAGGACGATCTTGGCGTGACGATCCCCGAGGAAGAGTATTTCGACCTCACCAGCGTGTCGGCGCTCGTCAACCGGATCGAAGAAAGCAAATAGCTTTGCCGAGCGATTATATCTTCGTGGCCGGGCAGTCGATCGCTGCCCGGTTTCTTCATTACGGCAAGGCCGATTTCGCCGCGGCTTTCGAAGATCTGTCGGGCGGTGCGGCCGCTCCCGCGTTGATCGGGCATGTCGTTGGCGGCTCGCTCGCCGCCAGCAGCAATGCCTGGCCGGCGCATATGCCCGGCGGCAAGATCGCCTGGTGGAATGTCGAGGAGGACCGGCCGGCGCAGCCGCTCGTCGACGCGCTCGACAAGATCGCCCAGGCGCGCGGTCGTTGTCGCGCGCTGCTGTTCGACCTTGGCCAGTCCGAAGGCCTGATGGCCACCGGCCGGTACGGTCGCAGCTTTGGTGACGTCATGCGCGATTTCCGCAGCGCCTCGACCAGTATCGTCGATGCTTTGCGCGCAGCGCTCAGCCCCGGCGATCCGCAGGCGCTGCCGGTGCTATACATGGTCCATGGTCCGCATCGCCGGGCCGACGGGACCGAGAACAACATGGTGTCCCATATCCGGCGCCATCAGCAGATGCTCGTCGACAAGTTCAACCGCGGCGCCAACTGGCATTCCGCAGGCGACCTGGCCGCGATGGACCTTGAGGACACGATGCACCCCTCGTCGGAGGGCGTGGCGCATTATGCCCGCGAGGTCGCCGCCAGCTTCCTGCGCGCCACCGCGGTTTCGCGGGCGGCACCCGATGCGGCCGCGGCGCAGGAGAAGGCGCGCCAGCACCGCCGTACGCTCGCCGCGAAAGCCGCCGAACAGACCGCGCGCGAAGCCGCGCGAGTCGCGAAGGAGGCGGCGGCGCAGGCGCAGCGGATCGCGCAGGAGCAGGCGCTGGTCTCGCATCGCATCGACGCGGCGGCGGGGGCGCTCGCCGCTGGCGAGACGCTGACCGCGATCGCTACCACCGGCAACTGCCAGTCGCTGTTCCTCGCCAGCGTGCTGACCAGCCTGCCGGGGGTCCATGCCGAGTATTTCGGCAAGCAGGGCCGCTTCCACCCGTTCGAGGGGCATATGGCGACGGCCAATCCCGGGGAGGGGCTGCTGCCGACACTGCGCTCCTGGAAGGCGCAGGGCTACCGCGTCATCTTGTGCGAGCAGACCTGGGCGGTCGCCGAGCCGATCCCGGACGAGGCACTCGACGGGCTGGTCGACGGTATTGCCCGCTTCCCGAGCGTCGAGGGCTTCGCGCTCTGGCCGGACCGCAAATACACGGCCGAACAGCTCGAGCGGCTGAGCGGGCCGCGGCTGCTCCGCCTCGACCTCGCCAATATCCGTGCGGGGGGCCGCAAGGCGAACGTGGTCGTCGACGACGTCGTCGAGGCGACCTTCCGCAGCGCGCTGCCCTTCGATTCGGAGCGGCATCCCACCGCGCTGCTGCTCAGCGAGATCATCGCGCGGATCGTCGCCGCGCCGGCTTTCGACGGCCTCGGCTTCGATCGCGCCGACCTAAAGGCCCGCGTCGCGGCCTCGCGTGGTCTCAACACCGCGTTCAACCATCCGGTTGCCGATGCCGTCATCGATGGACTCGACCTCGCCTGGGGCCGGACGCAGAGCTATCGGCTCTGGGCGGAGATCGTGCGCGGCGGCGAGGACCGCAGCTTCGCCGAGACGATGGCACTGCTCGAGCGCTTTCTCGGCGATCCCGGCGACGATCCGTTCTTCGTGCGCATGATCACGCCCTTCGCCCTGTCGCAATACGGCGCCGTGCTGTGGCGGTCGGGCGACCGCGAGGGGATGGTCGCGGCGCGGCGGCGGGCGGTCGCGGCCGATCCCTACAGCGTCAGCTGGCACACCAAGCTGGTGCAGTTGCTGATGGCGCTCCACCGCCTCGACGAGGCGCAAAGCGCCGTCGAGGAGACCCGGCGCCTGATCCCGGCGAGCCCGGCGATCGAAATGCTGGCGGGCGAAATCGCGCTGAAGCGCGTCTCGGCCGAGGCGGCGCGCGAGTATTTCGTGCGGGCAGTCGATCTTTCGCCAAACAATTTCCCGGCAATCAAACGTCTTTTCGAGGTCGAAACGGTTATTGCCAACGATAGTCTTGATCGCGCGTTAGGTATGATCCGCGACGTCAAGATGGCGCGCGTGCGTCTCGGCAAGAACCAGCCGAACATCGAGAAAGCTTCGACCGCCATTCGCGAGGTCTGGGCGGCCATGGAAAAAGCGGGATGAACATTTTTGCTGCACCTGCACAAAGGACTTGTTCCCTGCCCATCTTCGAATAGGTTGTGCGCCGGAAACGAGTGGGGAAATGCGGTTCCGACTCGTTTTTCCGAACCCGGAGATTGGGGGTCGAGATGAAGACGATGGTAGCTGAGCCTGCGGGTGTGTCGGTCGATCGGGAAGGCCTTCTCGCAGGGAGCGTGGCCGGTGTCGGCCATAATTCCGGCATCGACACCGAAGGCTTCGCGCGGGACGGCTTCACCGTCCTCAAGGGCGTGTTCACCCCCGACGAGATCGACCGGATGCGGCTGGTCTTCCTCCAGCAGTTCCAGACCGAGGGTGGCTTCGCCGGCCGTATCAAGACGATCCGCTCGGCGGTGATCCCCGACGTGTTCAACCGCGATCCGCGCATCGCCGCCTTCGTG
>Ga0207668_10000993_pt1 | contig 17014 bp, 19 predicted proteins | sample KBSS43metaG_FD_184323 | JGI IMG/M metagenome (GOLD analysis project Ga0207668, IMG submission 184323) | Switchgrass rhizosphere microbial communities from Kellogg Biological Station, Michigan, USA - KBS S4-3 metaG (SPAdes) (version 2) | ecosystem: Host-associated > Plants > Roots > Rhizosphere... | reverse complement strand
ATCTTATATTCTTTCTTATCTGTTAGCTTTTATTTCTCTTGTCCTGATTGTGTTAGCTTTAATTTATATAAGCAGAAGTTGGTCTTGGATATTATTTTTCATATCTATCCTTGTCTTTTCACTTGCTATATTTCTTACTTGCTTCTAATATATTTCATATCTATTTTGTAAACCCTAATAAACATGGAACAAATCTGGACTAATTTATTAATTCTCATCTTCACAGTCATCGTCCTCTTCTTGGAAATCAAAACAAGGAATATCCCTAATTATTTCTGGTTTGTTTATCTTATTTTTCTTGCTTCTGTTATATTTCTCGCTCATTTATATTATATTCCATGTAAATAAATATACATCAGACATGGCTCCTTCTCTTGATTTTTATTTTCCTTTTAATATTGATATTTTTCCTTTTCTCTGTCACTGGGAAATATTCTCTTCCTGATTCTCTCTGGCCTATTTATCTCTGTCTGTTAGTTCTCCCATTTCTAATTTATCTGTCTTGTATTTCCCGTTAATTAATTTCTATCCGTCTATAAATATGGAACAGAAATGGCTCCTTATTCTCTTCATCATTATTATTTTTGAGTTGATATTAGTGTTTTCCCTTCCTAATCGTCTCTGTTTTATTTGTCCCTTTTTATTACGTATCCCATTTTTAGTTTATTTGTCCTCCATCTCGCATTAATTCTCGTCCATTTACTTTTGTTATTTTTAATTCACCTATCCTCTGTCTCATGTTAATTTCCATCTGTTTTAATTTCTGTCTGTTTATATTATCCCAAATATAAATAAATATGTATCAGATTTGGATTCTTTTTCTGATTCTTGGTATTCTTCTTTTTGTGGCAAGCATAATTGTGTTTGAAATAAATAAACAAAGCAACATACCTACTTATTTCTGGCCTATTTTCATCATTTCTATTGTCCTAATTTTGGTTGGGATGATAGCGTATGTATATGCATCTGGACCTACTATAACAGCTCCAAATAAATTCCCTGTTCCTCCTGAGCCAATAATCTAAATTCCCCTTAACATGTAATATTTAAGCAAATATAACCTATTCCCTTCTTCATATTTATTTTCCCTTCGTATTTATTTCTCCTCTCCATATGTATCTTCCCTTCTATATGTCTCTTATTTATTTTCCCCTTCTATAAAATTTTATCCAGTTAGAAGAAATGAAAGAAGAAATCATAACAACAATAATCATTCTAGGAATAGGATTTTTCATATGCCTTGTTGGAATTACCTGTTGTGTTTCTCAGATGTTAAGGGAAAAAAGGTTGGTAAGAGACGAAAATGATTGCCTAGTTTACGAAACAAGGGTAATTGAATATAAAAGCTTTGTGAATGTTACAGAAACACAAAAATAGAGAAATGTGGTTGCTGGGAATTAAGATTAATCTGACAATTCTTGGAGTTGTTATGATTTCTGTTACCTCATTACTTATTATTATTTTTATGTTCTTTTGTCTTGCTATTTACCTTTCCAGACTCCCTCCTTTGTATAAAAAGCCAGGTGAATCAGGAAACGTTGATATACAAATTTCTAACAGCGATTAAATATATACCTCATATATTTCTCCCTATATTCTCTCACATTTATTTATTTCTCCCTATATTCTCTCACATCCTATATCTCATATATTTTCTCTGTATATATAAAACACCCAAGGAACTCATAAAATGACCCCTCTTTCAGTATGTTTCATAAATGTTTTCCCTACCTTCTTTAAGGAAGAAAAGATGATGAAAGTTTTCAAAGATTTATTCCCAGGGAAAGAATTAGTTATATCTGAGAATAAAGAGGAAACAGAAGTAGGAATTTCATTATTATTTGGAAGTGAAACAAACAGATGTAAAAGAAAAATTCTTTTCATAACAGAGAATTGGAGATGTGATGTTTCCCCTTATGATTTCTTGATATCTCATTTTGATGCTGATTTCGTTTATGGAAAGAAAAATTTATATCTTCCCCTATTCCCTATTTATTTTCCTCCTCATATTTTAGAGAAGAAACCAGAAGTAACTGCAGAAAAGAGGAAATTCTGTTGTTTCATAGTAAGTAATCCTCATCAACCTATGAGAGGTGATTTTTTTCATTTCGTTTCAGAATATATGAAAGTTGATTCTGGAGGAAAATATTTAAATAACATAGGAGGACAAATACCAGGAACACATTCTGAGAAAGACATAATAGATTTCATTTCAGGTTATAATTTCTGTATCTGTTTTGAGAATTCTTCTTGTCCTGGTTATTGTACTGAGAAAATAGCACAATGTATGGCAGCTGGAACTATTCCTGTTTATTGGGGCGATCCAGATGTATGTAATTATTTCAATGAGAAGTCTTTTCTTCGTGTTAAATCCCATGAAGATTTCCAGAGTGTTAGAGAAAAGATGAAGGAACTACAAGAAAATTTAGATTTATACAGGGAGATGTACAAGGAGAATTGGGTACGTTCTGAAACAGTGGAGAAGTTTTCGGATAAAGAAATAGCCTCTTTTGGGGAGAAAATATTATCATACAAGAGGTGAAAGACAGACAAAGATTATTAAGAATATATATTAAATATATATCATATGGGAGATAGTATGTTACATGAGAAATTAATCAATAACTACAATATTACCCCGTAAATGATGATCTAATTCAACACCGTAACAAGCTTCCAATTCGAAATAATTTTTAGCAACCATCTTTCCCTTCCTTACTCTATCAATCACATATTTTATTCTCTCTGTTATTTTCTCTTCATCTGTCTTTTCGGGTTTCTCGTCTTCATTCTCCTTCTTATTTTCTTTATCTTCTTCTCCCTCACTTTCTCCATCATCACTTTTCCCATCATAACTTCCATCTCCCTTATCCAAAATAATAGATGGTTTGTATTTATTCCTAATAACTACAACATCTTCATCATCATTCCTCCCATCTCCCTCACTCAGAATGAAGAATTTGTATATTTTCCCATTTATCTCAACATCAGCTGAAAATAAAATCTCTTCCTCATCATAGAACTGTTTCTCATTCTCAATCAATTGCTTCTCTAAATTTTCTAAATCCAAGGGAGAAAGATTAATACAGAAAATACAATTATGACGTTCTTCCTCAGACCAATACATGGGAGGAAATTCACCGAAGAGGAAACATTTAGGAATATGACCATAATCGTCTATGTTTAAATCATATTCCTGTTCTATGATTCTTTCTCCATCATAAAAATACCTTCCGTTATTCCTATATCCATAATCATCAGCCGTAACTAACCAAACAACATCTCCTCTTTTAATACCTTCCGGGATGTTATTTAGATCAGCTACCCTAAACGAATAACATTTGGAATCGAAAAAGTCCTTTTCTTCCCTTCCAATAATTTCACAAGCATTGACACAGTATTCCATTTAGCCATTTTATTTTTCTTCTGTCTTTTCATTTTAATTCCTTCTTTTATGTTATCCAGATAGGACAGGAGATATTTTTATATGTTCAAATACAACAAACAACATGAAATTTTCACTGCATCTCAGAATATATTATTAGGAAGCCAGTCTAAATAATAAGCAAGAGAAAAAGTAGAATCATGGGAGAATAATTCAAAAATAGTGAATTATATGTTATTAAATAACCACAACATTATCACGCAATTCTTCATCCAAAACAATATTATGAGCGTATGGTAATTCATAATAATTCCTAGCAACTAATTTCCCTTCTTTGATTCCTTGAATAATAATTTTAATCCCCTTGATAATTGTCTCTTCATCCAAATGCCTCTCTCCAGACAACTTTATCCCACTCAATTTCTCAACAGAACTTTTCTTAATAAAGAATTTATATGTGAAACCCTTTATTATTACTTCAGCTGACATTAATAATCCGAATATTTCCCTATCAAATGGAAGATTTTTATATGGGAGATTTTTATATACGAAAGAACGCGAGGAAAAATCTCCATTCATATTCTCTATGAATGCTTTCTCTAACTGTTCTAGATCCAAGGAAGAAAAATCACAGCAGAAAGTATAACCATAACTTTCTTTAAGCCAATACATAGGAGGGAATTGACCAAAAGGGAAACATTTAGGAATACTCCCATAATAATCATCTATGTTTAAATCATATTCTTGTTCTATTATTTTCTCTCCGTCGTAGAAATGTCTTCCACCATTCCCTAGTAAATGACTTTTATGATCTTTTATCCAAATAATATCACCTCTTTTGACTCCTTCTGGTAATAAACTTGGGTGATCTGAATGGAAATAGGAACATCTAGATGAGAAAAAATCTTTTTCACTCTGACTTATTTTTTCGCAGGCTATAACAGGAAAATTCATTTCTTCCCGTTTATTTTCTTCCTGTATTTCACTTTATTTTCATTATCATAAAATACATTCTGAGTCATTTCCTATCTTTCTCTTTCCTCCACAATATATACCCAAAGTTATTTCTCCTTTCATGAGGTGCATCCAAAGTTATTTCCCATATAAAAATACATTAAGAATTATCTCTCATTCCTTTTCTTATAGAATACATCCCAAATCCATCACCTGAAATATATGCAAAAATACACATGGAATTATTTTCGTTTCTTTTTCTTATAGAACACATCCCAAATCCATCACCTGAAATATATGCAAAATACATCAAGAATTATCTCTCGTTTCTTTCTTATATCCGAAATCTTCTTCCTTGGTGAAATATATGTAAAATACATTGAGGATTATCTCTTATTTCTTGTGGAATACATCCGAGATATCTTCCTTAGTGAAATATATAAAAAAATAATTTCGGCTGAATATTAAATCGGATTTTTTAAAGGAAGCCGAATTTTTCCCAGAAAGACGTAAATAAATTTTTACAAAAAGAAAAGAATTAATTAAATGGGTCACAAGTCAGGATGTGATTGCAAGAAATGCCGATCTTCTAGCTCAAGCTCAAGTTCCAAATGCGAATCTTCCAGCTCTTCTAGTTCTTCATGCTCTAGTTCCAGCAGTTCTTCTAGTTCAAGTTGTTCTAGCTCTTGTGGGTCCAAATCGTGTGACATAGAAAAATGCAAGGAAATTTGCCCTGAAGAAATTTATTGTCACTTTCACAATGCCGTCGTAGCTGTCCATGCAGAAGTCCTCCTAACTACAGAACCATCTTCTGGTCCAGTAAATATCATCCAAGGAACAAACGCTGAAGCTTTCCTCATGCACGGAAATGGATTTTTCATTAAGGATCACAGAATAGTATGCCCTGCTCATCTTGTTGTAATTCCTCCAACCGTTCTAGCCAGTGCGAATAGGTATCCTTTCGTCAGTGCCACTCCTGTTACTCCAACTGATGTAGTCCCCAATTACATTACCAAAGTAAGCAAAATTCTGGTTGATGTGTATGACGTGAACAACAAATGCAAGAGTTACACTTATGAAGCTAAACTCTGTGCAGTTGATCCAGCTGGAGATATCGCTTTCCTCAAGATCAAGAAAGATTGCCAATTTAATAAATGCAACCCGAAGATTGATAGTTGCCACCCATATTTCAGATGGGGAAGAAGCAGAAAGGCCCCAATTGGAAGAAAGATTTATGCTTTGGGAAATACCTCTACTTCATGGAGACCTGATAGAGTTCTCGTAAGCAGCAATCAGACAGACACTTTCATCAGCAACAAACCTGGAATTACGGGAGGACTTCTCCAAGATAATAAATACATTGACTATGGAGGATTTGCTCAACAAGAACTTATTCTCACTGATCTCCAGATTTACAACAACAAGACTGGACTTCCCATAGTCGATGGAAGAGGACTTCTTCTCGGAATGCAAACCACCAATGAACAAGGAACTGGAATTAAGAATGGATCTTCCAATAACTACGTGGATGGTTTTGTAGCAGGGCCTTCAGAAAACTTCATGAGACCTGTTTTGAAAGCTTTCTTATCTTCCAGGAAATCCAAACTTCACTGCAAACATGTGGAAAAGGTGATAGATGCTGCAGGAAATTTCTGTAAATATAAGAAAGGATATCTCGGAGTTGCTTGGGATGCTGTAACTGGTCCTGTATTTAACACCAGCATTAGCACAGGAAATACTGGAGCCACCGGAACTTATGTTCTCAATCTTGAAGTGGAAAATTGCCGAAAACTTGAAGGAGTAAGAGTAATAACAGTTGCAGGAAGTACAGAAATAACTTCGGCTGCTTATGTACCAGGAGGAACTGCACTGTTAAACGTGGGTGGATACAATTACCCACCAGGAGGAGTTGGACACACTGGAGCTACAGGTGCATATGGGACGTTAAGCATGCTCCCAACTAGCCCACTTTTGGGAACTGTATTCACTGGAGACATTCTTACTAAAATAGGAAGTTCTTGTTTGTTGGGTAATTACAACGATTGCCAAATAGCTCCTTCTTTGATTACCTGGAGAAAAGTGGCGGGAGATGAGGTATGTATCGAATACAAGAAGGTATCTAACAATTACACAACAAAAGAGAGCACGAAGGTAACTTTATTAGATTTCCCTCCTTTTATGGATTACCCATGGTACAAAGTGAACAAATTCCCTCAGTCGACATTTTTGCTTACTAACCCCTTCCCATATTTGCCTGGAACTAACTTCAGACCAGCATTCTAAATTTTGGAATTCTCATGTAAATAACAACAAATGAGAATCGGAGTGCAAATATATATTCTCAAATATATACTCCTGGAACGACATATATTCTCAGAGCAACATATATTATTCCCATATATATTTTCAAAACAACATATGGAAATGTGTTATTTCCCTTCATGGGATGACATATATTAAGGGAAATAACATATAGAAATATATGTTGCTTTCTGATTATATACTAAAGAAAGGAAATATATGTGAATTATAGGCTAATAAAGGAAATACATAATTATGTATTTATTTAACTTTTAACTCATCTAATTTATTTATAGCGTATTAGGAATTGCTGGGGGATTTTGAGAACCAGTCCCGAATGTGGGTGTATTAGATATTGTTGGAGTGTTTTGAGGTTGGGGATTTTGGAAGTTTTGAGGGGTTTGGAATTGAGGATTCTGAGGTTGAAGATTCTGAAGATTCTGGGGGTTCTGAGGTTGGGGATTTTGGAAGTTTTGAGGCTGAGTGTTATTTCCAAATGCAGGTGCGTTATTAAATGTAGGATTGCTGTTAAATCCAGGAGTAGTGAAATTAGAAGGATTAACACCAGGAAATCCAGTATTTTGTTGAAATGAAGGGTTACCGCTATTCTGTGGAATATTAATAGGAATTTCATTCTGTTGAGCCCCAAAAGAATTAACAGGTTCAACTACGTCATCTGAGAATGTGAAAGATGTTTTCAATATCTCATACACATTTCTTGGGACTTTTCTCATGTTTGCAAGATCTTCAGAAGCATTTAATAATATACCAAGAGGTTTATATGGTGGTTGAATTGTTGGTTCATCTCTGAAAACCAAAAGAGAACTTCCAATACCAGGGAGTTTATCCATTGTGTAATAACCTTCCCTTGTGTTCATAACAGTCAAAGAAAATTCTTCCTCTTGGCTTTGACTTTGGTTCTGACTTTGACTCTGATCTTGGAATGTTTGTTGAGTAGGTTGTGTCTGAGTAGGTTGTCCTAAACCACCAGAGAAAGAATTCCCTGAAAAAGCATTATTAAAATCTGCACCAGAAAACCCATTGTTAGGAGGTGGAGCAGGTTTCCCATTAGGAACTTTAGGAGTTGGTCCTTTCTTTTGACTGTGAGCTTTACAAAATTCAATTGAACCATCAGCCAATGGTGCGCTACAATATTTTCCATTGTTAGTTCCTCTCCTGTAATACCAACTACAAACACCATTAAGTTTCTCATTAGTTGCGTAATTCTTCTTAGTTCCTTTCTTTGCTTCAACATTAACAGTTTGTTGCTGAACTAAGCCAGTTCCTGGGAAGGTGGTAGAAAACCCTTGTTGTTGAATAGGCTGAGGATTTGAGATACGGGGCATTCTCAAACAAGCTTGAGCTTCTTCGATTGAAATTACGACTGAGCCTTGAGATTTCATCTTCACTAATTCGAGAAGTGGTGCGATGACATTAGAGTTAATATTATCACAAATAGATTTGACGACTGCTGATTGTTCCATAACTGTTGGGAAAGATGCTTATTTCTAATTAAAATATTCCTAATTTAAGGATCTTTTAGATAATCTGGGAAGATTAAGAATTTTTAGGAAGTAGCAGGAAGTTCCGAAAATTCAATTATTTTTTAGTCATTTTATTTACTTTCCTTGTTATGTATGATTCTAGAGAGAAAATATGCGGCATATTAATATCACATTTTTGTTTCATCAATAGGAAGCGGAAAAAGAGAAATGAAAAGAAATAAGAGATAATAAGCGAATTAGTTAATATAAAATTTAATTCTTCAGTAATCAGATATATGAGGGAGTATGATTTTGTATTTCCGATTGATGAATGATTAATATAAATAGAAAACAAAGAGACAGATATGTAAGAGGGAATGTGATGTTGTATATCTGATTACTAGGGAATTGAACTAATAGGGAACAAAAAATATACATGTAGGAGGAAATATAATATTTATATTTCTGATTACTTAATAATTAACCTAATAGAAAACAAGGAAAAAGAAAGGGGGATGAATATTTATATTTCAAAATCACCAAAGAATTAATCTAATAACAAGGATGAAAATTATTACATGAAGAATCCAGAGAGAAAAATTAAAATTCATCACACAAGGATAACCCAATATAGCTCCCGTTACATTATATGCAGATGGAGAACTCAAGATTCCAAAAATAATACCAAAGAGAATAGAAGCCCACCATTTTTGCCCAGAAGTAGGTGGAACTTCTGGCACCGTAGTTTCTCCACTTCCATCATTCATCTGGCTAAATCTACTATGCGAAAGTAATTTATCTATCTGTTTCATAAATCTATTTTTTCTCTCTTATTATTTATTTTATCTGTCTGTTTCTGTTTTTCTTCATATCCTTATTTCAAGTTCCTATCCCATCTTTCTGTTTCTAATATGTTCCCTCTCTTCTTATCCTTTGTCTTTATTTTTGTTTTCCTTGTATCTTTTCTGCTTTCCTTTATCTGTCTCTGGGTGAAATATATGAGATGAAAAGAAAAGAAAAATGAAGAAAAATAATTAGATAATACCAAAGTAAATGGCTGATCCTAAATACAAGGAATGGGTTGATTCACTTCGAAATTTTGTCTATAGATCCCTACAATCTATAATACCAGATGACAAAGAAAGATTGCTTTACGTAGGAGATGATGAAATGAAACATTGGATAAAAGCTTTCACTCATGATACTTTGGTTAACGACTCCAGAAAGAATAATGATGTTTTAGAATTCATAGGTGACAAAGCAATTAATCTTTGTTTTACTGATTATGTTACAGAGATGTTCAAGAAAAGCACTATGGGATCATCTCACTATACGAATCTTAACAGTCAATACATGTCCGAAACCTCTAATTTCCAAGGAATACTTGCTAAACGATTGGGATTAATGAAATATATAGTTTATAATCCAGTTCTGCAAGGTGTGGGTCCATTGAAATCAATAGAAAAAGATTCAATAGAAGCATTTATGGGTGCGTTATTCAGAGTTTCAGATGAGATAGCAGCTAAGAAATTTAAAGTAAAAGTAAGTAAAGGAACTGGATATCATAATTGTTATAATCTTCTTGTTTTCTTGATGAGTGAGGATAAAATAGATGCTAACATAGCATCAAGAGTTCCTAAGCAACAAATCAAACAGTTTTTTACTAAGTTCAAGACTTCCATGAAAGATGACACGGAATTTAATATTAATGAAGATTCCAATCCTGTAACCATTGCTTTGAAACCATCACAAATGGAGTTCCTTAATAGGAAACTCATAGAACAAGGGAAAAATGCTAATATATTCCAAAATCCTTTATTAGCTACAATTCCTTATGAAACTGACAAACAAGATGCGATTGATAAAGCTTATGAGACAGCTGTCAATGAATTAGCTAAACACGGAATTAATGTTGAATGGGCTAAAGATGTGAGAGACCAAATGTATCTCGAAGCAACAGGAGTAAAGGAACATGTTGCCGCTACATGGCAAAAGATAAAGAGGACTGAACTTGAAAAATGGGCCTATAATAAGACACCAACAGAGAAACGAGATCCTGTGACCAAAATTTACTTCAGAATGCCTACAAAATTAAATTCCTACAACAGAGACCTGAAAGGATACATTGAATTAATAGGAGAGACAGCAAAAGGGAATACTAAGATTTTGAGTTCGCTTGCTTTTAACCTAGACAAAGTTCCTGAGAAAGATGACCTGAATAAATTAAGAAACGAAGTGAGAGGGAAATTGCTGAGTCAATATGTAAATACGAGATAAAATACGAAAAAAAAACAAAATAACAGGGAAAGATGATGTAAAAGGAATGCGGAAAAGATATATAAAAATCATATATCAATAACATGCGAGATGGTAAATAGGGGAAATAAAATATATAAAAATAACAGGGAAAATTATGTGGGAAATAAGATATATAAAAATTATATATCAAAATAACAGGGAAAGATGATGTAAAAGGAATGTGGAAAATTATATATGAGAAACAAGAGGTGAATCCATAGCAAAAGAAATAAATCTAAAATAAGGACAAGAAACAGATTCCTTAATATCTGTAATATCTTTTATCTCTCTTTTCATGAATATTTTGTAATCTATGATAATAGATAAAAGCACAAGGGAATTTTTATTGTGATCTAGCTTTAATTTTTCTTTCATGTTCCGAGTTATTTCTTCTATTTGTCTGTAATCTTTTATCTCTGGAACACATATCTGTGATTCCAAAATTCTAATGTTCTTCCTATCTATTACGATGAAAAATAAACATGTGAGTAAAAGACATTCTTCCTGTGAGATTCCAACATAATCAGAAATTATAAGTGAAAGAAGCCCAGTATCATGATTCTTATTTCTTGATACTTTCTCGAATATAGAATCTGGAATTTCTCTGATTATTAGGTCCTTGATAAACAAGAAGAACAATTCTGTATTTATTTCTCCGAGTAGTTTTTCTTTAGCCTTCTTCTTCATGTAGTCAATTAATCTAGTTTTCTTCTTCCCATTTCTGAAGAATTTACTTTTCTTCTTTTCATATTGAGGAAGGAACTTCTTCTTTCCGATAACATTATTCACCTGTTCAAAAATTTCACTAGATATGTTCCATCTCATTTTCTTCTCATATTTATTTATTTTCTCTTTCTCTTCTCTTTCACGCATTTCCCTTCCCTATGTGCTTCATATAGAAAGAGTTTAAATAATATCCCCTGAATAATTTCCTTTGTGTTTCATATTATTATATGGAAATAGAAGCGAAATAAGAAAATGGAGATAGAGAAATGAACTTAAATAATTTCCTTTATGTTTCATATAATAATATGGAAATAGCGAATGGGAAATAAGAAATAGGAAAGAGAGAAGAGAACTTAAATAATATCCTCTGATTCTTTTAGTAACAATTTAGGAGATTTGAATCTGTTCCAATAGCAATGAAATATATGTTCCCCTTTTTCTTTGTTTAAACCATCTATCTCCCAGTAAGTATCATCTATAACAGATTTAACTAAAACGATAGTATCCTTACTAACAGATGAATTAAAAATAATAAAACAATGATTCTTAGCTGATCCAGATTCCCTTGAAAGAAGAGGAATTTCAATATACCAACAATCTCCTGTAATTAACCCGAAAGAAACTAAACTATTTAGTTTCTTGTCTATATTTTCCCTGACCCTTAATTCCTTTAGATGCATGGATTTTGGCAGGGGAACATACAGAGAATAATCTTGGTATTTAGGATCGGGATGATGATGCTCCTTAATAGAAAAGGGAGATATTTCAAAACCACGACATGGAGCTTCTCTTAGGCTTACATATAATTTCTCTCTCATCATTATAATACTCATATCTGTTTCTTCTCTGTCATGATTATATAACACTCTCAGATTACGATATTCCTCTCCGAACTTATTTAAATGTTCTTCTATCCTCTTTAAACTCCAGTTGGATTTAATAACATACACCAAATTCATAACTTTCTTTTATCATTTAAGCCTAGATTTTATTTTATGAATTTCTTATATACCTTTCTATTTGACAGGGGATATATTATATAAGAAAATATATGGAAGAGACATATAAATATTTACATGGGAGAAAGATATGGAAGAGACATATAAATATTTACATGGGAGAAAGATATGGGAGAAGGATATGGGAGAAGGATATGGGAGAAGGATATGGGAGAAAGATATGGAAGAGACATATAAATATTTACACGGGAGAAAGATATGGAAGAGACATATAAATATTTACATGGGAGAAAGATATGGAAGAGACATATATGGGAAAAATATATGAGAAATATTTCACAACGTTATTCTAGAGCTTGGTTACAGAAAACAGCCCTATATGATTCTGCTGCGGATTGATATCTAATTGAAAGAACCCACCATGGGACAATAATAAGAAGGATAGTAAGAATCCCCAATATAAAAGCCAACAAAGGAGATATCATTTTAATTAAAATGATTTTAATTTGTTTACATTTATAACTTAAATAATATCAAAGGGACGCAGAAAAAACAATGGAAACCACTTACTTAGAATCAGAAAAAGAGGAAGATAATAGAATCGAAGTTGCTTATTTAGAACCAGAACCAAAACAAAAAGAACTCAACAAAACAGCAGTTTGCTTTGTTTTATCCACCATGGATAGATTTTCCCTCCTGGAGCCAGGACAAGAGAAAGAATACAAAAAGAAAGAATTCGAAACAACGGAAACTTTCTACATCAAACCAAAAGAAGATAAATTTAAAATAGTTACTGTTAAACCTGGATTGCCTTTATTCTATATAACTTTACTTAATTCTCGTTTTAACTATGCTGATGAACCAAAATTAAAACTTCTCCCTGAAGGTTCAAGATGTTCCTTTGATAATAAAGATGTTATGACATTTGGGTTATCTGAGAATTATCTCTACTTTTGGAGTTCTTGGATGGACTTCGAAAATACATGGAGACATTGCCTTCTTACAATGGAAACAACCGAGGAAATTAAGCTTCTATTTGTGGAGGAAGGTTCATTCTTTTCCCTTCACAGAAATTTAAGGAAATTAATTGGTTCTGGAATTGATGGTGTTATATATTACCCAGCTAAAGAAGAGAAAGGAATCAAGCTCGTTCATATTTTGGAACCTCTTAAACATGTAAAGTACATATCTGAATTAGGGCTTCCTTACCATAATAAAGGTGAATTAGTATTTCGTTACCCTGAATCATGTCAGAGAGTAGATGATTTAAGCCTGGATAAATATACTAAAGAAATTATTGATACTTCTGATTTCTGTATACGAGAGAATGAAATAATTGCTCTTACTAAGTAAACCAAACATAAATATATGTTTATTCGTTTTTAAAGTGATTTATTTATATTCCTATTTATAAGCAAATACTTACTGAAGGGTATGGAAAGAAAAGATATGGAAACTGGAGAAGAGAAGGGAGAGGAAGAAAGAAAGAATTCAGATGAGGATAAAGATGGGAATATGAATGAAGAAATAGAAAAAGAAGAAGAGAAACAGATTGAAGACAAAGACATAGGAATAAGAGAGGGCCCAGAAAAAGGGAAGAAAATGTATAAAGTTTTAATCGTCGAAAAGGGGTTAAAGTTATACCATATCTCTTCCCTTAATATTCCTGAAAACCACGGAGATGAACCCCATTTAAAACTTCTCGATAAAGAAACGCGTTATTCATGTAATCTCAATGAAAGTATGGATTTTGGACTGTCTGAGAATTATCCTATCTATTTTGGGTATTGGATAGAAGAAAGAAACTGTTGGAAAGATGCTACTATTTTGATGGAAACCACGAAAGATTTAGAACTTCTGGACATAGGGAGACATCCTTTTTTCGGCGCTAATGAAAAACAGCTAATAGATTCAGGATTGGATGGTTTTATTTTCCACCCAGATGAAAGAGATAATGTAAGAATTATTAATATTTTACGACCTTTGAATTGTGTGAAAGCTATTAAAGAATTAACTTTTGAAAGGAAGGAAATCCCTTGCCCATATCCTTTTGGAAAGAAAGACAGAGAAGCATTATGGGGAATGTGATTGGAGAGGGATATTCTGATAAATTCTATTTCAGGAAAGGAAAATTATCAGCGAGAAGGCTTTAAGGTTTCTAAGATTTCTAGAATATCGAATACATATTTATATGTATATTACTTCTGACTCTTTCATAAGTTTCCAATATATATTTTGGACTCTTTCATAGATTTCCTATTAACAGAATCTCTTCATGATTTTTTTATTCTCTGATTCTTTCATAAGTTTTCTAATTCTTTTCATAATTGATTTTGCATTGTGAAATCGTGTGTGGATATCTAATTAAAATGATTGTTTATTAATTTAAAATATATGGAAACAATGGAAGAAGGTAACAAAGATCTAAGCAATAATAAATTCAGAATAGTTACAATCAAAGAAGGATTTAAATTATTTCATCTGACATTATTGAACACTCCTGAGAATTACAAAGAAAATCCTAACTTAGAATTCCTCCCTGAAGAAGTTAAATATGCCTATGATCTTCATGGAGAAACTATGGAATTCTTAATATCAGAGGAAGCTTCCGTTTATTGTAATTCATGGTTGGAAGATAGTGAATGTTGGAGGTTTGTTTCTCTTCTAATGGAAACTACAAAAGAAATAAAATTACTTGATTTAGGGAAAAAATATTTAGAAGATTACACAGAAATAGAACAACTGTCTTATTGTGGGATAAATGGAATTATATTCAGTGATAACAACTTTGACAATTACAGAAAGATTTGTATTTTTCGGGCTTCTAAATGTATGAAACTCCTAAATGAAGTTAAATTAAGTGAAAATAAAGGGAAGATACAGGATAAGTATGTTTTCGATGGACAAGATCAGAAGATTTTAAATAAACATGTAAGTAACACATTAATAACAGAGGAATTCTACTTAATTAATGACGTTCTTTTTATGATTGATTTTGATTGAACTCTTAGATATATACGAAAGAAATATACATCACATATTTAAACAAAAAAGAATATACATGATGTATATGTAAATCAGAAATAATAATCCATATCTGATGAAAATTAAATATATGATCTATATTTATTTGTGTGAAATATTATGAAAGTTTGATTACATTATCATATATCCCTTCCGTCATTTCATGTCCAGAGACTATAATTATTTTCTGAGGATATTCTTTGAGGAGGTTAACACATTTAACTCTTTTGTCCGCTTCTAAACTCGATAAAACCTCATCAAAAAGAAGTATAGAAGTTCCCACAACCTCATTTATTGCAATTGTGAAGGCCATAGAAATACGTGAACTTTCACCTCCACTCATCTCCCTTATATTTCCGTATTCATTTCCCTTATAAAAAATCTGGGTGTTAATATTATTCCTTGTGTTCCCAGTAGTCTTTAATTGTTTGCTCATACTTAAATTAATTCCTATGTATTCATCGAATATTTTCTCTGTTATCCTTCTCGTTGTTTCATTTATTTTATCCACCATTCCTTGGTAGAATTTATTCTCTACATCCGAAATACTTTTTCTGACTGTATTTAATTTTAACAACCTTTCATTCAAATAGACTCCCCTAACATTTATCTCATTCAATTTTTGCTCTATATTCCTAATCACATTTATTTTTTCTTTCAGCTCAATTAACTTATGAAGGTTATCTATTTCTCCTTTCAATTCTTCCATCTTTTTTTCTGGATTTCCTAAGTTACCTATACTTTCTGTCTTTTTCTTTAACTCGCTTTCCATGTCTCGTATCTGGGAAACATAATCGTCTCTTAATTGTATTTTCCTTCTTAAAATTTCTTCCTCATCTATTTGTCTCTTAACATCTTCTTTTCTCAGTGAAATATTAGGAAGAACAGAAAGAAGTTCATTTATCTCTTTTAACCTAGGAAGTATTTTGGCATAACTCAAAGCATGGTTTATTTGTTGTGGAGAATAACGAAAATTACCCTCGGTGACCTTAATTAATTTCAAGTTATTTAATCTGTAAATCAGGGAATCAATAGTTCCAACAGGGGAATAAATGTAATCTTCAGGTATCTCTTTCCTAAGTAATTCGAATTCAAGGGATAATTTTTTCCTTTCTTCTGCTTCCTTAATTAATATTTCTGTCCCATATATTTCCTGACTTATCTGAATTACATCTCCTGTAACAATGGGAGTATTATCTGAATGAATGATACCAGAAAGAACCCTTAATTTTCCTTTACAATGCGGACAACTTTGAATATTCTGGCATCTAGAAACATCCAATTTCTTCTGGTTTAAAATTACTATCTTAGCTTTCAATTCTTCTGGGTTTTCTTTGGTCAATGTGTTTAGTCTATTTCCTATGTTCTTCATCTCATCATATTTCTTGGAGTTTCTATTGTCTTGTATCTGTTTCTCACATTTCTCTATTTCCTTGTTTATTTCTTCCCTATCATATTTAACGTGAAGGTTATCACATAAGGAAATTTGTTGTAAATAATTATCATATTCCGAGCTGTATTTCCATATATTAAAACCTTCAACTGGGCAAGGAATTCCGTTATCTTTAGGGAACTGTTCCTTCTCTTTTATTAGTTCATCTCTGTGGACGCAGTTAGAATACAACGCTTCTAAATTTGATTCTTTTGTTTTATTTTCTCCCTGTGGTAATGATTTTAATTTTTCATATAAGGAAGCCAAAGAAGAATTTAGGTGATTTATTTCTGCTTTCTTCTCTACATATTCATAATAATTGCCTTTTAACTGCTTGAATTGTAAATCCAGAATAACGATTTTTCCCATATCATCTTGGATGCTTTTGATACTGGAATCTATGTTTAAATCCGATGATACAGAAAGTTGGCTCTTAAGAAGGTTATAATGA
>Ga0207668_10000992_pt1 | contig 17030 bp, 15 predicted proteins | sample KBSS43metaG_FD_184323 | JGI IMG/M metagenome (GOLD analysis project Ga0207668, IMG submission 184323) | Switchgrass rhizosphere microbial communities from Kellogg Biological Station, Michigan, USA - KBS S4-3 metaG (SPAdes) (version 2) | ecosystem: Host-associated > Plants > Roots > Rhizosphere... | reverse complement strand
GCCCGCCCAGCCACCCACCACCGCAACAACCAACCGCGGAAGCCCGACCACCCACCCGTCAGGGGACCGCCACCCCGACCACGCACCCAGCAGAGAAGCAACCCACCACCTGGCCGCCACCAAGCTCGCCCGCAAGGATTTGGGGCGGGAGTGACCAAGTCCGATATCAAGCCTGACCGATCGAGCTTGGGCACTCCCGCCCCAAATCCGTCCCAGCGCAAGCGCGTCGTTCGAGCTTGGGCACCCCCGGCCCAACGCAAGCAAGGCGACCTACACAGCACCCCCGGCTACACAGCACCCCCGGGAAACTGGGTCCAAACCACCTTGCCATCGCTGACCGGCAAGACCCCCCAAGCATCAGTGAGATCGCGAACAAGCCGCAGCCCCCGCCCGCCCGTCGCCGCAGGCCTGGGCTCGATCGGCTCAGGCAGACGCCGGCTGCCGTCACGGACCGTGATGCTGAGCCGCCCATCCCGTAGCCCCAACGTGAACTCCATCGTCGTATGCGCGTGCCGTACCACGTTGGCGACCAACTCGGTGGCGATCAGCGCGGCCGTCGCGGTCAACTCCCGGCGCTGCCACACCGCGCATGCCTGGGCGACCAACTGGCGGGCCTGCCGGCAGGCGTCCGGCACCGGCCGTAACCGTACGCGGATGCGCGGCGGCCCCGGTTCGGCGCCGGCTCTCGCCAGTGCTGTCGCGCAGTCCGGCGCGTACTCCAGGTTGGCACATTCTGGCGCCGACGCGATTGTCCGCGCGGTTCGCTGGTTTGCCCCGCACACCACGATCGGCACGTCCGGCCATTCCGCAGTCTGGCAGACGACCTCGCTGAGCGCGGCCAGCCCGTGCCGGTCGCCGATGCGCAGCCCGGTGACGTCGAGCAGGAGCTTGCTCGGCTGCGGTGCGATGCTGTGCCGTACCGCCTGCTGCAGCGCGTCGCCGGTGACCTGGTCGAGCGTGCCGGTGAGACGGAGCACCGCGACCGGGAGATCCCGCTCCGGTCGGCAGACCAGCTGGCTCGGCACCCGCGTCTCCCTCCGCACGCGAAGCTCCTGGCTAACCCAGGTGCCCGGCGCGCCGCCAAGGCAAACGTCACCGGCCGCGGTCGGCCTATCGGGAGCTCGACACCCGCCAGGTCCTGGTGTCGTGACCACCCACTCAGGAAAATAAAGTACCGTTGCGCGCCATGGGTGTGTCGCAGCGGCTGAAGAGCCGGTTCCGCAAGTTTTTGCAGCGTCCGGGCACGACGGTCGACCTGGGGCCGCTCCAGAAGCGCCTGCCGGCCATCGAGGCTCGTGAGGAGGCGCTGCGCGAGCTGGATGACGATGCGCTGACCGCGGCGGCGCGGGAGGCCACCGACTTCACCGAGATCTGCGCGGTGGGCCGGGAGGCGGCCTGGCGGGCGCTCGAGCAGCGGCCGTACGATGTGCAGCTCCTCGGCGCGATGGCGCTGCTCTCCGGCAAGGTCGCCGAGATGGCCACCGGTGAGGGCAAGACGCTGACCGCCGCCGTCGCGGCTTATGGGCACGTCCGGCTGGGCCACGGCCCGGTGCACGTGCTGACCGTCAACGACTACCTGGCCCGCCGCGACGCCGAGTGGATGGCTCCGGTCTACAAGCTGCTCGGCCTCACCGTCGGCTGGGTGACCGAGGCGTCGACCCACTCGGAGCGCCGCGAGGCCTACCTGGCCGACGTCACCTACATCTCGGTGAGCGAGGCCGGTTTCGATTATCTGCGCGACCAGCTGGTCACCGACATCGAGGACCGGGTGCAGCGCGAGTTGGCCACCGCGATCGTCGACGAGGCCGACTCGATTCTGATCGACGAGGCCCGGGTGCCGATGGTGCTGGCCGGCAGCGTCGCGACCGAGAGCGACCCGGTGCACGAGGCGGCCGCCCTGGTCCGTGAGCTCAAGGCCGGCAAGGACTACGAGGCGGCCGACGACGGCCGCAGCGTGGCGTTCACCGACGCCGGCCTGAAGAAGCTGGAGGAGCAGCTCGGCGGCATCGACCTCTATGCGGACGACCAGGTCGAGCATCTCTCCGCCGTCAATGTTGCGCTGCACGCGCACGCCCTGCTGCGCCGCGACGTCGATTACATCGTGCGTAACGGCACGGTGGAGCTGATCGACGAGATGCGTGGCCGGGTCGCCCAGCGCCGCCGCTGGCCGGACGGGTTGCAGGCCGCCGTCGAGGCCAAGGAGGGGCTGACCGCCACGGCCGAGGGCGAGGTCCTCGACACGATCACCGTGCAGGCGTACATCGCGCTTTATCAGACGGTCTGCGGCATGACCGCGACCGCGGTGCACGTCGGCGAGCAGCTGCGGGAGTATTTCAAGCTCGAGGTCGCGGTCATCCCGTCGAACACGCCGAATATCCGCGAGGACGAGCCCGACCGCATCTATTCCGCGCACGAGACCCGCGACGAGGCCCTGGTCGAGGAGATCAAGCTGGCCCACGAGAAGGGCCGCCCGGTGCTGATCGGCACGCTCGACGTCAAGGCGTCGGAGCTGCTGGCCAAGCAGCTGGCCGCGGCCGGCGTGCCGAGCAGCGTGCTGAACGCCAAGAATGACGCCGAGGAGGCGGCGATCATCGCCGAGGCGGGCGCGCTCGGCGCGGTCACCGTTTCGACGCAGATGGCCGGCCGGGGCGTCGACATCCGCCTGGGTGGCAGCTCGGAGAAGGACCGGGAAAAGGTTGTCGAGCTGGGCGGGCTTTATGTGATCGGCGCCGGCCGGCACGACAGCCGCCGGGTCGACGACCAGCTGCGTGGCCGGGCCGGCCGGCAGGGCGACCCGGGTGGCTCGGTGTTCTTCGTGAGCCTCGAGGACGAGCTGGTCACCCGGCACGCCGGCGACATCCTGCCGGCCTCGCCGCGGATGGACATGGACGGCGTCGTCCACGACGACCAGGTGGAGTATGCGGTCGAGCACGCCCAGCGGGTCGCCGAGGGCGTCAACCACGAGATCCACCGCAACACCTGGCGGTACAGCGTGGTCATCGAGCAGCAGCGGGTGCTGCTGGCCGAGCGCCGGGAGCGGCTGCTGACCTCCGAGGTCGCCGCGATCATGCTGCTCGAGCGCTCGCCGGAGAAGGCCAAGGAGACCGACGAGGACGTGCTCTCCGACGCGGCCCGGGCGATCGCCCTCTATCACCTGGACCGGCTCTGGGCCGAGCACCTGGCCGAGCTCAACGAGGTGCGCGAGGGCGTGCACCTGCGCGCGCTGGGCAAGCTGGATCCGCTGGACGAGTTCCACCGGGCCGCGGTGCCGGCGTTCCAGAAGCTGCTGTTGGAGATCGAGGCGCGGACCATCGCGACCTTCGAGGAGGTCGACCTCAGCGAGGGTTGGGAGCCGGACCGGGCGGAGATCGTGCGGCCCAGCGCGACCTGGACCTACCTGGTGCACGACAACCCGTTCGGCTCGGAGCTCGACCGTCTCATCGCCGCGGTCGGCCGTCGCCTGATCTCCGGCGGGAGCTGATCGCCGATCCCGCGCGGCGATCTTTTCGCCGCGCGGGATCCATTTCCGGCATGTGGAAGAATGCGGTGTGGCGATGGTCTCACAATTCGCCGGAACTACCGCGCCGACGCCGGTGATTGCGGTACGCGGCAAGTATTCGTCCCGGTGCGGCGCCGCAAAACCCGAGGTCGAGCTCTGCTGTTCGGCAACGTTTAATCAGCCTGACAGAATCCGTTCCCAGAATGCATTTGCGGACGCCAATGCGAACGTGGAACGATTTTCCCACAGTGTGGTTGCCGCCTTGACCGGGCAACCGCGGTGCCGGAAATATCGTTCCGGGTTTACGCAGGGTGATCGGGCATATTCGGTTGCCGGATGTTTTCAGGGGGGCGCAGGTAAATGCCGGTCAGCGCATTGTCGTCACGTGCTCATCGCCACGCCACGGGTCCGGGCCGCGGCTCGGTGTCCCGCCGGCCGGGCGAGCCGGCGCTGACCGTCACCGTCGCCATCCCGCTCAGCGGGGACGCGCTCACTCCGCAGGCGCACCGGCTGATCGAGGCGGTCCGCGAGCTCGTCGAGATCAGCCAGGGCGCGGTGACCGTCGAGCCGGCCGCGCCGCCGCGCGAGGAGCCGCCCTCCGGCCCCGAGGTGCGGTTGCTCACCGCTTCCCGGCAGGTGCTGGTCGACGGGCAGCCGCTGCCGCTGACCCGGCTCGAGTTCGACCTGCTGCTCTTTCTGGCCGAGCGGCCCAACCGGGTGTTCACCCGCGGCCAGTTGCTGGCCGGCGTCTGGGGCTACGAGCATACCGGCGAGCGCACGGTCGACGTGCACGTCCGCCGGTTGCGGCTCAAGCTCGGCGGCGGCGTCCCGGTGGTCACCACTGTGTACGGCGTGGGTTATCGCCTCGCCGACGACGCCCGGATCATCGTGCAGCCGAACGGGTAGTCTTCGCCCGGTGCGTGCCCGTCCCGTCTCCACCGATCTTCTGGTGACCGAGCTGGCCGATCTTGTGGAGGCCCGTCTCGCGGAGAGTCGGGAACCCGACAGTCGGCTCCGGGTGGCGATCGACGGCCCGCCCGCCGCCGAGCCGGGCCGGCTCGCGGACGCTCTGGTCGACCCGCTCCGCGGGCGCGGCCACCCCGCCGTCCGGGTCGACACCGCCGACTTCCTGCGGCCGGCGTCGCTGCGCCTGGAGTTCGGGCGGGAGGAGCCGGACGCCTACTACGCCGGCTGGTTCGACGAGGCCGGGCTGGCCCGCGAGGTCCTCGACCCGGCCGGCCCGGGCGGCTCGGGACGCGTCCTGACCAGGCTTTGGAACGCCGGGACGGATCGGGCCGCCCGGGAGCCGTATCATCCTCTCGCGCCCGGCGCGGTGCTGCTGGTGAGCGGGCCACTGCTGCTCGGCGGGGGTCTGGCCTTCGACCTGACGGTGCATCTGGAGCTTTCCGCGGCGGCGCTGGAGCGGCGCACGCCGGCCGCCGACCGGTGGACGCTGCCGGCGTTCCGCCGTTACGCCGAGGAGGTCGGTCCGGCCTCGTTCGCGGATGTGGTGGTCCGCGCCGACGATCCGCGGCGGCCCGCCGTGGTCGTCGAACGTTGGTGACGCGAGTCCGTGGCGGATTCGACCACTGACAGTTATGCTCCGGTTACTTTTTTAGCGGAGACCCCGTTTGGGATCTCCGGCGGTGGGTAACAGCGGGCACCTCAGCGCGATGGACGCGTCACGACGGACCCGCCCGGGGGGACTCACCGGCAGGGGCAGAGGAAGGGCAGGGGGAGCGCATGCTCGTCAATGGAGCGGTTATCACGGGCAAGGGTGCCGCCAAGGGGCGTACGCCGGAGGAGATCGAACAGATCCGGGCGATTCTGCGGGGCCGGTTCGACGACCTGAGCGCCGAGTACGAAGAGGCGGTCACCCAGAACCAGAAGCTGCGCCTGGTGGAGATCGGCGACGCGGCCGGCGATGACCAGGCGGACAGCGGGTCCAAGACGGCGGAGCGCGACGCGGCCACGTCGCTGATCCGCACCCTGCTCGACCGGCGCTCGCAGGCGGAGCACGCCATGCAGCGCCTCGAGGAGGGTACGTACGGCAACTGCGAGGGCTGCTCCAACCCGATCCCCTGGGAGCGGCTGGAGGTCTTCCCCTCGGCCACCACATGCGTCAACTGCAAGCAGGTGCGCGAGCGCCGGGCCAGTTGAGCCACGCGCCGGGTCCGCCGCTCTTGCGCGGCGGACCCGCCGTATCGGCGGTACCTTGAGGTGGTGGCGATCGAGGTCGGTACGGCGTCGTGGACGGACCGCACGCTGCTCGACTCGGGGTGGTATCCGAAGTCCGCGGACACTCCCGAGAAGCGGCTCGCCTACTATGCCAAGCAGTTCGGCGTGGTCGAGGTCGACTCGACCTATTACGGCCCGCCGGCGGAGCAGACCGCGCGCCTGTGGGCGCAACGCACCCCCGACGGCTTCACCTTCAACATCAAGGCGTTCAGCCTGCTGACCGGCCACCCGACCAAGGTGTCCGCCATCTACAAGGATCTGCGGCCCGAGACCGACAAAAAGAACGTCTATCCCGGCGATCTGCCGCCGCAGGCGTACGAGGAGGTCTGGAGCCGATTTCTCGGCGCGCTGGATCCGCTCGACGAGGCCGGGAAGCTAGGTGCCGTGCTGTTCCAGTTTCCGCCGTGGTTCGGCATCCGCAAGTCCAACAAGGAATATCTGCTGGAGGTGGCGGCCCGCTGCAAGCCGATCCGGCCGGTGTTCGAGTTTCGCAACGCCAGCTGGTTCGAGGGCGCCAACCAGAATGAGACGCTCGACTTCCTGCGCGCGCACAAGCTGCCGTTCGTCTGCGTGGACATGCCGCAGGGCTACAAATCGTCGGTGCCGCCGGTGCTGGCGGCCACGGCCGATCTCGCCGTGGTCCGTTTCCATGGCCACAGCGAAAAGTGGACCAGCAAGGACATCCACGAGAAGTTCGGCTACCGATACTCGACGGCCGAGCTGCGGGACTGGGCGCCCCGGCTGCGCGACCTGGCCGCCGCCACCGACCGTACCCAGATTTTCATGAACAATTGCTACTCCGACTATGCCCAGCGCAACGCGAGTGAGCTGATCGAGCTGCTAGAGGGCGTCGAAGGGGACTGACCGCCAGGCGTCGGCGAGCAGGCCGGTGAGCTTGTCGCTCGCCGGGAAGCGGTGGTCGCCGATCGCGGCGATCGGCTGGGCGGGGCAGATCGAGTTGGTCGCCGCCGCGCCGTCGAACGACCCCAGCGTGGCAACATCCACCGGGCGGGTCGTCCACGGCGTGCCCTGCATGGTCAGGGCCACCTGGAGCAGCACCATGGTGACACCCTTGAGCATCGGCGCCTGCGGCCAGACGATCTGGTCGCCGTCGAGGAAGGCGACGTTCCACACGGTGCCCTCGCGCACCAGGTCGTCGTCGCCCACGAAGAGGGCGTCGTCGTAACCGGCCAGCCGGGCCCGGCGGATGGCGTAGGTCAGGCCCATCGTGGCCGCGTGCTTGTGGTCGGGCCAATCGCGCCGGTAGTGGTCGACGGTGACCTGCAACGGCGGCCGCGGCTCCGCCGGGGCCGGCTCGCTGACCGAGACGACCACATCCGGTTCGACGGCGAGGCCGGCCGCGGCGCCGGCCGGGACGAACCTGACCTGCACCGAGGCGTCCGCGGTGTCGCCGAGGGCGTGCAGGATCAGCGACCGCAGCCGGTGTTCGTCCTCGACGCCCATCGCCCAGCCGAAGAACTCCTCGTTGCCGTCGGCGAGCCGGGCGAAGTGCAGGGCCAGGCCGCGTACGGCCCGGTCGCGCACCTGCATCGAGGTGAAATGACCGTAGTTGAGGTTTGCCAGGCGCTGCGTCTGGGCCAGATCGGGTACGTGACCGTTCACCTCGAGGTTGCGCACGCCCTCAACCTTAGGGCCGCGGCCGCATCGGCGGGGTGGGGGTGGCGGGCACACCTTGCCGGGCCGCGATCCCGGCGAACACGGCCGCGTCGATCACCGCGGCGCCGCCCGGGTCGTTGTTGAAATACACAAATGCCTCCGGTACGTCGTTGAGCCGCGCCACCCACGACGCCAGCGCCCGCCGCCCGTACCGTGGCCACGGCCGCGCCCGGCCCTCGTGCAGGCGCAGATAGCCGAAGCTCGCCGTGGTCCACAACGGACCGAGCGACCGGCCCTTCCGGTCGGCCCAGCACAACGCGGCCGCATGCCGTTCGAGGAGCCGGCGGCAGTCGTCGGTGAACCACGAATCGTGCCGCGGCTCGACCACCACCCGCACCCCGGACGGGAACTGTCCGAGGGTCTCGTCCAGGGCCGCGAGGTCGGCCCGCAGCGTCGGCGGCAGCTGGATCAGCACCGGCCCGAGCTTGTCGCCGAGCCCGGCCGCCCGGTCGAGGAAGCGGGCCACCGGCTCGGCCGGGTCACGCAGCCGCTTCACGTGGGTCAGGTAGCGGCTCATCTTGACCGCGAAGCAGAAGTCCGCCGGGGTCCGCTCCCGCCACTGCTCGAAGGTCGGCCGCTCGGGCAGCCGGTAGAAGGCGTTGTTCACCTCGACCGTGTGGAAGCGGGCCGCGAAATGCTCCAGCCAGAGCCGCTGCGGCAGGCCGGCCGGATAGAGGTAGCCGGTGTCGTCCCCGCCACGTTCCGGCCGCCAGTCCCGGTACTGCCAGCCGGAGGTCCCGATCCTCAGCACGACTGAGCCGATACCCCGCCCGGCCGCGGGTTAGACGTGATCACACCGGGGTAACCCGGGTTCTCCACCCGAGATCGACCGCGAGGAGCTGCCATGTCACTGAACGACGACGACATCACCACGAGCACCGGCGGCACGGGCGAGGGCCCGGCCGACGGCGGCGCGAACATCGCCGGCCACGACGGCGGCGCCGACGGCGGCGCGGGCGGGGAGGGCCCGGCGGACGGCGGCGCGGACCCGGGCGCGGTGGACGGCGGGGCCGACGGCGGCGCGAGCGGCGAGGGCCCAGCGGACGGCGGGGCGAACGTCGCCGGCCACGACGGCGGGGCGGACGGCGGGGCCGGCACCGACGGCAACGACACCACTGCGGCCTGAGGTGCCGCGGTGACTCGTGCGGCGCCGGGCGCGTCCGGCCCGGCGCTCGGCCGTGCGGTGTCGGTCGAACCGGCCAAGTTCGCCACCGCGTACTGGGGCAGGGCTCCGCTGCTGTCGCGCGCCGGCGAGCTCGGCGGCCCGGCCGGCTTCGCCGACCTGCTCTCCCCGGCCGCGGTCGACGAGCTGCTCAGCCGGCGCGGCCTGCGCACCCCTTTCCTGCGGGTCGCCCAGCAGGGCAAGGTGCTGCCCACCGCCCGGTTCACCGGCGCGGGCGGGGCCGGCGCCGAGGTCGCCGATCAGGTGCTCGACGAGCAGGTCATGCGGCTGTACGCGGAGGGCGCCACCCTGGTGCTGCAGGGCCTGCACCGGATCTGGCCGCCGCTGATCGAGTACGCCCGGCGGCTGGGCCGGGAGCTGCGCCGCCCGCTGCAGGTCAACGCGTACCTCACGCCGCCCGGGAGCCAGGGCTTCAGCACCCACTACGACACGCACGACGTCTTCGTGCTGCAGGTGGACGGCACCAAACGCTGGCGGATCCATCCGCCGGTGCTGGCCGATCCGCTGGAGAAGCAGGCGTGGGGCGGCCGGGCCGACGAGGTGGCCGCCACCGCCGCGGGCGAGCCGGCGCTGGACGTCGTCCTCGCCCCGGGGGACGCGCTCTACCTGCCGCGCGGCTGGCTGCACTCGGCCGAGGCGCTGGGCAGCCGGTCGCTGCATCTGACCGTCGGGGTACGCGCGATGACCCGGTACGCCGTGGTCGAGGAACTGCTCGGCCTCGCCGCCGCGGATCAACGGCTGCGCGCGACGCTGCCGTTCGGCTTGGACGTGTCCGACCCGGACGCGATCGAGCCGGAGCTCACCGAAACGGTCGAGGCGCTGCGCGACTGGCTCGCGACCGTGCCGCCGGCCGAGGTGGCCGAGCGGCTGCGCGCCCGGGACTGGCCGGCCGCCCGGCCGGCGCCGCTCGCTCCGCTGGCCCAGCTGGACTTCGCGGCCGAGCTCGGCGCGGACGACCGGATCGTGGTGCGCGACGGGCTGCGCTGGTCGCTCGACGAGGCCGGCGGCGACCGGATCGTGCTGCGGCTGACCGGCCGGACCATGCGGTTCCCGGCCGGCTGCGCCGCGGCGGTGCGGGCCGCGCTCGGCGGCGAACCGCAGCGGGTCGGCGACCTCCCCCTGGACACCGACGTCGATCGCCTGGTGCTGGCCCGCCGGCTGCTGACCGAGGGGCTCGTCACGCCGGCGCCGGTTACCCGCGCAGGGCAGTGACCAGCACCGCGGCGGTGACCAGGCCGACGATCAGGACGGTGGCGACCGTGGCGGCGTCCAGGCCGACGCCGCGGCGGTCGGCCACCCGCTTGGCGGCCACCACCGCGAGCACCGGGCAGGCCAGCAGGGCGAGCAGCGCCACCACCGGCAGGGCGTCCTTCCACGTGCCGGTGGAGGTGCCGCCGCTCTCCCGCAGCAGCTGGTTGGCCGCCGCGCCGGCCGCGCCGCCGAGGAAACCGAACACGCCGAACAGCAGCTTGACCGCGCCGTTCAGGGGCCGGGCCGGGGCGGTGTACTTCACCTTGGTGGCGACCTCGTCGAGGTAGTCGTCGGCGTCCCGGTCGCCGCGCTGGCGGGGGATCGCCGGCTGCGGCACCGAACGGCCGAACCGTTCCGCCACCGGGCCGACCTTGTGCACATATTCCAGCCAGAGCCCGGCCGCCCGCGCGTCCACCTCCTCGAGGGTGCGCTGCGCCTCGGTCACCGCCCGCTGGGCCTGCCGCACCGCCTCGTCGGCGTTGCGCACCGCCTCGTCGGCGGCGGCCACCCGGCCGTCGTGCCAGCGCACCGCCTCGGCCCGCAGGTCGGCCGCCTCCTGGTCCAACGTGGTCAGCCGGCGGAGCACGCTGCGATAGTCGGCGGTCGCGAAGTCGGCCGGCTGGACCTCCCGCTGCGTCATGGGCCTGGCTCCCTCGCTCACAGCGCACCGTACGGGATGATCACCTCGGCGCCGCGGTGCACCGAACGGTCGAAGTGCAGCGCCCGCCACGGGCGCGGGTACCAGGCCGGCGCGCCGGTGCCCGGGTAGAACGCGGCCAGTTCGCTGCCGTGCACGTCGAGCGCCACCCAGGCGCCGATCGCGTCGGTGCGGGACCCGTGCGGGCCGAGCGCGTCGCGCAGCAGGCCGGCGCCGCGCCACCAGCCCAGCACGTGGATGCGCCGCTCCGGGCCCTGCCGCAGGATGGTCCGCAACTGATCGGCGGTCACCTTGCCGCCGGGCAGCGCGTCGGCGGCGAACACCAGCAGGAAATGCGGCCGGTCGGCCGGCCACGAGGCGGAGGCCTCGGCCGCGACGTCCTCGAGCAGCCAGTCCGCGTTGTCCGCGTCGTACCAGCCGCACTCGGGCAGCGCCGAGCGCAGTGCCTCGGCCGCGGCGCGGGCGTCCGGGTCGAGGCAGAGGATCGAGAAGCGGGCGTCCTCCGGGCCGAACTGGGCGGCCAGCGACAGCCCGGCGGTGGCCAGCACCGCGCACGCCTCGTCGACCCGGGTGCCGAGCACGGCCAGGTTGCGGCCGGGCGCGCGGCGCAGCACCGTACGCGCCGAGCGGGCCGCCACGTCGATCGTCTCGCCGAGCAGCACCACCGGCGCCGGTCCGCCGGCCGGCGCGGAGAAGCCCGGCTCCGCCTTGGTCACGCGCGGGTCGACCCGGACGAGGCGCTGGAAGTCGGGGCTGTCCGCGAGCCGGGGCACCACGTCGCCGTCGAACAGCCGGGGCGGGCCCAGCTCCTGCGGGCGCCGCCGCCACAGCCGGTGTTGCAACGCGTTCCAGCGCTCCCGGTCGCCGGCCGACGGCACCCGGACGATCCGGTTGGCCTCCGGCGCGCCCGAGTCGGCGTTGACCACCGCGTGGTAGCGGGGCAGCGACTCGGCCGCCGTGTTGGTCTCGGCCAGGATCCGACGCGCCCGGGGCAGCGCGATCCGCAGCGAGAACTGCGCGACCAGCGCAGGCCGGCCCCACAGCGCCTCGATGCCGGAGACGTCCTGGCTGGCCAGGATGAGGTGGATGCCCTGCGAGCGGCCCCGCCGGGCGAGGTCCTCGAGCATCTCGACCGCCTCGCCGGCGACCGCGTCCCGGCCGGCCAGCAGCACCTGGAACTCGTCGACCACCGCCACGATCCGCGGCCACCGGCCCTGTGGGTCCTCGGCGCGCAGCTCGGCCAGGTTGGTCACCTCGTGCTGCTTGGCCGCGTCCGCCCGCCGCCGCAGCTCCTCGCCGAGGAAGCGCAGCAACGCCATGCCGAACTCCCGGTCGGTGTTGACGTTGACCCCGACCAGCCGCACGTGCGGCAGCCAGCTGGGGTCCCGCCGCCCGGGCGCGAACCGGGCGAACGACACCCCCTCCTTGAAGTCGAGCAGATAGAAGGCCAGCTCGGTGGGGGAGTAGCGGGCGGCGAGCGCGCCCATCCAGGCGTAGATCAGGTTGGTCTTGCCGGTGCCGGACGGCCCGGCGATCAGCGCGTGCGGCGGGTAGTCGGCCAGCGTCACCGGCACCGGCACGCCCTGCGGGCTGTCGCCGAGCGGCGCGGTCAGCCCGGCGGCCGAGCTCTCCTGCCACTCGGTCTGCGGCAGCAGGCTGTCCAGGGCCACCGGGGCCGGCCCGGCGGCCACGGCCTCGGCGATCCGGCGGCAGGTCGCCGCGACGACCCCCTGCGGCGGGCCGGCATCGAGCCGTACGGGCAGGGCGCCCGCGCTGCCGAGCCGGGCATGCTCGTCCGGGGCCGCGGTGATGAACTCGATCCCCTCGGCGGCCTGCACCGGCATCCCCTGGATGACCAGGTGCACCCCGCACGCGGCGCCGGTGCGCAGCAGCCGCCGCAGCTGGGTCTGTTCGGCCCGGCTCAGCTCGCCGGCGCCGAGCAGCACGGCCACCCGCCACGGCTCGGGCCGGCGGTGGGTCGCGGCGGCCAGTTCGCGCAGCGACGTGTACTCGCCGGCCAGCACCGTCTCGTTGATCCGCCGTACGTGCCCGACCAGGTCGTCGAGCAGCGCGCCGAGCCCGCCCGGCCCCACGAAGGTGAGCACCCCGGCCGGGGCGAGCGGCGCGAACCGGGCGAGCCCGCCGCCGAGGTGCTCCGGGTCGTACCCGATCAGCTGCACCTGGCCGGGCGCGGCCGTGCCGAGCGCACGCAGCAGCAGGCCGGCCACCACCTCGTCGCCGATCCCGCGGTCGCCGCGCACCACCACGTGGCCGTGGTCGAGCAGCGGCACGAGCGCCGGCACCTCGTCGGGATGCGGCAGCAGCAGTCGGCCGACCCGCAGCTCGGCGGCCTTGTCCAGCGGGGTGGGCTGCCAGTCGTCCCACGGGTCGCCGGCGGCGCCGGGGGCGGCCCGGTCGGCGGCCGCGGCCGCGGCACCCGCGTAGGCGGCGAGGTCGGCACTGTGCCGCTCGTCGATCTCGCGCAGCCGGGCGTCCCGCGCCTCGGCGATCTTGTGCCGGCGGGCGGCGGCGGCCTGGCCCACCCGCCGGCGCCGGTCGGCCGCGGCGGCGTGCGCCTCGCGGGCCCGTTCCAGGGCGGTGGTGGCGGCGCCGAGGGCGTGCGACAGCCCGGCACGGATGTCCATCACCTGCTGTGTGGTCGACTCAGCCATGTCTCATCGGGGTTCGGCGGCCTCGGCGCGGCGCACCGGGTCGGGAGCATCGGGGTCCAGGGTGGAGACGTCGCGCCCGAGGCGGGCCAGCAGCACGCCGGTGAGCACGCCGGCGGTGACCGCGTTGTCGGCCGGATGGGTGGGCGGCCGCCCGGCGTCGGTGGCCGGCACCCGGCAGATCCGGGCGATCAGCGTCTCCAGTACGGCCGGTGAGGTGCCCGGCAGCAGCGACCGGACCCGTCCCTCGGCCGCGCTGCGCAGCCGGGCGACGTCGTCCGGCCCGGGCTCGTGGCCCAGCAGGTCGCCGGCGAGGCGGCGCAGCACCGGCGGGGTCACCGCGGACAGCGCCAGGCCGGTGGAAGCCTGCACCGAGTGCAGGTCACGGCCGAGCCGGGCACGGTCGCCGGAGCGGACCCCGGACGCGACCCGGCGCAGCAGATCGGCGGTGTCGGTGCCCGCCCGGTCGGCGTCCTCGGCGTCCGGTGGCGGCTCCTCGGTGAGCTCGGCGACCCGCCGGCGCCACCACGGCCCGAGCTGCTCCGGCGGCGGCTGGCCGGCGCTCTCCGGCGGCGGCTGCTCGCGGCGCTCCAGCCCGGCCCGCCAGTCCCGGTCGGGCGGCGCGGCGGCGTCGCCGGACAGGCCGATCGAGGCGAGGTAGGTGGCGATCGCGTCCTGCGCGAGGCGCAGCGCGGCGGCGGCCCGCTCGGCGTGCTCGGTGGCGTTGCCGAGCTGCGGCACGCCGATCGGGTCGACCGACGTCTCGCGCACCCAGATGAGGATCTCGGTGGCGCTGCGCAGCCTTTCCAGCGCCACCGTCACCGGGCCGGTGGGCAGGTCGGCGGAGGCGGCCCGGAGCTGGGCGCCGAGTTCCTGGATCTGCGACATCGGGTCAGAGCATCGCGGTGTAGGTCTGCGCCTGCTCGACGGCGAGCAGGGTGGCCCCGAGGCACTCCTCGAGGGCCTGGTCGGCGGCCGACAGCGAGGCGTGCGCCGCGCCGACCGCGTCGCTGGCGCTGCCGTCGAGCGCGGCGGCCAGGCTCTGCTGGGCCTCGCCGAGCTTCTCCCGGGCCGCCTGGATCGCCGCCTGCCCCTCCGTGACCTGCTGGAGCGCGGCGTCCACGGCCGCTTTGACCTCGGCGACACTGGCCACCCGGACAAGCCTCCTGCTGTGTGGAATCCGGCAACGTTGCGGGACTCGACCGACCTGCGGAACTCGCAAGCTTCCCTCAGCGTAGTACTGCCCCCTTCCTGCCCCGCTGTCCGGGCAGTCCCCATTTGCAGGGACGGCACCCGGAGCATCACGCCGCCGGCCGCCCCCGGCATCCGCCGTGTCCGAGATCCGACCCTGAGTGAACTTGACCGCCCTCCGCCGCGGCTCCCCGCACCGTTGTCAGCGGCGGGGGACACTGGTGGGGCCGCGGACCTCGGCGCCGAGCGGGGTGACCCGGTCGCGCAGCCCGCGGTCGGCGGTGACGACCACCGTGTGCCGATCGGGGCCGGCGCCGCGGACCAGGTCGGTGATCAGATCGTCGCCCGAGCCGGGGGCGCGCTCGACGCGTACGCCATTGGTGGTCTGCGGAACGTCCCGGGCGCGGCCCTCGACGACGAGCGTGACGTCGACCGGCCCGGGCAGGCCGGGCAGCCCGCCGGTGAGCACCGCGGCCAACGCGTCGCGCAGCCGCTCGGCGGCGCCCGCCCGGTCCCGCCACCACCCGTCGGGCACGGAACCGACGACATTGGCACCGTCGACGATCACCAGAGGTACGGTCATGAGAGTTGAGCGTACCCGAGTCAAGTTTTGGGGAAATCCGGGAATCAACCGATCGCGCCAGGCGCTGACATGGGTCGTGCGGTGCGGGTGAGTCCCCGCACGAAGCTAGGTATTCAGGAGACGAACACATGAGCATCGGACCGATCGGGCCGGGTGGCCCCGGCCAGTGGGACGACCTGTTCGCGCGCTTCTTCGGGGCGGCACAGCCGCGCCAGCAGCGCATCGACATCACGAAATACATGAGCGGCGATGCTCGTGAGGTGCTCTCCGTCGCCGCTCGCCGCGCCGCCGAGCTCGCCGACCCCGACCGGATGGTGGCCGACCTGGACACCGACCACCTGCTCTGGGCGGCGCTCCAGCAGGAGCCGATGAAGCAGACGGTGCGGCGGGCCGGCGCCGACCCCGAGGCGCTGCTCGCCGCGCTGGGCCGCCCCGCGGGCGTCCGCGACGACCTGCCCGAGCGGATCGCGCTCACCCCGGCCGCCAAGCGCGCCCTGCTCGACAGCCTGCAGATCTCCCGCGCCCTGGGCTCGTCCTACGTCGGCCCCGAGCACGTCCTGATGGCGCTCGGGCTCAACCCCGACTCGGCGGCCGGCCGGCTGCTGGCCGGCAAGCTCGACCCACAGGCGCTGCAGCACACCGGCGAGCCGTCGCCGGCCACCGCGCGCGGCGGCGCGTCCGGCGGCAGCGGCAACACCCCCACGCTGGAGCAGTTCGGCGTCGATCTGACCGAGCTGGCCCGGCGCGGCGAGATCGACCCGGTGATCGGCCGGGCCGACGAGATCGAGCAGGCCGTCGAGATCCTCTCCCGGCGCACCAAGAACAACCCGGTGCTGATCGGCGAGGCCGGCGTCGGCAAGACCGCGATCGTCGAGGGCCTGGCCCAGCGCATCGTCGACGGCGACGTCCCGCTGACCCTGGAGGGCAAGCGGGTCATCCAGCTCGACCTGGCCGGCCTGGTGGCGGGCACCCGCTACCGCGGCGACTTCGAGGAGCGGCTGCGCAAGGTCATCGACGAGATCCAGAGCCAGGGCGACGGGCTGATCGTCTTCCTCGACGAGATCCACACCCTGGTCGGCGCCGGCGGTGGCGGCGAGGGCGGCGGCATGGACGCCGGCAACATGCTCAAGCCGGCGCTGGCCCGCGGGCAGCTGCGGGTGGTCGGCGCGACCACGCTGGACGAGTACCGCAAGCACATCGAGAAGGACGCGGCCCTGGCCCGGCGCTTCCAGCCGGTGCTGGTCGGCGAGCCGAGCGTCGAGGACACCGTGGCGATCCTGCGCGGGCTGCGGGACAACTACGAGGCGCACCACCAGGTGCGGATCACCGACGAGGCGCTGGACGCCGCCGCCGAGCTGTCCGACCGGTACATCACCGACCGGTTCCTGCCGGACAAGGCGATCGACCTGGTCGACCAGGCGGGCGCCCGGGTGCGGCTGCGGGTCAAGACCCCGTCGCCGGACACCCGCGAGGACGAGCGGCGCCTGGAGCAGCTCACCCGGGACCGGGACCAGGCGGTGGCGGGCGAGTACTACGAGAAGGCGTCCCGGCTGCGCGACGAGATCAACGCGATCAAGGCGAAGCTGCAGGCGGCCACCGCGGACGCCGGCGGCGTGCCGCAGGTGACCGAGGCGGACGTGGCCGAGGTCGTGTCCCGGGCCACCGGCATCCCGGTCGCCCAGCTCACCGAGGAGGAGCGGGACCGGCTGCTGCGGCTGGAGGGGCACCTGCACGAGCATGTGATCGGGCAGGACGACGCGGTCGAGGCGGTGGCCGAGGCGGTCCGCCGGTCCCGCGCCGGGCTCGGCGACCCGGACCGGCCGGTGGGCAGCTTCCTGTTCCTCGGCCCGACCGGGGTGGGCAAGACCGAGCTGGCGCGGTCGCTGGCCGGGGCGTTGTTCGGCGACTCGGACCGGATGATCCGGCTGGACATGAGCGAGTTCCAGGAGCGGCACACGGTGTCGCGGCTGGTCGGCGCGCCGCCCGGATATGTCGGCTACGACGAGGCGGGGCAGTTGACCGAGGCGGCGCGGCGCCGGCCGTACAGTGTGGTGTTGCTCGACGAGATCGAGAAGGCGCAC
>Ga0207668_10000987_pt1 | contig 17100 bp, 19 predicted proteins | sample KBSS43metaG_FD_184323 | JGI IMG/M metagenome (GOLD analysis project Ga0207668, IMG submission 184323) | Switchgrass rhizosphere microbial communities from Kellogg Biological Station, Michigan, USA - KBS S4-3 metaG (SPAdes) (version 2) | ecosystem: Host-associated > Plants > Roots > Rhizosphere... | reverse complement strand
TGGACATGCTGAAGCGGAACGTGATCTTCACGAACGTCGCGTTGACCGACGACGGCGACGTCTGGTGGGAAGGCATGACGCGCGTTCCACCGGCGCATCTCACCGACTGGCAAGGCAAGTCGTGGACGCCCGACTGCGGCCGTAAGGCGGCACATCCGAACGCGCGGTTCACCGTCGCGTCGACGCAATGTCCATCGCTCGACGAGCACTGGGACGACCCCTCCGGCGTGCCGATCGATGCGTTCATTTTTGGAGCGCGCCGCAGCGATACGGTGCCGCTCGTGGTGCAGGCGAGGACGTGGGAGGAGGGCGTCTACAAGGCCGCGACGATGGGCTCGGAAACGACGGCGGCTGCCACGGGAGCAGTCGGCGAGGTGCGCCGTGATCCGTTCGCGATGTTGCCTTTCTGCGGATATCACGTCGGCGACTACTTTGCGCACTGGCTGGCGATGGGCAAGAAGGTCGAGCAGCCGCCGCAGATCTTCACGGTCAACTGGTTTCGCACCGACAACGACGGCAAGTTCGTGTGGCCCGGCTTCGGCCAGAACATGCGCGTGCTCGCCTGGATCGTCGATCGTTGTCGCGGCGCCGGCGGATTCCGCGAGACGGCGCTCGGCTTCGAGCCCGACTACCTCGACTTGGATTGGTCGGGGCTCGACTTCCCCCGCGATCGATTCGCGAACGTCATGCAGATCGATGCCAAGTCCTGGGGTCGCGAGCTTGCGTCGCACGACGCGCTGTTCGCGAAGCTGGGGTCGAAGCGGCCGACAGCGTTGGCCGCAGAGCGCCAGAAGTTGGCGGAGCGGCTGGCGGTTTGAAGAAGCGGTGATCGGACTTCTCTCTTATAACATTGATAACATTGAGTTAGTTTGAGCAGTACCTAGGTGTCCGAACGACTAGACGGCAAGCGTTGCGCGAACCCGCGGTCGAAGCTCGAACTCGTCCGCTGCGGGAATCCGCTCTCGCTGCGCCGCGAGCGGGTCGAGGGGATGCGCGCGCCGGCGCTGGATAATCGCTCACGTCCGTTCCGCAAAGCGTTGTGTATCCGAGCGCCCCTCTTGGGGCCGGAAAAATGTCGCCGGAGAGCCGTGTCGTAGGCGTTGCTCGCTTGCGTCGAGCGGGCTCGGCACAAGGACCCCGATAGCGCATTTGCATCGAGTCGGAGGCCGGATGTCGGCGTCGAACGCGCTAGGGCCGCTGACGGGGCGGTCGCCGCCGCGCTTAATCTGTCGACGAGCCAGCATGAAACCAGCCTGATATCCGGGTCGATGCCCATCCATCTCCAGGCGTCGCCAGGGCCGAGCAATGCGAGCCCAAAGGGCGCTGTCTCTTGCTTCATGCCGACGAAGGACGATGCCTCGATCGTACTGAGGCGCTTACCGGCTAGATTCGGCAGGGCACGATCGCACTCATTGGGCACGCGTTTTGCAATGAGCTGTTTCCCGGTAGGAAGATCCACGCGCCCACGGGGAATCCAGGCCGACGTGCGGCAAATGGTCACCCGCGCAGCCGCGGGGTGCCTGATATCGCCATCGCTGCCAGCACGGCAACCGCCCGCAAACATCGCCCGCACCGTGAGGGATCGCCGCGCTTGCGGCGTTGGTAGGGACCATGCGTGCCCGTTTGGCCGGGGCGCCCTGCGGTCGGCCGGCTGCGCTCCGTCTCGATGGATTGTGCGCGTATGTTTGTTGTCCTCTCGCTCCGTAGGCCGCGCGCTTTACTCCTCTACGGGCGCGATTCGATTCCAAGTGACGCCACCGACGGTCTTGATCGGCGTCCCGCCAGCGGCTGGCGGGTAGACAAAGGCTGTGGGCGCTGTGGCAACGGCCGCCCCGGGACCGGGGTTGCTAACTGCGAACCCCCGTTTGAACGGCACGCCTGGCGATCCGAGGCGGCGATTCCTCGATCGCAGAACGGCTGTTTCACGTGGAACATCGGGAGGCGTCCAAGCGGCATCGGTGCAGAGGGGAGTGTCGAGTTCGGTTGCGGCCTCATTAGCGCCGCTGGAAAATGCGCGGATCGGGGGATACGGCCGGCAATCGTTTATGACTTCCCCGCCGGCGTAGGGTGCAGCTGCACCGGACCAGAGGGGGAATATGCGGAATGTCGAGAAGCGACGCCGCCTGCAGGCAGCGATGACGGAGGCTTGGCGCGTGGCAATACCGTAGCGACGTCTTAGTCTGTTTTCTACGAGCACTCGCGCTTGGGTTTCACGTGAAACATCGGTGTTGTGAAGATGCAGACTTCGCGACAACGGCCCGCCGGTCCCAATACCTGCCCCGCGTACATCCAGCCTCTGTGACTAGGGCTCGGACCCCAACAGACGCACCTGTATTCACCGCGCGCTCGCCCGATCGGAGGGCGATCGCCCGTCAGCCGTTCGGCGGGTTTTCCTGGCCTATACTTTGACGTATCATTGCTCGCTCGGCTGCAGCGTTCGTTCCGCGTCTGAAAGTCAAAATATGTATTTTAAATCATGATATTTTCGACACGTTACGAAGTGATCGTCGTGGGTGGCGGCCATGCCGGTACCGAGGCGGCGCTCGCCTCCGCGCGGATGGGTCGGAAAACGCTCCTGCTGTCGCACAGCATCGAGACCCTGGGACAGATGTCGTGCAACCCCTCCATTGGCGGTATTGGCAAAGGTCACCTCGTCAAGGAGGTGGACGCGCTGGGCGGCGCGATGGCGATCGCGACGGACGAGGCGGGGATCCAGTTTCGCATTCTCAACTCCAGCAAGGGTCCCGCGGTTCGCGCAACGCGCGCGCAAGCGGATCGGCTGCTCTACAAAGCTGCGATCCGCCGGCGCCTTGAAAACCAGCCGAACCTCACGTTGTTCCAGCAGCCGGTCGACGACCTGGCGATCGCCGAGACCGGCAATGGCCCAACGGTCACGGGCGTCATCACGCAGATGGGGGTTACGTTCGAGGCGAGTGCGGTCGTTCTCACGACGGGTACGTTCCTGTCAGGACTTATTCACGTCGGCCTCGAGCATCACGACGCCGGCCGAGCGGGTGAGCCTCCGGCGAAGACGCTGGGCGCGCGGCTGCGCGAGTTGAAGTTGCCTGTCGGTCGCCTGAAGACCGGGACGCCGCCCCGACTCGACGGTCGCACGATCGATTTCTCACAGCTCGAGCGCCAGCCGGGTGACGATCCCGTTCCCGTCATGAGCTTCATGGGCTCGCGCACGATGCATCCCGCGCAGGTCCCGTGCTGGATCACGCACACCAACGAGCGCACGCACGACATCATTCGCGGCGGACTCGATCGCTCGCCGCTTTTCACGGGCGTCATCAAGGGCGTGGGCCCGCGTTATTGCCCGTCGATCGAGGACAAGGTTGTCCGCTTCGCGGAGCGGAAGAGCCACCAGATCTTTCTGGAGCCGGAAGGCCTCACGACGAACGAGATCTACCCGAACGGCATCTCGACGTCGCTGCCTTTCGACGTGCAGCTCGACCTCGTGCGCTCGATCAAGGGGTGTGAGGGCGCGCATCTGCTGCGCCCCGGGTATTCGATCGAGTACGACTACTTCGACCCGCGCGCGCTCAAGGCGACGCTCGAGACAAAGGCCATCGGCGGCCTTTTTTTCGCGGGTCAGATCAACGGTACGACGGGCTACGAAGAAGCTGCGGCGCAGGGCCTGCTCGCCGGCATCAATGCCGCGCGCTTCGTGCGCAACGAAGCAGGGTGGTCTCCGCGCCGCGATGAAGCTTATCTCGGAGTGCTCGTCGACGATCTCATCACGCGCGGCGTCACCGAGCCGTATCGCATGTTCACCTCCCGCGCGGAATACCGCTTGCAATTGCGGGAGGACAACGCCGACCTGCGGCTAACCGGGCGCGGCCGCGACCTCGGCGTGATCGACGACGACCGCTGGGAAATGTTCGCGCGGAAGCGCGATGCGATCGCGCTCGAGCAGGAGCGGTTGAAGAGCACCAGCGTCAATCCGGCGATCGTTTCGCGCGCCGCCGCTGAGCGCGTGCTTGGCCAGCCGATGGAGCGCGAATACACGCTGCAGGAGTTGCTGCGGCGCCCGAACGTCTCGTATACATCGCTGATGACGCTGCCCGGCGCGGGCGTCCATGTCTCCGATTCCCTCGTCGCGGAGCAAGTGGAAGTGGCGACGAAATACGCCGGATACATCGAGCGGCAGCAGGAAGAGATCGCGCGACGTGAGGAGCAGGAGAGTCGCGCGCTGCCGCCCGATCTCGACTACCGGACGGTGCGCGGTCTCTCCACCGAGGCTTCGCAGCAGCTTGACCGACACAAGCCCGAAACCGTGGGCCAGGCGGCGCGCATCTCCGGGATCACGCCCGCGGCCATCGGGCTGCTCCTCGTGCACCTGAAGCGACGCTCGGGCGCGCCGCAACCGTCGTCGCCGGAATCCATCGAAGAGCGGCGCACGGCGTGACGACGGCTGCCGACATCGAAGCGGGAATCCTTGCGCTCGCCGCCGCGGGCTGCGGCACGCTGCCGGCGGACGCGCGCGTCAAGCTCGAGGCTTACATTGCGCTGCTCGCGAAGTGGAACGCGACGTACAACCTGACGGCCATTCGCGAGCCGGAACGAATGGTCACGCATCACATTCTCGACGCGCTGGCCGTGCTGCCGCATTTGCGCGCGGGCCGCTCGAGCCGCGAGGTGCGCATCCTCGACGTCGGCAGCGGCGGCGGCGTGCCTGCGATCCCGCTTGCCATCGCGCAGCCGGATTGGCGCGTCGTCGCACTGGACAGCAACCACAAGAAAGGTGCGTTTCTGCAGCAGGCGATCAGCGAGTTGCCGCTGCCCAACGCGGAGGCGGTCATCGCACGAGTCGAGGATTATGTGCCGACGGGGCCCTTCGACATCGTGATCTCGCGCGCCTTCGCCGACTTGGCGACGTTCGTGAATTCGAGCGCGCGGCATCTCGCGCCGAACGGCGTGCTCGTGGCGATGAAGGGCGTGTTCCCCGACGAGGAGATCGACGAGCTTCCGCCGAACATGCGCGTCGTCGCCACGCCGGCGCTGCACGTGCCCGGTCTCGACGCGGAACGGCACCTGATCGTCATGGCAGTCCAGTGACCCGCATCCTGGCGGTCGTCAACCAGAAAGGCGGCGTCGGCAAGACGACGACCGCCGTCAACCTCGCCGCCAGCCTCGCCGCGATGAAGCGCCGCGTGCTGCTCGTCGACCTCGACCCCCAGGGCAACGCGACTACGGGCGCCGGCATCGACAAGCGGTCGCTGACGGCAACGGTCTACCACGTGCTGCTGGGCGAGCGAAACGTCGCCGATGTGCGAGTCGTGTCGCCGTCCGGCGGCTTCGACGTCGTGCCCGCGAATCGTGAGCTCGCTGGCGCCGAAGTAGAGCTCGTCGACTTGCCGGAACGCGAGACGCGATTGAAGGCTGCGCTGGCCGAGGCGTTGAAACAGATGAAGACTGCGATCTCGACGGTTACGCCCGATTACGATTTCGTGCTGCTCGACTGTCCGCCTTCGTTGTCGCTTCTCACACTGAATGGACTTTGCGCGGCGGATGCCGTGCTCATCCCGATGCAGTGCGAATACTACGCGCTCGAGGGCTTGTCCGACCTCGTGCAGACGGTGAAGAAGGTGCGAGCGCACTTGAACCCGGCACTCGAGATCGAGGGCCTTTTGCGTACTATGTACGATCCGCGCAATACGCTGGCGCAGAATGTCGGCGCCGAGCTCGAGAAGCACTTCGGCGACAAGCTCTACCGCACGGTGATCCCGCGCAATATCCGCTTGGCGGAAGCGCCCTCGCACGGCATTGCCGCGCTTCACCTGGATCGCAATTCGAAAGGCGCGCTCGCGTATCTCGCACTCGCCGGCGAGATGCTCCGCCGGATGGAAGCCGGAGCCACGGCGCAGCCCGCCGACCAGCCGGTGGCGCGCGCGTCCTGACGCGACAAGACGAGGGAGGACGCCACCGATGACCCGCCTCAAAGGACTCGGCCGGGGCCTCGATGCATTGTTGGCCGGCACCGATGCGCCGGATACGGCCGAAGCGTTGCAGACGCTCGCCCTCGACCGCATTCAGCCCGGCAAGTATCAGCCGCGCATGCACATGGACGACGCGGCGCTGGATGAGCTCTCCGCTTCCATTCGCGAGCACGGCGTGATGCAGCCGATTCTCGTGCGGCCGCTCGATGGCGGCCGGTTCGAGATCGTCGCCGGCGAGCGCCGCTGGCGCGCCGCAAAGCGCGCGGGACTGGAGAGCGTGCCGGCGCTCGTGAAGCCGGTGCCCGACCAGTCGGCCCTCGCGCTGGCGCTCATCGAAAACATTCAGCGCGAGGATCTGAACCCGCTCGAGCAGGCGAACGGCATTCATCGTCTGATCTCCGAATTCGGTCTGACGCATGACGCCGCGGCGAAAGCCGTTGGCCGATCGCGCAGCGCGGTCACCAACCTATTGCGCCTGCGGGAGCTCGCGAAACCGGTGCAGTCCTATCTCATGAACGGCCAGCTCGACATGGGCCACGCGCGCGCGCTCCTCGCGCTGCCAACTGCGCAGCAGGCGGGGGCCGCCTCGCGGGTCGTCGCGCAACGCCTGTCGGTCCGCGAAACAGAAAAGCTCGTCCATCAGCTCGCGCATCCAGACCGGCGCGGCGGCCGCCGCCATGGGCGCGCGTCCGATCCCGACCTCGCGCGCCTCGAGGAGACGCTTGCCGAGTCGCTCGGCGCGAAAGTAACGATCGACGCCAGGGCCGGAGGCGCGGGCAAGCTCACCATCGCGTACTCGACCCTGGAGCAGCTCGACGGAATTCTCGCGAGACTGGGAACGGGAAAATGACGGGTTGATCTCGTTCCTCGCCGAGCTGTGGCGCTACATGCGCGTACGGAAGAAGTATTGGCTGCTGCCGATCATGCTCTCGATGGCGCTCCTTGGCTCGCTGATAGTGCTCTCGCAGGGCTCGGCGATCGCTCCGTTCATCTACACGCTGTTCTGACGGGTCGGCCACGCATTCGCCGCCGACCCGGTCTACGCGTGGTGTCCGCGCGAAATCAACGCGAAACCAAGCGCGTCGTCACCCCATCTGCTTCAGCATCGTCTCCGCGTCGGACACTTCGTATTTGCCGGGCGCCTCGACGTTCAGGAGTTTGACGACGCCGTCGTCGACGAGCATCGAGAACCGCTGGCAGCGCGTTCCCATTCCCCGCGCGTTGAGGTCGAATTCGAGGCCGAGCGCCTTCGTGTAGTCGGCGCTGCCGTCGCCCATCATGCGGACCTTGCCTCCGGCCTTCTGATCGCGCGCCCACGCGCCCATGACGAATGCGTCGTTGACGGACAGGCAGATGACGTCGCTCACGCCTTTCGCTTTGAGCTTGTCGATGTTGGCGACGTAGCTCGGCACGTGCTTCGCCGAGCACGTCGGCGTGAACGCACCCGGCAATCCGAAGATCGCCACCTTCTTGCCGCGAGTCAGATCTTCGACGCTGAAAGTGTTCGGGCCCACAGTGCAGCCCGCGGTTTCGACTTCGATGTACTCGGTCAGTTTGCCGGCGGGCAGCTTGTCGCCTATTTTGATCGTCATGCCATCTCCTGGTGAGGGCTCGCGCGAATCGCGCAGGCGCAACGCAAAAGCATTGCAGGCATCGCGAGGAATTTCAACCCCAAGGTCGCGCGGGTCCGCGCGGTTGCCGTTTTTGCGCTTGCCGTAACCGCGCGCTCGGCGTAGCGTTCGGTTCCCGGAGAAAGAGGAGGGGACATGGCTGCCAGGAAAACGCCGCCGGTGGCTGCACCGAAACGAACATCGCTGTTGATCGCGACGCGCAAAGGATTGTGGGCGCTGGGGTCCGACGCCGCGCGTCGCTCATGGAAGCTCACCGGCCCGCAGTTCCTCGGCCACATCGTTCATCATGCCGTCGCCGATCCGCGCGACGACCGCACGATGCTCGCCGCGGCGCGCACCGGTCATTTGGGTCCGACGATCTTTCGCTCGAGGGATCGCGGCCGCACCTGGAAGGAAGCCTCGCAGCCGCCAGCATTCGAGGCGGGAAGCGGCCGCACGGTCGATCACTCGTTCTGGCTCGCCGCCGGACATGCGTCCGAGCCGGGCGTCTGGTACGCGGGCACTTCACCGCAGGGCTTGTTCCGCTCGACGGACGGCGGCGCGAGCTGGACGGGCGTAAAAGGTTTCAACGAGCATCCGCAACGCAAGACGTGGTGCGGCGGCGACCAGGACGGAACGCCGGACGGCCCGAAGCTGCACTCGGTGCTGGTCGATCCGCGCGATCCGAAGCACCTCTACATCGGCATGTCGAGCGGCGGCGTATTCGAGTCGAGCGATGGCGGCGCCGATTGGGCCCCGCTTAACAAAGGCGTGAAGGCACTCTTCCAGCCTGACCCCGATCCGCCGTTCGGCCACGACCCCCATTGTGTGCGGCTGCATCCGCGCGCTCCAGATCGGCTCTATCAGCAAAACCACTGCGGCATCTACCGGATCGATCGGCCCGCCGATCGATGGACCGACATCGGAGCCGCGATGCCGAAATCGGTGGGGCCGATCGGCTTTCCGATGGTGCTGCACCCGCGCGATCCGGACACGCTGTGGGTGTTTCCGATGGATGGCTCGGACGTGTGGCCGCGCATCTCGCCTGGCGGCAAGCCGGCGGTTTACCGGTCGGTCAACGGCGGCAAGACGTGGCAGCGCCAGGCGACCGGGCTGCCGAAGGCGCAAGCGTGGTGGACGGTAAAGCGGCAGGCGATGACCGCGGATCAGGCGCCGACAGTAGGCGTTTACTTCGGAACCACCAGCGGCGAGATATGGGGCAGTCGCGACGAAGGCCGCAGCTGGAAGTGCCTCGTGCGGAACCTGCCGCACATCTACGCCGTCGAGGCGGCGTAGCGGTCACGCAGCGTTGCATTGAAGGTTCTCATTCCCGGCCTGTTGCGTTCGTACACGGCCGGCGCCGATACGGTTGTGCTTCCCGCGCACCCGACGCTCGATGCGGCGTTGCGCGATTTGAACGCACGCTATCCCGGTCTCCGGTTTCGCGTCGTCGACGAGCAGGATGCGATCCGGCCGCACATCAAGATGTTCGTCGACGGAGAGCTCGCGCGCCGGCTCGATACGCCGCTTGCGGGCTCGGCGGAGCTCATGATCGTGGGTGCGCTTTCAGGGGGGTAGTGCGCCCTCTTATCGGCAGTCAATCCTTTGATCTGGCGCATACGCCGCGTTGCGGGGGTACGTGGTGAACCGATATAATCCGCCGGTTTGCTTCCACGGAAAAGCGCCGGACCCTTAAGCAGAGCGCCGGGCCTCTGGTCTGACCCGAAGGGGGTTGGTTAGACCCCAAGGGGTGGGTTGGACCCCAAAGGGGTGGCGAGCGCCCAAGTGATACCGCCGCTCAAGACCAAACCCTTCCGTACCGTGCTGCGGTGGCAAGTCATCGCCACGGCAGCGGTTGCGGCAGTGGCGGGTGTTTTGGCAGGCGCGAACGGCGCCCTGTCGGCGGTGCTTGGTGGCATGGTCAACGTGGTGGCGGGCTTGGTTTACGGCGGGCTGCTGGGTTTGGGATTGGGAGCAAAGGCGATACCGGACGCCGGGGCCACGCTCGGAGCGATGTTCCGAGCCGAAGCCGGCAAGATCGTGGTCATCGTCGGGGGGCTCTGGCTTGCGCTGTCGACGTACCGGGACTTGGTCCCGGCGGCGTTCTTCACGGCGTTCTTCACGACCGTCGTCGTATTCAGCATGGCGTTTTTTGTCCGCGACTAGAACCGCAACGAAGGTTGGCAACAAGGCTAAGACCTAAATGGCTGCCGAACACGAACTGACTCCGACGTCCTACATCCAGCACCACCTCACCTTCCTGACCAAGCCGGTCGGCGAAGCCGGCGGCTTCTGGTCGATCAACTGGGACACGCTGATCACGACGGTGATCATCGGCGTCCTGACCTTCGGGTTCCTCTGGCTCGTGACGCGCAAGGCAACGACCGGCGTTCCATCCAAGAGGCAGGCGTTCGTCGAGCTGACGCTCGACTTCGTGAAAAACCAGGTCAAGGACATCTATCACGGCGATAGCAAGATCGTGGCCCCGATCGCGCTCACCACGTTCGTGCTCGTGCTCTTTCTGAACGCGATGGACTTCCTGCCGGTCGACATCATGTCGTGGATCTACGAGCACGTCTTCCACCAGGAGTACTGGCGCGGCGTGCCGACCGCGGACGTCAACACGACGTTCGCGCTCGCGCTATCGGTGTTCGCGCTGATGATCTTCTACAGCATCAAGGTGAAAGGACTGGGCGGCTGGATTCACGAGCTCTTCTGCTCGCCCTTCGGCGGCAATCCGCTGCTGTGGCCGTTCAACCTGCTGTTCAATGCCGTCGAGTACCTGTCCAAGCCGCTTTCGCATTCGCTGCGGCTGTACGGGAACATGTACGCCGGCGAAATCATCTTCATGCTGCTCGGCCTATGGGCCGCGACCGGCGTCGTCGGCGCGATCGCGAGTGGCTTCCTGCACCTCGGCTGGTCGATCTTCCACATCCTGATCGTGGTGCTGCAGGCGTACATCTTCATGATGCTGACCATCGTCTACATCGCGATGGCGCACGAACACCATTGATTCATCTTCACCGTACAACAACGTCAAACCCTAAAACAAAGAAAGGAAAGTAAATGGACAAGCTCGCACTGGTAGCGCAGATCCAGGCCTACACCGGCATCGGAATCGGCCTCATGATCGGCCTCGGCGCGCTCGGCGCGTGTGTCGGCGTCGGCATCATGTGCTCGCGCTTCCTCGAAGGCGCCGCGCGCCAGCCCGAACTCATGCCCCAACTGCAGGCGAAAGTGTTCCTGCTGCTCGGACTGATCGACGCGTCGTTCATCATCGGGCTGGGTATCGCGATGCTCTTCGCGTTCGGCAACCCGCTGATCCCGGCCGGCCTCAAGTGACGCTTCGAGGCGATCCCGCACGTTCCGTGCGCTAAGGTCCCGTCATGAACATCAACCTCACTCTGGTGATGCAAGCGGTGGCGTTCGCCGTGTTCATCTGGCTTTCGGCGAAATTCATCTGGCCCGTGATGATGGGCGCGATCGAGACGCGGCAGAAGCAGATCGCCGACGGCCTCGCCGCCGGGGAGCAGGGAAAGCAGAGCCTCGCCAGCACCGAGCGGAAGATCGCGGACATGATGACCGAGGCGAAGCAGCGCAGTTCGGAAATCATCGCGCAGGGCGACAAGCTCAAGAACGAGACGATCGAAGCCGCGAAGCTGCAGGCGAAAGTGGAAGCCGACCGCATCCTGGCCGGCGCCAAGGCCGAGATCGAGCAGGAGATTCAGCGTGCGCGCGAGGCGCTGCGCAACCAGGTGGCCGACCTCGCGGTCGCCGGCGCATCGAAGATCCTGAAGCGCGAAGTCGACGCCAAGGCGCACGCGGATTTGCTGGCGGCAATCCAGCGCGAACTGTAGACGCTGGAGCCCCAATGGCCGAGCTCACCACGATCGCCCGTCCCTACGCCGAAGCCGCGTTTCGCATTGCGCGCGACGGCAACGCGCTGCCGGCTTGGTCGACGATGCTCAACCTGCTCGCGGGACTCGCGTCGGATCCCCGCGTCGCGGGCGCGCTGGACAATCCGAAGCTCACCGCGCCGGACAAGGCGTCGCTCGTGCTTTCGATTGCCGGCGATCGGCTCGACGCGAGCGGCCGCAATTTCGTTCGCGTGCTGGTCGACGCCGATCGCTTCGGCGTGCTCGCGCAGATCCGTGCGCTGTTCGAGGCGCTCAAGAACGACACCGACGGCGTGTCCGAGGCACGCATCGACACCGCCTTTCCGCTGACCGATGCGCAGGAAGCCGACCTCAAGGCGGCGCTCGAGAAGCGGTTTGGCAGGAAGATCGAAACGACGGTCAATGTCGACCCGGCGCTGGGCGGCGGCGCGCGCATCACTGTCGGCGACACCGTGATCGACGGCACCATCGCCGCCCAGCTGTCGGCGATGGCGACGCAGTTGCGAGCGTAGGACGAAACCGAGTGAGGACACCATGCAGTTGAATCCATCCGAAATCAGCGAACTCATCAGGACCAAGATCCAGAATCTGGACACCGCCGCCACCGTGCGCACACAGGGCACGGTCGTCTCGATCTCCGACGGCATCGCGCGCGTCCATGGATTGTCGGACGCGATGGCCGGTGAAATGCTCGAATTCCCGAACAACACGTTCGGGCTCGCGCTCAACCTCGAGCGCGACTCGGTGGGCGCCGTGATTCTCGGCGAGTACGAGCACATTTCCGAAGGCGACACCGTCAAATGCACTGGCCGCATCCTGTCGGTGCCTGTCGGACCCGAGCTCATCGGACGTGTGGTCAACTCGCTTGGCCAGCCGATCGACGGCAAGGGTCCGATCAACGCCAAGGAATCGGACGTCATCGAGAAAGTCGCGCCGGGCGTGATCTGGCGGAAGTCCGTGTCGCAGCCCGTCCAGACCGGCTTGAAGTCCATCGACTCGATGGTGCCGATCGGCCGCGGCCAGCGCGAGCTCATCATCGGCGACCGCCAGACCGGCAAGACGGCGGTGGCGATCGACACGATCATCAACCAGAAGGGCAAGGACCTCTTCTGCATCTACGTCGCCATAGGCCAGAAGGCGTCGTCGATCAAGAACGTGATCCGCAAGCTCGAAGAGTACGGCGCGATGGACTATACGATCGTCGTCGCCGCGACCGCGTCGGAATCGGCGGCGATGCAGTACATCGCGCCCTATTCGGGCTGCACGATGGGCGAGTACTTCCGCGACCGGGGCCAGGACGCGCTCATCATCTACGACGACCTGACGAAGCAGGCGTGGGCCTACCGGCAGGTGTCGCTGCTGCTGCGCCGTCCGCCGGGTCGCGAAGCGTATCCCGGCGACGTGTTCTATCTGCACTCCCGACTGCTCGAGCGCGCGGCGCGGGTGTCCGAGGAGTATGTCGAGAAGTTCACGAAGGGCGCGGTCAAGGGCAAGACCGGCTCGCTCACCGCATTGCCGATCATCGAGACGCAGGCGGGCGACGTGACGGCGTTCGTGCCGACCAACGTGATCTCGATCACCGACGGCCAGATCTTCCTCGAGACCGATCTCTTCAATGCCGGCGTCCGGCCCGCGATCAACGCCGGCATCTCGGTGTCGCGGGTGGGCGGCGCAGCGCAGACGAAGGTGATCAAGAAGCTGGGCGGCGGCGTGCGCCTTTCGCTCGCGCAGTTCCGCGAGCTTGCCGCCTTCGCGCAGTTCGCCTCGGATCTGGACGAGGCTACGCGGAAGCAGTTGGACCGCGGCCGGCTCGTCACCGAGCTCATGAAGCAGCCGCAGTACGAGCCTCTGCAGGTCAACGAGATGGCGGTGACGCTGTTCACCGTCAACAAGGGTTACTACGACGACGTGCCCGTCGAGAAGGCGCTGGCGTTCGAATCCGCGCTTCGCGCGTACCTCAAGAGCAAATATGCGGCGCTGATGGCCAACATCGAGAAGACGAAGGACCTGTCGGCCGACGACGAGAAGGCGCTTTCCGCGGCGGTGGAAGACTTCAAGAAGAACGGCGCCTACTAAGCAGCGCGCCCGGGAAATCGACCAATGGCCGGCTCCAAGGAAATCCGGAACAAGATCAAGAGCGTGCAGAGCACGCGCAAGATCACCAAGGCGATGGAGATGGTCTCCGTCTCGAAGATGAAGAAGGCCCAGGATCGGATGCGCGCCTCGCGGCCTTACGTCGAGCGCGCCCTGCAGATCGCGATGCACATCGCCAAGGCGAACACCGAGTACCGGCATCCGTTCCTCGCTCCGCACGACGGCGTGAAGCGCGTCGGCGCCATCGTCGTGACGACCGACAAGGGACTTTGCGGCGGCCTCAACACGAACGTGCTGCGGCTCGTGCTGAACCAGCACAAGGAGTGGCGCGGCAAAGGCATCGACGTCGACTATTGCGCGATCGGCAGCAAGGGCGTGGGCTTCCTCACGCGGCTCGGCGCCAACGTCGTCTCGCAGGTCGTGCAGCTCGGCGACCGCCCGCGCCTCGACCGGATCGTCGGCCCCGTCAAGGTGCTGCTCGACGAGTACGTGGACGGCAACATCGACGAGGTGCACATCTTCTTCACGACCTTCATCAACACGATGAAGCAGGAGTCGCGGCACGGCCAGATGCTGCCCATACCGGAGCAATTCCGCACGGCGACAGGCGAAGTACGGAAGGCCGAGGCCGCGACGGGGTCGTGGGACTATCTCTACGAGCCGGACGCAAGGGAGTTGCTCGACGGCGTGCTGCGGCGGTATGCCGAGGCGCTCGTGTTCCAGATGGTCAACGAGAACATGGCGTCCGAGCAGTCGGCGCGCATGGTCGCGATGCGCGCGGCCTCCGACAACGCGGCGACGATCATCGGCGAGCTGCAACTCATCTACAACAAGACGCGGCAGGCGGCGATCACCAAGGAGCTCGCGGAGATCGTCGGCGGCGCAGCGGCTGTCTAGCCGCGGTGCGATCGGGCGAGACTACGTGAGTATCGCGAACGTTATTGCGAGACCAAATCATCAAGGCGCGGCGGCTGTTTAGACCGGCGGCGGGCCTCACAGCGAAATAAGAAACGCGAAGGACGAGACATGAGCACTCAAGGAACCATCGTTCAATGCATCGGCGCCGTCGTGGACGTGGAGTTCGCGCGGAACGACATGCCGAAGATCTACGACGCGCTCAAGATGGACGAGATCGGACTCACGCTCGAAGTCCAGCAGCAGCTGGGCGACGGCGTCGTGCGCACGATCGCGCTCGGCAGTTCCGATGGCTTGCGCCGCGGGATGAAGGTCGTCAACACGGGCAATCCGATCATGGTGCCCGTCGGCGGCAAGACGCTCGGCCGCATCATGGACGTTCTGGGACGCCCGATCGACGAGCGCGGACCCGTCGACGCAGAGAAACTGATGTCGATCCATCGCAATGCGCCGACGTTCGAGGACCTGTCGCCGTCGACGGAGCTGCTCGAAACAGGCATCAAGGTCATCGACCTGATCTGTCCCTTCGCGAAGGGTGGCAAGATCGGCCTCTTCGGCGGCGCGGGCGTCGGCAAGACCGTGACGATGATGGAGCTCATCAACAACATCGCGACGGCGCACTCCGGCCTTTCCGTGTTCGCCGGTGTCGGCGAGCGCACACGCGAAGGCAACGACTTCTACCACGAGATGATCGACTCGGGTGTGGTGAACAAGGACGAACTGGGCAAATCCAAGGTCGCGATGGTGTACGGTCAGATGAACGAGCCGCCGGGCAACCGGCTGCGCGTCGCGTTGACCGGCCTCACGATCGCCGAGAGCTTCCGCGACGAGGGCCGCGACGTGCTGATGTTCATCGACAACATCTATCGCTTCACGCTCGCGGGTACCGAGTGCTCGGCGCTGCTCGGACGGATGCCGTCCGCGGTGGGTTATCAGCCGACGCTGGCGGAGGAAATGGGCCGGCTGCAGGAACGGATCACGTCGACCAAGACCGGCTCGATCACGTCGATTCAGGCCGTGTACGTGCCGGCGGACGACCTGACGGACCCGTCGCCGGCCACGACGTTCGGCCACCTCGACGCAACCGTCGTGCTGTCGCGCGACATCGCTTCGCTAGGGATTTACCCGTCGGTCGACCCGCTCGACTCGACGTCCCGGCAAATCGACCCGCACGTCATCGGCGACGAGCACTACAACACGACGCGCGGCGTGCAGTCGGTGCTGCAGAAGTACAAGGAGCTCCGCGACATCATCGCGATTCTCGGGATGGACGAGCTCTCGCCCGAGGACAAGCTGGCGGTTGCTCGCGCGCGCAAGATCCAGCGTTTCCTGTCGCAGCCGTTCACCGTCGCGGAAGTGTTCACCGGCTCGCCCGGGCAGTACGTGTCGCTCAAGGACACGATCAAGGGCTTCAAGATGATCGTGGACGGCGAATGCGACGCCCTGCCCGAGCAGGCGTTCTACATGGTCGGCACGATCGAGCAGGCGTTCGAGAAGGCGAAGACGCTGCAGTGACGAAGTCTGCGCGCACGAGCAGATCAACCGGAAAAGCGCGATGGCCCACACAATTCACGTCGATGTCGTGAGCGCCGAGGAGCAGATCTTCTCGGGCGAGGCGGAGTTCGTCGTGCTCCCGGGTGTAGTAGGCGAGCTCGGCATCTATCCGCGCCACACACCGCTCCTCACGGCGATCAAGCCGGGCGCCGTTCGCATCAAGATCCCCGGGCGCGCCGACGAGGAGCTCGTGTTCGTGCAGGGCGGCTTCCTGGAAGTGCAGCCTAATCGCGTGACGGTGCTCGCTGATACCGCGATCCGCGCGAAGGACCTCGACGAAGTGTCGGCCGAGAATGCGCGCAGGGCTGCGCTCGAGGCGATGCAGAACAAGGCCTCGCAAGAGGAGATCGCGACGGCCGAGGCCGAGCTCGCCAGCGCAATGGCCCAGCTGCAGGCAATCCGCAAGCTGCGCCACCGCGCGTAGAGCTGCGGGCAATCCGCAAGCTGCGCCACCGGGCGTAGCAGCGTCAGATCGATCGCGCCCAGCGCTCGACTTCCGCAGCGATCTCCGAAGGTGTGCGCTCGCGTTCGAGGCGCGCGACGATCGCATCGGCCTCCGCGTGCGACGGCACGATATCGGTCACTTGCACCGCGTGGTCGTAAACCGACGCGGTCTGCTGGATCTCGACCTCGACGCGCAGCGTCAGCGCGTTGCGTTGGCGCAAGAGGTGCCGATAAACGCCTGCATAGGCATCCGGGTCGAAGGGCGGATCTTTCGAAGTGGTCGCCTCCGCCAATCCGAGGCCGGCAGCGAGCGCCCTTATCTCGGCCCAGGACTGCTGGACGACGCTGACGGGCGCATCCTGGGTCTCGCGCGGGTTGGCGGGATGCGAGAGCGTTCGCTGCCGCGCTCGCTCGATCGAGGCCCGTACCGCGGCGGATGGCACCGGCGTAGCATAGAGCGCCTGCGGCCCTGCAAGCAGCGGCTCCGCGTCATCGGCGTGGACCTGCACGAGTTCGACGAGCCGATGGCCGATCAACGGCAGCTCGCCAATCAGCAGGCTCGAATGCTCCGCGCAGGCGCGACTCCACCGCAACACGGCCTGCCGCACCCATTGCCCGACTCCTTTGCGCACCATCGGATGCGCG
>Ga0207668_10000981_pt1 | contig 17154 bp, 13 predicted proteins | sample KBSS43metaG_FD_184323 | JGI IMG/M metagenome (GOLD analysis project Ga0207668, IMG submission 184323) | Switchgrass rhizosphere microbial communities from Kellogg Biological Station, Michigan, USA - KBS S4-3 metaG (SPAdes) (version 2) | ecosystem: Host-associated > Plants > Roots > Rhizosphere... | reverse complement strand
CGGCACGAGGTCGAACAGGTAGCAGATCAGGTCCTCCAGGGCGCGTCCTTGCTCAGCGGTCGTCGCCGCGTTCAGGCCGGCGTCCACGAACGCCTGGACCTGACCCTGGTCGATCGCCGCCACTAGCCGGGTCTCCCATGGACCCGGCTATTGCGGAGGTCCCGGACAATCTCCTCAAAGGACCCCCGTTCCAGCCGTCGAAACAGGGTCTCGATGGAGAGCGCCAGGACGTTCGGCGGCAGCCCGCGAAGCTCGTCGGGGCCGTCTCGGTAGAGAAGTAGTCCCCACAGGCCGCCCGCGGCCGCCACATACTTGGAAAGGTGTTGCGCGGCGTCAGCTGCCGCTCTCGGGGTCGGCAGGCGAGCCTTGATCTCCACCAGCAACGGGTTTCCGACCGAAGGCTGCAGGGCGTCCGACCAGATGGCGAGATCGACGCCCAGATCGCGCGGCTCGGAGTGGGTCACCACGTCGACCCCAGCTTCCCGCAGCGCATGGGCGACAAGCGCCTCCAAGTCGGCGGAGCTCACATTGGCGACGTGCGCCAAGCTTCCCTGCAGATAGGTCTCCGCAGCGGACCCCAGCGGGCGGGTCTCCTTGGGCGGAGAGACCGGGGTTCGCGCCGGCTCGGGCGCGGCCAGGAGCTGATCAAGCGCGAAGGCGACGGCCTCGCGATTGGACGGGTTCGCCCGGACGGTGAGGACCCCCCGCACACTCGACGGCAGGTGGACGCTGTTGGGCGGCGCGAACAGGACCACACGCTTGCCCCGTCCCCAGGCGAGGCCGAGTTCGAACAAAACCCATTCGGAGCGCCGCGCGCGGGTCAGCACGCCAATGACGAGGTCGACACCGGTGATCAGGTTGAGAATCTCAGCGCCGAACTCCGCGCCAGGCTCCAGGCTCTCCGGCACGACGACACGGACGCCGCGTTGGCGCAGGGCGTCGGTCAGAACCTCCAGATTCGCGCCCGCCGGCGCGGTGATGAAGCAGGTTTGGATTTGAGAAGCCACGACCGTCTTGCCGCCCGCTGAGCCTGACCTGAGCTATACCGCGTTTCGGCTGCTGGCGAGCGTTTAGCGCCTGAAGCCGAAGCGTATCGGCAAACGCTCCCGCCTGAAGATGTTGAGGCCGGAGGCGACATTTGCTATATTTTTTGGACGCCCTGGAATGTTGGGCACCCATTCCTCCTGGAAGGATCGATCACCGGCTGGACGAACTGGACGCTGCACGCCCTCACTGTTGGGGTCCTCCACACTTCTCTTGAGTATATTTTCGAAAGCGCGAGGAGGCTCACCATGAAAGCATGCCGAACCCTGAACTCCATCTTTCGTAACATTCCGGCCTTCGCCAAGCGCCTGCTGACGAATGCCACGATTGCCGGTATCGCCGCCATTTGAAGCCCCAGCGCCGGGCCGCTGGGGCTTCGTGATTCCGGGCGACTGCCAGGATGGCCTATTCGGCGGCGAGGTCAGCGGGCAACGAGCGTTCGATCATCGCCCGGATCTCCTCGGCCGACATGCTGTCATGCCGCCCGTCATACGTCCCCGACGTGCCGTTCCACATACTGCCCTTGGAGACGAACAGCATTTTGCCGTTGAACCACCGGACCACGAGCCGAGCGCCATCGGGCAAAGGGATCTCCCGGCCGGTCTCGTCGTAACCCAGGTTCCCTTCGTCCCAAACGGCGCGCTCAACGTAGTCGCCGAGCGCCAATTCGACGACCTCTTCGCGACGACGAAGCCAGTCGGTCGTCCGGTTACCGGGTTCTTTCTCCTCCTCAGGGTAGGCACCGGACGGGTCCAAGTCCTCCAACTCCAGCAGTAGGAACGACTCCGCCGGCGACCGCGCGATCCGCTCGAGGATCAGCGTCTTCGGACGCGCGAGGTAAACGGCGCCGCGCTCCACCTGGAACTCGAGGCAGCCGGCTTCGGAAGAACGCCGAACCTCGGAGAAGTCCTGCCCGCCGCCGGTGGGCAGATGGGCATGGCTGCGGGTGTGAGCCAGCACCCGGTCCAGCACGGGCTTGATCGCCGTCGTCCCGTTCCAGACCACGCGGTCATCGCGACGGCGGTTGAACTGGTCGAGGGTGTTGACCCACGCTACGCGGCACTGCGCGAGGAAAGCGTCGCGGCCGACTGCGCCCTGGGCCGGGCGCACCGGGAAGTCGGCGATCGCCGGCTGAGATTGAGGTGCCTCCAGTTGGCGGCGGGCCTGGGTGTAGCTCTGAAATCCCGCTTGTCTGGCGGCCAGCTCCAGAGCCTCGCGGTGCGAAATCCCGCGTTCGGCCTTGATGGATTTGGCGAGCCGCTTGATGCCGTCGAGCGACGACGGAATACGTTCGTTGGACATGTCAGTCTCCCGGCCCGTCGAAAACGCCGCCCGCCAACGTCTCAAGGGCCCGGTTCATGACATGAACGGGTCTGGATCGAGAGGCATTGCCGCTTGCAGCTTGGCCTGGCGGGCGTCGGGCTCATGCCGGAGCCGAGCGCCAAATATAGAGCTCCCCGAGACTGCCGGAAAGACCCGCATCCCATTAGGCGTGACCCGTACGGCCTTGCCGCACAATGGCCTCGCCGACGCCCGCCAATTACCGCGTCGCCATGAAGTTCATCGCGCCGCGCTTGGTCCGTCACCGTCAAGCAAACGCTCCGAGCGTCTGCAAAGAGTCAGTTTCCGACGATCCAGGTAGGCGCGAGTTTTAGCGGCCCACGACGTCCGCTCCTGCCTCACAGCGGCACTTGAGCAGGTCTGCTTTCGGCCAACACCGCTTGGCGAAACGCTGCATTACGAGCGCCAAAAGCCAGAAACGAGCTGAGACATAGCACGCCCACAATGATGGGCTGTGTGCCCGGTTTACACAATGAACGCGGGAGGGCTAAGCTCTACCTTAGGGGGCGGAATAGGCAGGGAATCCATCTTCTTAGACCTGCCGTCCGGGTTCGTTATGATTCTTGCCGACAACGAGACCAGAGTAGACCTCCTCAACAACGAGGCGATCGCCACAACGATCATCGGCCTTTTGCGGGAGCGACCCGAGCACGCCGTGACCATCGGCGTGCACGGCGATTGGGGCGCGGGCAAATCCTCCATTCTCGAGATGATCGAGGCCCGCCTCGGCAACGACGACAAGGTCCTCTGCATCAAGTTCAACGGCTGGCGTTTTCAAGGCTTCGAAGATGCCAAAATCGCCCTCATCGAGGGCATCGTCACGGGTCTCATCGAACAGCGGCCGGCGCTGACCAAAGCGGCCGAGTCCGTGAAAGACATCTTCAAGCGGATCGATTGGCTGAAGGTCGCGCGGAGCGCTGGCGGTCTCGCGCTCACCGCGCACACCGGCATCGTGACGCCGAGCCAGATCGGCGACGTCGTCGGCATCCTCAAGAGCATGATCCCCGATCCGGCGAAGCTGGCGACGGCCGAGAATCTTGAAAAGGCAATCAAGGGAGCCGAGGGCTTCATCACGCCCGGCGAGTCGAAGAACGTGCCCTCCGAGATCAACGCCTTCCGGAAGGCGTTCGATGATCTCTTGAAAAAGGCGGACATCGATCAGTTGATCGTCTTGATTGACGATCTCGATCGCTGCCTCCCAGACACGGCGATCGAGACCCTCGAAGCGGTCAGGTTGTTCGTCTTCACGAGCCGTACCGCCTTCGTCGTGGCCGCCGACGAGGCGATGATCGAGTACGCGGTCAGGAAACATTTCCCCGAGCTTCCGGATACGACCGGGCCTCGGGACTACGCTCGGAACTACCTTGAAAAGCTGATCCAGGTGCCGTTCCGCATCCCGGCGTTGGGGGAGACCGAGACGCGCATCTATGTAACGCTGCTGTTGGTGGGGGCCGAGCTGGGTGAAGGGAACGCCAACTACGCGAAGCTGATCGACGCCGCGCGCACGATCCTTAGGCGGCCCTGGGCGAGCGCCGGGTTGGACGCCGCCACGGTGAGGACCGCGCTCGATGAAGATGCGAACAAGGTCCAGAACGCGCTCGCCCTCAGCGATCAGATCGGGCCGATCTTGGCCAGCGGGACGCAGGGCAACCCGCGCCAGATCAAGCGCTTCTTGAATTCTCTCCTCCTGCGGAATCAGACAGCGATTGCCCGCGGCTTTGGCGACGAAGTGAAGCTGCCGGTGCTGGCCAAGTTGATGTTGGCCGAGCGCTTCCTCACTCACACCTTCGATCGCATCGCGAGCACGGCGGCGTCCGATCCGAACGGCAAGTGCGCGGACCTGGCAGCCCTAGAGGCCGCGAGCAACGCGGATGAAGCACGCAAGAAAAGGGTGGGGACGCGGAGGGAGCGGGAGGATGCCAAGTCCGACGCCGTCCCCGAATGGCTGGCGTCGGACGCGATCAAGGCCTGGGCGAAACTTCAACCCGCACTCGGCGATGTCGATCTGCGCCCCTACCTCTTCGTCACCAAGGATCGGAAGGACTACTTCGGTCCGGCCTCAGTCCTCGGTCGCCTCGCCGCCGTCGTGGAGCAACTGTTCGGACCGAAGCTCGCCGTCGCAGCCCATGAAAGCCAGTTGAAGCAACTGGTGCCGGCGGAAGCGGCGCAAGTGTTCGAAGCTGTGCGCAGCCGGATCATGGGGACGGACAGCTTCGATACGGAGCCGGCCGGCATCGCCGGCATCGGCGTCTTGGTGCGCGCGCATCCCGAGCTGCAACCGAACCTGCTCGATCTCTTGGAGGCACTGCCCGCGGCTAGGTGCGGTGGCTGGGTGGCGAGCGGTTGGACCGGCGTCATCACCGATGCCGCGCAATCGGCACGCTTCGCCAAGCTCTTGGAGAGCTGGGCCACGTCGGGATCGCAGTTCCTGAAGGCGGCCGCATCTACAGCGGTGCGCACGGGAGTGCGACGCTGATGGGAACCTCCAGCGCGTTCGGCGGAGCCCGGGGCACGACGCCGCTCGTACCATCCTGGCTCGATGAGCCCGCCGGAGGTGGCGGCTCATCGGCGCCGCCTGCCGCACCCGATGGTACTGGGCCGCCCAATGATCCGGGCGCGCCGCCATCCACTCCTTCAGCGCCCGCGGCGGCACCTTCCGTCGCTGCGCAGGCCGCGCCAGCCGGACGCGGAGGAACCGCCGATAGGTTCACGGCGGCGCGATCCAATCTCTCGCGCTTCGTCCGGTCGGGTGGGAGCGACAGGAAGAGCCTCGGCCGGGCCGTCTCAAGCTATGTCTCCCGGTCTGCCGGTGGATCGAGGAATGCGGCGCGACGGATGGGCGCGTCACGTGGGGCCGCCGGCCGCCTCGTCAACTTCCTCAACATCGCTCAGGCCCAAGGCGTTCGTGAAGCGCTACGAACGCTGAACCTCGAAAGTCTGGCCGGCCAGCCCATCGAAGACGTGTTTGCGGGTCTGGCGGACTATGTCTGCCCCGAGGGCGGCTCGATCGATGAAGGCATCGCGCGGGACGCCTTCATAGAGACCATCGCCGACCTCGCCGCCGCCGGAATCACAGACATCGACGCGCTGTCGCCGGGCCAGGTGCAAACCGTGTTCGAGCTCTATGCGACGCACGCGATCGAGGCCCGGATCTGCAACGACATCGGATCGAAGATGATCTCCTTGCCGTCCGATGTGAGGGCCGCTGAGCGCGTACAAGCTCAGTTGCGGGAGTTCATCCAGCGCAGCGTGAGTGACGCCGTCGCGGCATCGAAACAGACCGTCCAGGCGCTGACGCCCGACCGCGTGAACGAGTTCGTGACCACGACCTACCAAGCGGCCTTCGAGGTGCTGCAGACCATCGGCGATGCGGAGGCCAGCGCATGACCAAGCACGTCCTCATCGGCCGCATGGGCGACGGTGATACCGAGGCCGTGGCGACGCGGGCGGGTGAAGTCGCATCGGTGCTGCAACTGGTGTCAGGCGACCGGTTGGATCACGGCATCGGTCGGGCGCTCGACCATATGAAGGTCATGAAGCTGGCGCCGTCGGAGATCGGCGGCGACCTACTCGTGCTCGCCGCCCACGTGCACGCTGCCGACACGCGTATCTCGCGGAATACGGAATCGGAAGACGCGTGGACACGGGAGATGAGGCTCGTCGTGCCTGTGAGCGAGCCCCAGCGCTGGAACGGAGCGGCTACCACTCTCAAGCGCATGCTGGATTTCCTGACCGGGGACCGGTGGACCTTGGAGTTTCGGGCGCGGCCCGTGAAGTTCGCGACCATCGTCCCGCCCCGTACCGATCTCATCGGTCCGCCCTTCGATGGCGTGAACCTCTTTTCGGGCGGCCTCGACAGCTTGATCGGCGCGATCGACACGCTGAAGGCGGGCAAGACGCCGCTCTTGGTGAGCCATGCGGGCGAAGGCCTGGTTAGCAAGTCGCAAGACATCTGCTTCGATGGGCTGAAGAAGGCGTTCCCCGGCAATCTCGTCGACCGCTTGCGCGTCTGGATGAGCTTCGATTCCGGTCTGATCGACGGCGTCGCCTCCGAAGAGACGACGCGTGGACGCTCGTTCCTCTTCTTCGCCTTAGGCATCGCGGCAGGGACCGGTCTCGGGCGCAAGTTCACGCTCACGGTGCCCGAGAACGGTCTGATCGCCTTGAACGTACCGCTCGATCCGTTGCGTCTCGGGGCGCTCAGCACCCGCACGACGCATCCCTTCTACATAGCGAGGTGGCGGGAGTTGGTGGGGGCGCTCGGCATCGATGGCGAGATCACCAACCCCTATTGGGACAAAACCAAGGGCGAGATGGTGAAGGGTTGTCTCGACCGTCCGCTGCTCAAGCGGCTCGTCCCCTTGTCGCTCTCATGTTCGTCACCCACCAAGGGCCGTTGGAAGAAGCAGCCGCAAGGCCATTGCGGCTATTGTCTGCCATGCCTCATCCGTCGCGCATCACTCCTCGGCGAGGACGCAACGCCCTATGGCATCGCCGATCTGAAGGCGCGGCCGCTCGATACGAAGCAGGCCGAGGGACAGCAGGTGAGGTCGTTTCAGTTCGCGATCGCGCGCCTCAAGGCTCGCCCGGACTTAGCGAAACTCCTCATCCACAAACAGGGACCGCTCTCGGACGATGTGAGCCAACTCCCCGCGCTGGCGGGCGTCTATGGTCGCGGTCTGGCCGAGGTCGGACGCCTACTGGATGGCGTGCGCACCGAGCCGTCGTAGAAGGCCTGATGCAGAGCCGCGGCCTCGTCGACTTCCATTGCCATCTCGATCTCTACCGAGACCACGCGCGTGCCGTTCGCCAAAGTGAAGAGGCCGGCGTCTACACCCTGACCGTCACCACGACGCCCAAGGCCTGGCCCAGGAACTTTGAGCTGACGAAGTCGACGCAGTACGTGCGCGCTGCGCTCGGCCTGCATCCGCAATTGGTGGAAGGGCGGGCTGGCGAGTTGTCGCTCTGGGAGGAGTTGGTTCCAAAGAGCCGTTACATCGGCGAGGTGGGTCTCGACGCCGGCCCACGCTTCTACCGCTCGTTCGAGAAACAGAAGGAGGTGTTCGCCCGCATCCTCCGCGTCTGCGCGAAGGCGGGCGAGAAGATCCTCACGGTGCATAGCGTGCGCGCCACGAAGGCCGTGCTGGACCATATCGAGGAACACTTCCCACCTGGCAGGGGCAAGGTCGTCTTGCACTGGTTCACCGGCACCGCCGCTGAAGCCCGGCGAGCCGTCGACCTCGGCTGCTACTTCTCGATCAACAACGAGATGCTGAGCAACGAGAAACGATCATCCGTCGTGCTGGCCCTCCCGTTCGATCGCTTGCTCACCGAGACGGATGGCCCCTTCACGCAAGTGGATGGCCGACCATCTGAGCCGAGCGATGTCGGTCTCTGTGTCCGAGGGTTGGCGGCGTTGACGCGGCAGAGCGAGGAGGCCGTCGCTGGCTCCATCCGCGACAATCTAAGAGCGCTCGTCGGCGATAGCTGACGCTCTCAGGCGACGTAGGGCTCCAAGACCGGCTTCGCCGCGAGGGCGGCGCGTTCACGCCGGTCCTGAACCTTCTCAGCGGCCTCGCGGATGGCCCGAAGCTTCCTCGCATCGTTGTCGATACAGGCGAGGAGGGCCGCGTCGGTCGCAGCTAGAATGGCAAGAGGCTCGCAGAGTTGGTGCTGAGCGAGACGCGTGTAGTCGCCGCGGAGCAGATCGGTCCCTGCCTCGCGTGCGAGATCTACGGCGGCACCCGGAATCCCATAGGTGAGACGCAAGGTGAGCCGCGAGACGCGGTCGCCCAGGTCGAGGCCGGGATGCAAAATCTCGGCGACCCGGGCGGCGGTGGGCAACACATCGGCGGTCCGCGCTGCGGCGCTACGGACGGGCCCGGCGGCGCCACCGAAGGCCCCGCCGAATTGCGTCATGGTCCGCTCGACGTCCTGCATCGGACGCCCCGAGATGTAGAGCAAGCAGGCGACGGCCTTCTTCGCCCGGAGCGTTACCTGGTGGCTGTCGACAGCGAAGCGCTGGAAGGCGGAGAGGATGCGCTGCGCCACGCCCTGCTGGCGCAGCTCGTTCGGCCAGAGGTAGGGCTCTTTCTGCGTGCTCTTCTTGTTCATCGGGAAGAGCACTTGATCGAGCTCCACCGTCGACTGCGCCGCACTGATGAGGGCCGGATCCGTGATCTGATCCGGGGGCAGGCCGGAAAGGCTTTCCACCAGACGGATGATCGATCCGACCTCGGTGGCGGATTCGCCGGCGAGGCGGCCGAGCGGGAGCAGGTGGTAGTTGCCCTGGTCGTTGACCTCGATCAGCTGGTGCCGCTCCAGCTCGTCGAGCGCCTCGATCAGGTCGCCGCGGCTCCAACGCCAGTTCGAGCTTTGCGCGGCGGCCTGGAACGCGCCGAAGCTCGCCTCCAAGAAGTCGATGATCTCGTCGGCGCTGACCCCTTCGACGCTCGCGCGCCGCGCGGCGACGAGGACCCGCACGATGAGGGAGCGGGGATCGGTGCCGCTGTCCAAGAAGCGGGAGAACAAGTCCTCGGGCGCGCCGGTCACGTAGCGCGACCAGAAATCGAACTCGGTGCGCGGATCGGTGGCAAGGAGGTAGGAGGTGCCCTTCTCCGCGAACCCGAGACGGCCGGCGCGGCCGACGAGGTTCTTATACTCGGCCACAGAATACGGCTTGTCACCGGGATGCTCGAGGCCGGCGATGATCACCGATGAGGCGGGCGTGTTGACGCCCATGGCGAGCGTCGTGGTCGCCGCAATGACGCGCAATCCCGATCCGGGCTTGCGGAACTCTTCTTCGATGATACGGCGCTCTTCGGGCTCAAGGTCGGCATTGTGGAAGGCGACGCCCTGACCAAGTACGCGGCGGAGGTCTTGGCTCGCTTGCGATGGGTCGCCAGCCGGAAGTTGAGCGAGCGCGTCGAAGACCGGCGGTAGACTGAGCGCGTCACCGAGGTAGCGCGCGCATCCACGGGTCTCACCCTTCTGCTCGCGGAAGATGATGACCTGCTGGCCTTCGCCGACGAGCTTCTGGACGAGCGGGATGATCCAGTCCTGGCTGGACCCTTTGCTGTAGTGAGGCCGGATGATCGGCGGCGATCTCGTCTCCTTTCCGGTCTCGGCATGGACGAACCGGAAGGAGCCGTCGGCGAGCATGAGTCCCTCATTGAGGGGCACCGGACGCTCGTTTCGCCGCAAGAGCCGCGCGCCCAACCAGCGTTCAAGACCATTGGTGTCACCGATCACGGCCGAAAGCGCGATGATCTGCGGTTCGACGTCGATCCGTCGCTGCATGCGGATCAGGGTGAGGATGAATTCCAAATTCGCGCCGCGGCCTTCATCGGCGATCATCTGGGCTTCATCGACCACGATGACTCCGGCCTGGCGCAGTACGTGCGGGTAGGTGAGCGCGACCGCCGCGAACTTCTCGTAGGTGAGAAGCGCGATGTCGTAGTGGCCGCGGAGGAGCGGCGTGATGTCGTCCGTCTCACCCGTCGCCTCGATGGTCCTCACGCCGAACGACGAGTAGGTGGCTAGGAAGTGCCGCCGCTTGTCGGCGACCAGAGCCTTAAGCGGCAGGAGGAAGATCGCCCGCTTGCGGTCGAGGACGTTCCGTAGCGCCGCGAGTTCGCCCACCATCGTCTTGCCCGACGAGGTCGGCGCGGAGACGACGAGATGCTGCCCATCGAGGACGCCGAAGTCGTTAATGGCTTCGACCTGCAGCGCGTTGAGGGAGGGGATGGGTGCCGCCCAAGCGTCGACCAGGGAGGTCGGGAAGCCGACCGTCTCCAAGGAGCGGATGTCGCTTGAGACCTTTGCCGGCGCCCGATCCGGGAAGGCCGCGAAGTAGCGCGTCCCGGGGACGAAGATTGGCCAAGTGACCGATCCATCCATCGTGCCGCGGAAGGTTGGGTTTTGCGGACGGCCGATCTGATGGGCGGCGGCGGTGACGCGTCCCGTCACATAGTCGAGTAAGCGATAGATCGGCAGCTTGCCGCTATCGATCACCTCGGGCATGCCGCGGAGCCCTTCGAGAACATAGTAGGTGAACAAGCCGTGGCCGAAGCGGCTGTGTTCGTACGCCGGCTCGTTGGCGCTGGACGCCGTGAAGATGATGCGGCCATCGCCGGCCAGCTGATCGAGCCGCGCCTCGATCGAGCGAAGATCGCGGGGCCGAGCCTCGACCTGCAAAACCTTCGCGCCGATGCCGCCCGAGAAGCAGCAATCGAGGAGAAAGATCAGACGCCGCGCCGGGATGCGGGAGAACCACTCCTCGATCAGCGCGAGCGGCAGCGTCGTATTGGCGATGTCGTAGAGCTGGGTGTCGTAGGTGACCAGCTCGTGAGTGTCGGAGCCGTGGCCGGAAAAGCCGATTACGACCGTGTCGCCAGGATCGCAGTTGGCGAGGTCTTTGAATTCGCGCTCGAGGCGGGCACGCGTCGCTTCCTCGTCCACGACGAGGCGCGACACTCCGCCGAGCGTATCGGTGAACAGCGCATCGAGCGCGACGGCGTCACGGCGGGCGCAGCTCAGCTCGTTGATCTCGGGCGAGAGATAACGATCGACGCCGATGAAGAGCCCCCGAAACGCCATGAACCGCTAGCCTCCCAGCTTCTTCAAGAGGTCGCTGGCGGTGCCTAGCCGCGCCCGGCGCATCTTGATCCACTGCATCGCGTTTCCGGCGAGGCCCGAGTTGTAGGGCGCGATCTGTGCCGCTTGCCGCTGAAGGTATTCGGGCAGCTGCGCGATTGTGTCCTCGATGTACTTCGCTGCCTCGTCGGCCTGCTGGGCAGCGACCTCGATGCCGATGATTAGGTTACGCCCGCGAACCTCGCCGCGTGGGGGATTCATGTTCCAGGGATTGGTGCGCAGCCGCCAGAGATCTTCCGCACCCGTGAAAGGGATCGACTTCGTTGCCCTAAGGCCGGCGACGCGAACCGATCCGCGTTCGTAGCCCCAACGGTCGTGGACCGCGACCTGGACCTCTTCCACGTGAGCCTTTGCCGCCGAGAGATCGAGCTTCAACGGCTCGATTGCGTACTTGGCGGCGATGTGTCCCGCGACCTCTTCGTCGGTCTTCTCGGCGAACAGCTTGTCAGGCAGTTCATCGACGCGGCCACGCAGAAGATCGACTTGGTGACGCAGGACGTCGTCAAGGTCGACCTGGTCACGTCGGTAAAACAGCAAGTCACCGAGAACAGCCATCGTCCTCACCTTCTTCCGGTCCGAATCGGGCCCCTAAATGGGCAAGGAACATAGCATGAACGGGGACCGGTGCCGAATCTCAGACACGGTCAGGCCGGCGCGACGTCCCGCTGTCAGATGCGGTCTCGACCGAAGTGTAGGCGGCGTTCGGTCGTCCCGAAGACATCGCTCTCGGCCTGCGCGACGGTCGACTCGTTCTGGCCCCCACGAAACTGTCGCCTGCGTCCTCGACTAGCACGCGCGACACATCGGAACTGTGCACCGCAATGAACAGGACCTTCGGGCTGAGCGCGGGTAAGGAAGACTGCTAAAGACGTGCTGGATTGGCCTAACGAATGTCCGCCTCTGGGCTGAATTTCCATATCCGCAAGTGGCGCGCCCTCGTCTATGTAGTCTCCGCAGGCCGCCTTGAATGAGAACGGTCGCGGTCGAATATCGTCGGCACGAGCTAGCGGGGAGGTATTCTGTGGCGGGGATCGGCGAGAAGGAGTGGCGCGAGCACGCTGAGTTGCTGGGACAGGTGACGCTCGGCTGGAGCCAGACTGTATTCAAGCTCCTGCAGATATTCGTGCATCTGATTGGAATCGGTGGGCCCCTCGCGGACGCGATCTTCTTCAGCCACCAGTCCGATCGGGCGCAACGAGGCTTGATCGCTCGAACGGCGAAAGCGGTAGGCCTCGGCGAGGAGGACTCAAAGCGCCTGGAAAGGCTGTTGAACCGCCTAGACAAGATCGCAACGCAAAGGAACCTCGTTGCGCACACCATCTTTGGCCTGAGCATGTTCGACCCGGATACGCATCAGTGGCGTCCGACGGTGGTGCCGGCGCCGGCATCCGCCCAGGACAAGCGTCTGGAGAAAGACTTCACGAGCCAATTCCGTCGTCTTGACCGCGACCTCGGCGTGATCATCCGTGATCTTGAGGATTGGCTCCTGCACACGCCGTTTCCGAAGCGTGCCTGGGGAATGCCCGTGTTCCATGGTGAGGTCCCAGGCCGGCCACCTGTCCCTGAGGGTCCACAATTGGGAGAGCCAGTCGTTGAGGAAGTCGGTCAGGAGGCGTTCGCGGAGTTCGGAAGCTAACGCGAACGGCCTTCGCACCGGCGACGCCGATATCAGCTGGCCGCGCAAGCTGTTCCTCGCCACGGCTACGCTTGCGGGCATAGCTGAATGTCCGGTCTCGGGAGCGACCTCAACGTCCCCTCGTGGCGCCATTCCGACCTCGACAGATAGACAGAAGCTGCGGGTCGGCGGAGCTGCCTAAGGTCTCGCTATGTAGTCGCGCCAGTCAGGACGAAACGCGGAACTTGTAATCGAAAGCGGCCGGACCTTCGACGAAAGCGGGTGAAGCTGCTGACCATTCCAACCGTCGCGTCACGCGCGAAAGGTCGGGGGCGCTGAACACATAACGCTCATCATAGCGGAGATAGAGCGTGTCGAAAAACCGCTCCAGCCTCAGGGGACTATGCTCGTCGGGGAAGGTGCTCAACATGTCGCCACGACGATCCAGTCCCATGTCGACCATGCCCATCCCCACCGCTTCGTATTGGCTGACGTCGTCGCGGATCCCCCGCCGGCCCGTCAATTCTCTCAGGGCGTTATGGAACCGGATTATGCCGGCGACCGGCTCGCCCCCCTCCGAGATGGCGATGTCGTTCTTGGCGAGTTGCTTGCTGGGTTCTTCCGTCTCGTCGGTCGCGTCAGCCATCGCGCTGACGGGCAGCCCTTGGTTCGCACGCAGGAGCACCAGATAACCCAGGACGAGCGCCGGATAGGTGATGTGCAGGTTGGTGCACTCGCCGATGGTTTCTTCCATGCGATTGGTGAGATTGCGGAAGGCCCCCGTGACGCCCTTGCACGAGACCGCCAGCACGGGCCCGATGCCTTCTCGCGTCACCACCACATCGACGTTCTTGGTCTTGAGGCCACCGAGCACCGTCCGCTCGCCGCCCTGCCCCAACGTCGGATCGAAATGCAGAACAGCCTCGCCGCCGCGCACCGTGACGCGGAACGGCGGCCGGGGCACGATGTCGTCGGGATGGAAACCGCCCTCCACGACCAGCCGGCTCGCCACATACCAATGCAGCGGCTTGATATGCGCCGCGCTTTGAGTCTTACCGGCGAACGCCGCGAATGCGCTCAACGCGTCGGACTGGGCGATCCATTGACAGACTGTTTTCTCTGGCGCGCCAGCCTCCACATCAGTGGGCATAGTGCCTCCAGCTGCGAAGCGTCGTGAGCGCCTCGCCAATCAGCCCCGGATCGAGCTCGGGGCCGCCTCGCGCGGGCGCAAAGAGAACACGGCCGGCCTCGCGCGGCTCAAGCTTCAGCATGCCGCCGCCCAGGGCATGGCCCTCCAGCTCGCAACTTAGCTGGGTGAAGGACTGCTCCCACGCCTTCAGGATCTTGGCGGCGTGGGTCTTAGTGCGCAGGCGCACACTGTGGACCGAGTTGGTGCAGGTGCAGCCGGCGCCATTCCGCACGAGGCTGGCGCTACGGCCGGACATGTAGGTGAGAATGAGATCCGGCACCTGTACGTCGGGCACGGCGTACCAGGGACTGCGATTGCGACACTTGTAGCTCTCGCGCGCCGCCTTGCCGGCCGAACTCTCCAGGTAATTCCGCACCGATGATGAGACCTCGTCCCCCCGCTGCAGCCGCAGCAGCAACATCGGATCGTCCGCCTCGCGCCATCCGGCGACCACCGCGGCGGTGAGGTCGCCGTCCGGCAGCGCCCTGGCGTTGCGAACGGTGGGATGCAAAACGTGGTTTGGGATCCTCAAACGCCGCGCCTCGGACGGGCGCAGGTGGAAGAAATCGTTAGCCCCGCTGACGTAGCCGATGCCGATGGTCGCAAGATCTCTGAAGCGCTGGCTCGCCGGCGCCTCAGCCACGGCTTGGTAGAGCAACCTTGCTTCGCGACTTATCAGGAACGGCCGCAGACGACGGCCCCAAGTCTGGCGCCACACTGCGATTGGGATTCGTTCTCCACGCGGGGGCGGTCGTTTCGTGGGCTTAAAGCGATCGAGCACCGTGAAATCGAGCGCGTCGGTCCGGCCGCCATATCCCTCGGCGTAGAGCAGCCAGCAGTCTTCGGAAAGGTCCGGGAAAAGCTTCGCTCGCACGGCGATGATCTGCACGCTGGAGAACCGTTGGACCAGGTGCTCCAAGACCGGCCCTGCGTAGGGCGCGTGGCCGATTTCCGCCGGGACGACGAAGGCCATGCGCCCGCCGGGTTTGAGCAGGCTGGAAGCCGCCACCAGGAACGGAGCCCAGGATGAGGCAAGGCCCGTGAACTGAGCGCCGAGCTGTGCGCAGAGCGACAACGCGCGGTCGCGCATGGCGCCTTTGAAGGTTTGGTAGCGAATGAACGGCGGGTTGCCGGCCGCGCATTCGAAGCGCTCCTCGGTTTCGCGCGCCCAGGTGAAAAAGTCGCCCTCGTGCACCAAGGCCCAGGGTGCGCGCGCGCTCGCCGCTTGCGTCGCCTGGCTGTCCTGCTCAATGCCGACGCTCTTCGTGTGCAAGGCGATGAACTGACCATCGCCGCAAGAGGGGTCGAGCAGGCGGTCGCTTGGGCTGCGTAATGCCCAGCTCACCAGAGAGCCGGCCACCGCTTCCGGCGTGTAGTAGGCGCCGGCCGCCTTCTGGCTGAGGCGCGTCACAGCGAAATCCGAGCGAGCGGCAGCATTTGGGAAATCTCGCGACTTTGATTGATTCTGAGAAGCGTCATGGTTTCGGGATTCAGCTCACGACCTTAGCTCTGACGCGCCTCGGCGTCAGAGGCGGACGCAATGGCAGGGAGGCGGCGACCGACGCGGGCGCCACCTTGAAGGAGACGTCGCATGCCCGAGCTCACGCGCGAAGAGCTCTACGACCTGGTGTGGTCCGAACCGATCCGGAGCATCGCGCCGCGTTTCGGCATGTCCGACGTCGGCTTTAAGAAGCACTGCGTGGCGGCCCACGTGCCCGTGCCTCAGCGCGGCTATTGGGCGAAGCATGCCGCAGGGAAGCGCGTCGCCAAGGTCCCGCTGCCCTTGCGCGAGCCCGGCGCCGCGCAGAGCTTCACCATCGGCGGCGACCGCTACCGGTGGCAGCCGGATCCGGAGAAGCGTCTGGCCGAACCCATCCCCGTCGAACCGACGTTTCCGGAAGCGTTGGAGGCGGTGCGCGCCCGGGTCGGGCGCCGCCTCAACAAGGTCAGGTTCGAGCGGGACCTGTCGAGCCCACATGCCGGTCTTCGCAAACTCCTGGAAACGGACGCCCGGCGCGTCGCGGCGGTTCAGAAGAATGCCTGGGCCTGGGACAAGCCCTTGTTCGAGAGCGCCTTTGAAAGGCGCCGGCTGCGGCTGCTGAACAGCCTGGCGATCGGCCTGGCGCGACTGGGCGCGCGGCTCGACGTCAGCGGCAAGACGGGGCGCGACGTATCGGTCGCTGTGGGGCACACCGCGGTGGCCATTGCGCTCGACCACCCGAAGGCGAAGCCGAACCGCCACGGGGAATGGGAGGTTCGCGACGCCACGGCGGCCGAGCCCGTGCAGCTGATGATTGCGGCCAAGGACGGCCGAAGCCCCTATCCGGTGTTTCATGACGACGAGGACGGCCGGCTGGAAAGCCGGCTCACGGCGATCGCCCTAGAAATCATCGTCGCCGGGGAGGCGGAATATCGCCGACGCCAGCGGGAGTATCACGCCTGGCTCTTGGCGCAGCGCCGCGAGTGGGAAGAGCAGGCGGCGAAGAACCAAGCGGAGGCGGAGCGTCAGGCGCGCGAGCGTCGCCTGGCGGAGGAAAAGGCCCGGCGCGAGCAGCTGTTCGCCCAGGCGCAGGCCTGGCGCACGGCGCGCGACATCCGCGGCTTCGTGGCGGAGGTCCTGGCCGAGCCGAAGGCGGCGGCGCCGGATCAGCTGCGCGCCTGGGCCGATTGGGCGCTGGCGGAGGCGGACGCCTTGGACCCGGTCAATGGGGGTCTGACGCCGCCGGCGTCGGCGGGGAGTTGAACCGGCTTCCGATAACGCTAGAATGTGGGACGTCCCGTCAGCTCCTCTGGGCAGTGTCCCTCCCAGGTCTTGCATCCCCTGGTAGTGCGAGGCATGGTCTCACGGGGTTAGGCTGCGTCTTTCGGCGCGGGGTTCTGGGGGAAAGACCATGCGTCTGCTGGCGCTTGTCGCGGCGTGCTTTGCACTCGCGGCCTGTACGACGACAAGTTCGCGCACCGCCGCCACCAATCAATTTTTCGCCGCAGCGCCAAACGCGAAAGGGCTACTTCTCCAGCCCGACGTCCAGCTGTCGCTGCTGACGGCCACCGGCTTGCAAGAGCGGCGCGAAGATTGGAGCCGTTCGGCGCAAAGCAATCTGAGCGCCGCAATCCAAGCCGAGCTCAAGGGCCGGTCGCATCCGTTTGAAACGCTCGACCCGCAAGCCTCGATGGAGGGGCGGACGGGACAGGTGCTGCGTCTGCACGAAGCCGTTGGCCAGTCGGTGGTCGTCTTTGAGTACGCTGGCCAGAAGCTCCCGACGAAGAAAGGCAGCTTTGATTGGACGCTCGGCGAGGGCGCCAAGGTGAT
>Ga0207668_10000976_pt1 | contig 17193 bp, 15 predicted proteins | sample KBSS43metaG_FD_184323 | JGI IMG/M metagenome (GOLD analysis project Ga0207668, IMG submission 184323) | Switchgrass rhizosphere microbial communities from Kellogg Biological Station, Michigan, USA - KBS S4-3 metaG (SPAdes) (version 2) | ecosystem: Host-associated > Plants > Roots > Rhizosphere... | reverse complement strand
CGCTCAAGGTTGGGCCAGGCCTGCGTCGGTGGCTCGATGACGTCCGCCACCGGCATGACCGGCTGACGCTGCGTCGGCAACTCTGCCGGCGGAACTATCGGCGCCAGACCCTGCCCGACTGGCGGCACCGGGACCTGCGCGTGCGGCGGCACCGGGACGTGATGTGGCGGCTGCACCGGGATGTGAGCGGGCGGCGGGACCGGGATCGGGCGGTCCGCGGGGCGGTAGACGCCGACGCCGTTCGGGTGGTGAAGGGGTACGGCGGGAGGCGCCTGGTGCGGGACGGGCCGGCCGCCGTGGACCGGGGCGGCCAGTTCCTCCGGGGCCCAGAACGGCTCGACGTCCCTGGCCGGAGGCGGGGGTGTGGTGTTCGCGCCCGGGACGTAGACGCGGTCGGCGTTTTCGTCCTCCACGGTCCAACCTCCCCGATAGCGAATTCGAACCTCAGTCCTACCTCAATACACTTCAGACTCGCACAGATGGTTCACCGGAATAGACGGCCCACGCTCCGGGCTCGGTCCACCAGGACCGCTTGCGGTTCATCGATCCCGCGACCCCGTCGTCGAGGAACTGCAGTTCGCCGTCGCGGGGCAGCACGGAAACGGCCCGGCCGCGGGCCCGGCGTACCTCGACCCGGACGCGGGTGCCGCGGAACCGCTGCTTGACCACCATCGGGACGGCGACGGCCACCTCGACCCGGCCGTCGGTCGGGTCGCCGTCGGCCAGCAGCCGCAGGCCGTCGAATTCGGCATAGCCGCCGCCGTTGCCGATCGCGCAGGCCAGGATCGGGTCGCTGCCGTCGGAGAGCACCGCGTCGTCCACCTCGATGCGTCCGCGCCACGGTACCGCCCGCCCGTTGTCGTCGGCGCCGCCGACCAGCGCACCGTCCACGGTGACCGAACCGCCGTCGTTGCGCAGCAGGTCGAGGCGGCGCACGGGCCCGTCCAGCACGGCCGCGGCCACCGCCGCCGGCGTGCGGGGCAGGCCCAACTGGGCGGCGAGGTCGGTGGTCGAGGCCGGGTCGAGCGGCAGCAGGGCCAGCGGCGGGAGGTCCGGCACCGTACGGTTCATCGCCAGGTCGTCGGGGCGTTTGCTGGGCGGCGGAGCGTACCGCCGGACCAGCCGGCGCACGACGGCGCGCAACTGGCCGTCGGCGGCCGTGGCGACGACCAGCCGGGTCTTGCCCTCCGGGTCGGGCCAGGCGAGACCGTCCGGGCGGGGTGGTCCGTCGAAGCGGGCCAGCACGTCGTCGATCTCCCGGTCGGAGCCGGCGGTGATCATCTCGACTCGGGCGCCGGCCGCGGTGAGGAGGTCGGCGCCTCCCGGACCGGCACCCGCGGTGAGCAGGCCGACAGCGAGGCGCAGCCGCCGCATGACGAGCCGCAGGCGCCCGCGGAGCTGCCGCCTTCGGCGAGGCTGAGCAGCACGACGTCGTACACGATCAGGCTCCGCTCAGCACCGAGTGGCGCTCGACCACCTCGTCGCGGCCGGGGCCGACACCGACCACGGAGATTCGGGCCCGGACCCGGGCCTCGACGAACTCGATGAACCGCTGCGCGTTTTCCGGCAGGTCGTCGAAGCTGCGGGCGCCGGTGATGTCCTGTTTCCAGCCAGGCAGCGTCTCGTAAATCGGGACGGCGTGGTGGAAGTCGGACTGGCTGACCGGCATCTCGTCGTGCCGGACGCCGTTGACGTCGTAGGCGACGCAGACCGGGATCTCCTCCAGGCCGTCGTAGTTGTCGAGCTTCGTGAGGACGAAGTCGGTGACCCCGTTGATCCGCTGTGCGTACCGGGCCATGACCAGGTCGAGCCAGCCGATCCGGCGGGGGCGGCCGGTGGTCGTCCCATACTCGTGGCCGACGTCGCGCAGGTAGTCGCCGGTCGCGTCGTGCAGCTCGGTGGGGAACGGGCCCTCGCCGACCCGCGAGGTGAAGGCCTTGAGCACCGCCACCACCCGGTCGATCCGGGTGGGCGGGATGCCGGAGCCGGTGCAGGCCCCGCCGGCGGTGGCGTTGGAGCTGGTCACGAACGGGTAGGTGCCGTGGTCGACGTCGAGCAGGGTGGCCTGGCCGGCCTCGCACAGCACGACCTTGCCGGCGTCGAGGGCCTCGGACAGCTCCAGCGCGGTGTCGCCCACGTAGGGGCGGAGGCGCTCGACGTACGACAGCAGCTCCTTGACCACGTCGTCGGCCTTGACTGCCTGCCGGTTATAGATCTTGGACAGCACCTGGTTTTTGAACGAGAGGGCGGCCTCGACCTTTTGCCGCAGGATCGACTCGTCGAACAGGTCCTGGATCCGGACGCCGACCCGGTTCATCTTGTCGGCGTAGGTCGGGCCGATGCCACGACCGGTCGTGCCGATCCGCCGGGCGCCCAGGTAGCGCTCGCTGACCTTGTCGAGCGAGCGGTTGTAGGACGCGATGACGTGCGCGTTGGCGCTGATCCGCAGGCGCGAGGTGTCGATGCCGCGGGCCTGCAGGCCGTCGATCTCCTGGAACAGTACGGCGAGGTCGACCACGACGCCGTTGCCGATCACCGGGACCACGCCGGGGGTGAGGATGCCGCTGGGCAGCAGGTGCAACGCGTATTTCTCGCCCTTGATGACCACGGTGTGGCCCGCGTTGTTGCCGCCGTTGAACTTGACGACGTAGTCGAGCCGGTCGCCCAGCAGGTCAGTGGCCTTGCCCTTGCCCTCGTCGCCCCATTGGGCGCCGACCAAAACGATCACCGGCACGTCTGTGACGCCTTCCGTAGCCAACGGTCGTACTCGGCGAAGCCCGGGTACTGCCGAAGTTTACGCGACTGCCCTGGTGTGCGACGTGGGGAAGGAACGCGCCGGTAGGATCGGCCGTCGTGCGCGTACTTCTGATCGGGTCCGGCGGGCGGGAACACGCCTTGGCCGTGGGCCTCGCCGCCGACCCGTCCGTCGAGTTCCTGGCCGCCGCGCCCGGCAACCCGGGCATCGCCCAGGTCGCCGAGCTGCATGAGGTGACGGCCACCGATCCGGCCGCGGTGGCGGCGCTCGCCGTCGAGCTGGCGGCCGACCTGGTCGTGGTCGGCCCGGAAGCGCCGCTGGTGGCCGGCGTCGCCGACGCGGTGCGGGCCAAGGGCATCGCCTGTTTCGGCCCGAGCGCCGCGGCCGCCCAGCTGGAGGGGTCGAAGGCGTTCGCCAAGGACGTGATGGCCGCGGCCGGGGTGCCGACCGCCCGGTCGTTCGCGTGCACCGACGAGGCGGCCGTGAGCCGCGCCCTCGACGAGCTCGGCGCGCCGTACGTGGTGAAGAACGACGGCCTGGCGGCCGGCAAGGGCGTCGTCGTCACGACGTCGCTCGACGAGGCGAAGCGGCACGCCGCCGAGTGCGGCACAGTCGTCATCGAGGAGTTCCTCTCCGGACCCGAGGTTTCGCTCTTCGTGGTCACCGACGGGACGGCGGCCGTGCCGCTGATGCCCGCTCAGGACTTCAAGCGGCTCGCCGACGGCGACGCCGGGCCGAACACCGGCGGCATGGGGGCGTACGCGCCGCTGGCCTGGGCGCCGGACGACCTGGTGCCCCGGGTGATCCGCGAGACGGTCGAGCCGACGCTGGCCGAGATGCGCAAGCGGGGTACGCCGTTCGCCGGCCTGCTCTACGTCGGACTCGCGCTCACCCCCGACGGGCCGAAGGTGATCGAGTTCAACGCCCGGTTCGGCGACCCGGAGACCCAGGTGGTGCTGGCACTGCTGGCGACGCCGCTCGGCGGCCTGCTGCACGCGGCCGCGACCGCCACCCTGGCCGCTCACCCGCCGCTGCAGTGGCGCCCGGGCGCGGCCGTGACCGTGGTGGTGGCCAGCGAAAACTACCCGGGCACGCCGCGTACCGGCGACGTGATCGAGGGCGCCGAGGTCCCCGGCGTGATCCACGCGGGCACCGCGCGCCGCGACGACGGCGCCCTGATCTCGGCGGGCGGGCGGGTGCTCAGCGTGACCGCCACCGGCGCCGACCTGGCCGCCGCCCGCGCCGCCGCCTACGCCCTGGTCGACGGCGTCCGCCTGGCCGGCGCCCAGTTCCGCAGGGACATCGCGCTGGGTGCGGTGGAGGACCGGATCAGGGTCTGAGCGAGCCACAGGACGCCGGCCGAGCCGACCAGGAGGCCGCCCAGATATACGGCCTCCGGCACGGCGGTGCGCAGTGCGGCGGCGCTCAGGCCCACGACATAGAGGACGATCGCGCCGCGGGGGAGCACGCCGGCCCGCCACGAGGCGACGCCGAAAAGCAGCACGCCGGCCAGGAAGGTCAGGGCCACCACCAGGAAGTATGGGCGGCCCGGGCCGGTGACCAGCTGATCGCGGGTGGCCGCGTCCTGATACTGCAGCACCGCGTGGGTGAGGAACTCGATCGCGAACAGGCCGCTCAGGCCGAGGTGGTTGAGCACGAAGCCGGCCAGGCCGAGCCGGCCCGCGCGGTCGCGCTGGCGCAGGTAGAGCGCGGTGAGGGTGAGCAGCAGCAGGGCGCTGGCGGGCGGGGCGAGCGCGTGGGTCAGTGCGGTCTCCGGGAGGACGCCGCCGCGGCGGGCGACGGCCAGGACGATGAGGGCACCGCCGATCAGGCCGGCGAGGCCGGCCAGGCGGTAGAGGGTTCGTTCGGTCATGCCGTCACCGTGCCGCCGCGGCGCGGGCCGCGGACAGTGCCGGACGGCCACGATCGGGCCGCCGCGGCACATGACTATCGGCCAGTTTCGGTACGCAACGGTGGGCTTCCCGGCCGTCGATCCCTAGCCTGACTGCATGGCTGTGGGTGGTGCGCCGCCGCTGCGCTGGATCGCCTCCGTGATGTACGCCGCCGTCCTGCTCGCCGGGCTCTACTTCGCCGCCGCCGGTCTGTCGCCGGAGTGGTCGCCCGGCCGGCTGGCCGGCTTCGTGATCGCGCTGCTGGCGCTGCTCGCGGTCGAGCAACTGGACGGGCATCAACGGGCGTTCCTGCTGGCCCGCATCGTGCTGCTGGCGGTCGTGGCGGTGTGCGACGCGGAAGGGTTCGCCCGGGTGCTCTTCGTCCTGGTGCCGTTCTTCGCGTACTTCTCGCTGGGCCCACGCTGGAGCGTCGGGCTGGCCGCCGGTTATCTGGCGGCCGCCACGGTCCAGGCCACCTTCACCCCGGGCTGGCACACCGACCCGGAGATCGTCTCCGACCTGCTGATGTTCTTCATCGGGATGGTGCTCGCGGTGGCGACGGCGGCCGTCGCCGACCGGCAGCGGCGCAGCCGGCTCCGCGCCGAACGCCTGGTGGACGAGCTGAGCGCGGCCCAGCAGCGGGTCGCCGAGCTGAGCGCGGCGGCCGAGCGCAACCGGGTCGCCCGGGACATCCACGACAGTCTCGGCCACCACCTGACCGCGATCAGCGTCCAGCTGGCGAAGGCGGAGGCGTTCCGGGAGCGGGATCCGGCGGTCGCCGACCGTTCGGTGGCCGACGCTCGCCGCGCGGCCGGGCGGGCGCTCAGTGAGGTGCGGGAGTCGGTGAGCGCGCTGCGAGCCGAGCCGTTCTCGCTGGCCGGTGCCCTCACGGCGCTGGCCGACGGGCTGGACGACGCCGGCTTCCGGGTCTCGCTGGAACTGACCGGCAGCGAAGCCGGGTATGCCCGGGACGGGCTGGAGGCGCTCTACCGGGTCGCTCAGGAGGCGCTGACCAACGCCCGCCGGCACGCGGACGCCGACCTGGTGCGGGTGGCGATGCGGTTCGGCGAGGTCGCGACGCTCGAGGTGGCGGACAACGGTCGCGGCTTCAGCCTGCCCACGGCCGGTGGGAACGGGCTGCCCGGGATGCGTGAGCGGCTGGCCGCCCTCGGCGGGGTGGTCGAGATCGAGTCCGCGCCGGGCCGGGGCACCCGCGTGACGGCCAGCGTCGGCGGTCCGCGGTGACGGCCGATCCCGTACGCGTGCTGGTCGTCGACGATCAGGCGTTGATCCGGGAAGGCATCGCCTCGCTGCTCGGCATCGAACCGGGCATCGAGGTGGTCGGCACCGCGGCGGACGGACGGGCCGCGGTGGACCTGGCGGTCGAGATCCGCCCGGACGTGGTGCTGATGGACGTACGGATGCCGGTGCTGGACGGGGTGCGGGCGGCCGGCCTGCTGCGCGAGCGGCTGCCGTCCTGCCGGGTGTTGATGCTGACCACGTTCGACGACGAGGAGTATGTGCTCAGCGCCCTGCGCGCCGGGGCCGGCGGCTATCTGTTGAAGGACCTGCCGGCACGTGACCTGGCGCAGGCCGTACGGCTGGCGCACGCGGGGGTGGATCAGCACGACGCCGCGGCGATCCGGCGGCTGGTCTCGGCGCTGGATCGTACGGTTCCGCCGGCCGGCCCGCGGCCGGAGCTCACCGAGCGCGAGTTTGCCGTGCTGCGGCTGATCGCCCGGGGCGCCAGCAACCGGGAGATCGCGGCGCAGCTTTTCGTCAGCGAGGGCACCGTGAAGAATCACGTCTCGCACATCCTGAGCCGGCTCGGGATGCGCGACCGCACCCAGGCGGCCATCTATGCCCGGGAGCGGGGCCTGCTGTGACGCGGCCGGCCCCGCCCTGGTCGGCGGTCAGGCCTTGGGGATGTCGAACAGCTTGGCGACGTTGGCCGCGAGGCCGAGGTCACCCTTCGCCTTGATCTTGCCGGTCATGAACATCATCATCGGGTTGCCGTCGCCCGAGACGACCTTGAGGAAGGTGACCGGGTCCATGGTCATCGCCAGCTTCGGCTCGCGGGCCGGCTGGTTGGTGACCGTGCAGGCGCCGTTCTCGATCACCGTCTCGTAGGTGTCGTTGCCCGCGCCGCCCGTGATGATCCAGTGGATGACGGCGGAGGTGCTGCCGGCCTTCTCCGCGCGGAACAGGCTCGGCATCCGGTTGAAGACCTCGTCGAGAATCTTGCCGCGCGAGTCGCCGGCCATGGCCTCGGCGATCTTCGAGTCGGGCGTCGTCTTGACGAGCTGAGCGAACTCCTTCGGGCCGATCGAGGCGAGCGACTCCGGGTTGAAATCAGTCATCGTGGACCTTTCGGAATGAGCTAGATACCTACTCGTCAGTAACCCTAGCGAGAATGCCGCTTCTTCGTGCAGTTTGCCACTCCCAAATAAGTATTGGACAGTCGACCCACGGTTACCTAGACTCCCCAACATGTCTTTGGGAGAGGCGGGAGTCGGCGGAGACAAGGCCGCGCTGCGCGCGATGGCCCATCCGGTCCGGCTCCGGATCATGTCGCTGCTGACCGGTACGGCGTTGACCGCCGCCGAGGTGGCCCGCGAGCTCGGCCTGACCCACGCCAACGCCAGCTACCACCTGCGCAACCTGCTCGCCGGCGGGCTGATCGTGCCGGCCGGCGAGGAAAAGATCCGTGGCGGCGTCGCCAAGCGCTATCGGTACGACCCGGCCCGCGACCACGCGCCGGAGAGCCCGGATCAGAAGCGGGCGCTGCACGTGGCGCTCGGCAACGAGCTCATCCGGCGCACCGCCGAGGGCCGGTTCGACCGCAAGGGCCTGATGGGCGACGCCGAGTTCTGGATCGAGCCGGAGCAATGGCTCGCCATCCGCGCCAAGATCGCCGAGGCCGTCCGCGAACTGCACGAGGCGGCCAAGCCGCCGCGCACGCCCGGCACGATCCGCACCAGCACCACGGTCGCCATGTTTGAGATGGGGGACTGATGACCGCCTTCGCGCCGCTGCGACACACGCCCTTCCGCCTCCTGCTGGCCGGCCGCACGGTCAATGCCCTGGGCAACGCGTTCGCCCCGATCGCGCTCGCGTTCGCCGTCCTCGACCTCACCGGGTCGGCCTCCGACCTCGGCCTGGTGGTCGGCGCCCGCACCGTGGTCAACGTCGCCTTCCTGCTCTTCGGCGGCGTGTTGGCCGACCGCATGCCGAAACACCTGCTGATGGTCGGCGCGAGCCTGGCCGCCGCGGCCACCCAGGGCGTGGTCGCCCTGCTCGTGCTCACCGGAAGCGCCACGGTCCCGCTGCTCATCGCGCTCGCCGCGATCAACGGGATGGTCGGTGCCCTAGCCCTGCCGGCGAGCGCCTCGATCCTGCCGCTGACCGTGCCGGCGGAGGTACGCCAGCAGGCCAACGCGCTGAACCGGCTCGGGCTCAACAGCGCGGCCGTTCTCGGTGCGCCGCTCGCCGGCGTGGTGGTGGCCGCGGCCGGTCCGGGGTGGGGCATCGCCGTGGACGCGGCGACTTTCGTGGTCTCGGCGCTCTGCTTCCTGCCGCTGCGCGTCTCGGATCCGGCGCAGGCGGCACCGGCCGCATCCCGGCCGCACATCCTCGCCGACCTGCGAACCGGCTGGTCCGAGTTTCGCTCGCGTACCTGGCTGTGGGCCGTCGTGGCCGGTTTCTGCGTGATCAACGCGGCCTGGGCCGGCGGGCTCTTCGTACTCGGCCCGGTGGTGGCCGACGAGACGATCGGCCGGCGCGCCTGGGGCCTGGTGCTGGCCGCGCAGACCGCCGGCATGATCATCGGTGCGCTGGTGGCGCTGCGCCTGCGGCTGCACCGGATGCTCTTCTTCGGCGTCTTCAGCTGCCTGTTCATGGCGCTGCCGATCGTGCTGCTGGGCATCCTGCCGCAACTCTGGGCGCTGCTCGCCGGTGCGCTGGTGGCAGGCCTCATGCTCGAACAGTTCAGCGTCGCCTGGGAGACGTCGATGCAGGAGCATGTACCGGCGGACAAGTTGGCCCGGGTCTACTCGTACGACATGGTCGGCTCGTTCGTCGCGATCCCGATCGGCGAGATCGCGATCGGCCCGATCGCCCACGCGGCCGGCGTGGCGGCCACCCTGGTCGGCGCCGCCGCGCTCATGACGGTGGCCGTGCTCGCCATGCTGAGCAGCCGGGACGTCCGCCGGCTGCGGCACAAGCTGCCGGAGCCCGCTCCGCGGCCCATGGAACAATCGTCCGCGTGACCATCCCGAACGTGCTCGCCGCCCGCTACGCCTCCGCCGACCTCGTCGCCCTCTGGTCCCCGGAGGAAAAGATCCGGATGGAGCGCCGGCTCTGGCTCGCCGTCCTGCGCGCCCAGCGCGATCTGGGCGTGGCCGTTCCGGAGGGCGTCGTCGAGGCGTATGAGGCGGTCCTCGACACGGTCGACCTGGCGTCGATCGCGGCACGCGAGCGGGTCAATCGGCACGACGTCAAGGCGCGGATCGAGGAATTCAGCGCACTGGCCGGCTTCGAGCAGATCCACAAGGGCATGACCTCGCGGGATCTCACCGAAAACGTCGAACAGCTGCAGATCCGGGCCTCGCTCGTGGTGATCCGCGACCGGGTGGTCGCCACCCTGGCCCGGCTCGCCGCGCTCGCGGTCGAACACTCCGACCTGGTGATGACCGGGCGCTCCCACAACGTGGCGGCGCAGGCCACGACCCTGGGCAAGCGGTTCGCTTCGGCCGCCGAGGAGCTGCTGATCGCCTATGAGCGGTTGGACGACCTGATCGGCAGGTATCCGCTGCGCGGCATCAAGGGCCCGGTCGGCACCGCCGCCGACCAGCTCGACCTGCTCGACGGCGACTTCGAGGCGCTCGCCACGCTGGAGCAGCGGGTCGCCGGGCACCTCGGCTTCGCCCGGGTGCTGAGCAGCGTGGGCCAGGTCTATCCGCGATCGCTCGACTTCGACGTGATCTCCGCGCTGGCCCAGGTCGTCGCGGCGCCGTCCTCGCTGGCCACCACGATCCGGCTGATGGTCGGCCAGGAACTGGTCACCGAGGGGTTCAAGCCGGGCCAGGTCGGCTCGTCGGCGATGCCGCACAAGATGAACACCCGGTCGTCGGAGCGGGTCAACGGCCTCGCCGTGATCGTGCGCGGCTACCTCTCGATGGTCGGCGAGCTGGCCGGCGATCAGTGGAACGAGGGTGACGTCTCCTGCTCGGTGGTACGCCGGGTCGCGCTGCCGGACGCGTTCTTCGCCGCCGACGGCCTGTTCCAGACCTTCCTCACGGTGCTCGACGAGTTCGGCGCCTATCCCGCGGTGATCGCCCGGGAGCTCGACCGGTTCCTGCCGTTCCTGGCCACCACCAAGCTCTTGGTGGCCGCCGTGCGCAAGGGCGTCGGCCGCGAGGCGGCGCACGAGGTGATCAAGGAGCACGCGGTGGCTGTCGCGCTCGCGATGCGGGAAAAGGGCGCTACCGGCAACGACCTCTTCGACCGGCTCGCCACCGACGGCCGGCTCCTGTTGAGCCGGGCCGAGATCGACACCCTGGTGGCCGACCGGGCCGCCTTCGTCGGTGCGGCGCCGTCGCAGGTGCGGGCGGTCGCCGACCGGGTGGCCACGATCGTCGCCGCGCATCCGGCCGCGGCGGGCTACGCGCCCGCGCCGATCCTCTGAGTCGCCGCCAGGGCGCCATTGTGCCGGGCGGCGGTGGGGGCGACCGCCGCCGGCCCATCGGAGATCGATACGTCGACCGTACGAGTCGGGCGGATGCCGGCCAACCATTCAGCTGACACCTATCACGGTGTGATGACCGTACCGACGATGCGTAGCTGTCTGAGCGGAGGATGTGCGGCAAGCGACAGCCGTGCGCCACGGAGGCGTACGGTGGTTGAAGTCTTGACCTCCGCCGGTTTTCGAGATCACGGCGAGATTGCCTGCTCAGCAGCATGGCCGTCGGTCTGCCGACACCGGCCGATGGGCCCCTTCCGGGGTTCACAAGGTAGGCTCCACGTGCTCACACCTATCAGTCAGGAGTGCCCGTGGCTCGCGTCGTGGTCGACGTCATGCTCAAGCCGGAGATCCTCGATCCGCAGGGCCAGGCGGTTGCCAACGCGCTGCCCAGGCTCGGCGTCACCGATGTCTCCTCGGTCCGTATCGGCCGGCGGATCGAGATCGAGTTCGCCGGCGAGCCCGATCTCGAGCGGGCCCGCGAGATCGCCGACAAGCTGCTGGCCAACCCGGTGATCGAGGACTTTGACATCAAGGTCCTGGACGACGCGACGGCCGAGGTCGCCTGACTATGCGGATCGGTGTGGTCACCTTCCCGGGCTCGCTCGACGACGGGGACGCGGCCCGCGCCGTGCGGATCGCCGGCGGCAAGGCGATCCGTCTCTGGCACGGCGACCCCTCCCTGCACAACGTCGACGCCGTGGTGCTGCCCGGGGGCTTCTCCTACGGCGACTACCTGCGCTGCGGCGCGATCGCCCGGTTCGCCCCGGCGATGGAGTCGATCGTCGACGCCGCCCGCGGCGGCATGCCGGTGCTCGGCATCTGCAACGGCTTCCAGATTCTCTGCGAGGCGCATCTGCTGCCCGGGGCGCTCACCCGCAACCAGCACCTGCACTTCCGCAACCGCGACCAATACCTGCGCATCGAGTCGGCGGACACCGCGTGGACCAACACCTTCTCGGCCGGCCAGGAGATCCTGATCCCGGTGAAAAACGGGGAAGGCTGCTACGTGGCCGACGAGCGGACGCTGGACGCGCTCGTGGCCGAGGGCCGGGTCATCGCCCGGTACATCCGGGGCAACCCGAACGGTTCGCAGCGCGACATCGCCGCGATCACCAATGAGGCCGGCAACGTCGTCGGCATCATGCCGCACCCGGAACACGCGGTGGAGGAACTGACCGGCCCGTCGCTGGACGGCCTCGGCTTCTTCACCTCCGTCCTGCGGGCCCTGGCCGGGGCGTCCGCCGGCGGACAGCAGCACGCAGGGGGACAGTAGATGACGACGCAGCCGGACACGGCCACCAGCGACGCGGAGGCTCCGGCCGCGGCGGTCTCCGGGGCGACCACCAAGTCGACCGGGTTCGCCGCGACCGACGTGCTGGTCAATGAGTTCGACGGCGGGCCCGACACGGTGCAGCGAGCGGTGAGTACGCCGGACGAGTTGCAGCCGCACACCGAGCTCGGCCTCAAGGACGACGAGTACGACCGGATCCGGCAGATTCTCGGCCGCCGCCCGACGGCGTCCGAGCTGGCGATGTATTCGATCATGTGGAGCGAGCACTGCTCGTACAAGTCGAGCAAGGTGCACCTGCGCCAGTTCGGCGAGAAAGCCCCGCGGAACACCCGGATGCTGGCCGGCATCGGGGAGAACGCCGGTGTGGTGCAGATCTCCGACGAGATCGCGGTGACCTTCAAGGTCGAGTCGCACAACCACCCGAGCTTCGTCGAGCCCTACCAGGGCGCCGCGACCGGGGTCGGCGGCATCGTGCGCGACATCCTCGCGATGGGCGCCCGGCCGATCGCCGTGATGGACCCGCTGCGCTTCGGCGCGGCCGACCACCCGGACACGGCTCGGGTGCTGCCCGGGGTGGTCGCCGGCATCGGCGGCTACGGCAACTGCCTGGGCCTGCCCAACATCGGCGGCGAGATCGTCTTCGACCCGACCTACCAGGGCAACCCGCTGGTCAACGCGCTGAGCCTGGGCGTTCTCCCGGTCGAGCGGCTGCAGCACAAGGAGGCGGCCGGGGTCGGCAACGTCGTCGTGCTGCTCGGCGCGCGCACCGGCCGCGACGGCATCGGCGGCGTCTCCGTGCTCGCCTCGGCGACCTTCGACGAGGGCGCCGAGCAGCGCCGCCCGTCGGTGCAGGTGGGCGACCCGTTCATGGAGAAGCTGCTGATCGAGAGCTGCCTGGAGCTGTACGACGCCGGCCTCGTCGCCGGCATCCAGGACCTCGGCGGCGCGGGCCTGACCTGCGCGCTCACCGAGACCGCCGCGGCGGCCGGCACGGGTATGCGGGTCTGGCTGGAGCGGGTGCCGCTGCGCGAGGCGTCGATGTCGCCCACCGAGATCCTGGCCAGCGAGTCGCAGGAGCGGATGCTTCTGATCGTCACGCCGGAAAACCTCGACCGAGTGCTCGACGTCGCCGAGAAGTGGGGCGTCTGGGCCACCGCGATCGGCGAGGTCACCGCCCCGGCGCCGGACGGTTCGCCGGGCCGGTTGGTGATCACCTGGAACGGCCACGTGGTCGTGGACGTGCCGCCCGGTTCGCTCGCCGACGACGGCCCGGTCTACGCCCGGCCGATCCGCGAGCCGGCCGACCTCATCCTGCTGCAGGCCGACAAGGCCGAGACCCTGCCGCGTCCGTCCACCGGTGACGAGCTGCGCGAAACGGTGCTGCGGATGGCCGCCTCGCCCAACCTGTGCGACAAGACCTGGGTCACCGAGCAGTACGACCGCTACGTGCTCGGCAACACGGTGCTGGCCCAGCCGGAAGACTCCGGCGTGCTGCGCATCGACGAGCAGACCGGGCTGGGTGTGGCGCTGTCGGTCGACGGCAACGGACGCTTCGCGCGTCTCGACCCGTACGAGGGGGCTCGTCTCGCGCTCGCCGAGGCCTACCGCAACGTCGCCGTCACCGGCGCCGAGCCGGTCGCGGTGACCGACTGCCTGAACTTCGGTTCGCCGGAGGATCCGGCCGTGATGTGGCAGTTCGCCGAGGCCGTCCGCGGTCTGGCCGACGGGTGCCAGCAGCTCGGCACGCCGGTCACCGGCGGCAACGTCAGCTTCTACAACCAGACCGGGGCGGCCGCGATCCACCCGACCCCGGTGGTCGGCGTGCTCGGCGTCCTCGACGACGTGGCCCGGCGCATCCCGATGGGCTTCCCGCCGCCGGCCACCGAGGGCGATCTGCTGTTCCTGCTCGGCGACACGGCCTGCGAGCTGTCCGGCTCGGAGTGGGCGTGGGTCACCCACGGCCACCTGGGCGGCCGACCGCCCAAGGTGGATCTGGTCAAGGAACAGCGGTTGGGTGCGCTGATGGCCCGGGCCTCGCAGGCCAGGCTGGTCGGCGCGGCTCACGACCTGTCCGACGGCGGTCTCGCCCAGGCCCTGGTGGAGAGCTGCCTGCGGCGCAACGTCGGCGCTCAGGTCGCGCTGCCGGAGGGCGGCAATTCGTCCTTCGTCCAGCTGTTCAGCGAGTCGTCCGGGCGCGCGGTGGTCGTCGTGCCGCGGGGCCACGAAAAGGCGTTCGTGGCGCTGGCCGCGGAGTACGGCGTGACCTGTACGCCGCTCGGCCTCACCGTGGCCGAGCCGGTGCTGGAGGTTCGCGGCGAGTTCACGATCCCGCTCGACGAGCTGCGCGAGGCCTACTCGGCCACGCTGCCCCGGCTGTTCGGCGGGGCGGCCGAGCTGGCCAACCGGCACGGCGACCCGGAGCACGCGGCCGACCCGTCCGCGCCCCGCAGCCCGGACAAGGGCGACGAGGTGTTGGTGACCGCGGCGGCCGGCGCGGCGATGGAGAGTGCCGCGCCGATCGAGGCCGACGGCATCCCCGCAGCCGCGGCCGCCGAGGTGAAAGAGCCGGTGCCGGCGGGTGGTTCCGTCACGCTCGAGCTGACCGAATCCCAGGCCGACGACGACGGCACGCCGCCGGAGCCGGGTGGTCCGATCGACCCGGAGCAGTCCTCGTCCTGAGCGACAAAAGCGAGAAGCCGGCCGGCGATTTCCGCTGGCCGGCTTTCTGCTTTCCCGTGATGCACATCTTTCCGAGATGCACATCGGCCCCGCGCTGGAGAGCGCGGGGCCGATGAGAGTTCCTTACTCAGCCGTTCCAGTCGACCGGGTGGCGCTGGCCCTGGTGGGACGGCTGCTGTCCGCCGTGCCGGCCGCCGCCCTGCTCGCCATAGCCGGCGCGCTGGTCATAGGTGGGCTGCTGCTGGTCATAGGCGGGCTGGTCGTCATACTGCTGCTGGCCATAGCCGCCCTGGTCGTAACCACCCTGGTCGTAACCGTTCTGGTGGCCGTCATACCCGTCGGTTGCGCCGTAGGTGCCGCCGCCGTACTGCTGCGTGCCCCCATACTGGCCGCCGTAGGTGGCACCGGCCGGCGCATACGGCTGTCCGCCGTGATCGCCGCCGTCGGGTGCGCCCCAGGCGCCGTCGGCCGGGGCCGGCTCCGGCTCGTTGAAGCCGCCGCCGTAGTGCTGGCCGTCGTCATACTGCTGATTGTCGCCATACTGCTGGCCGGCGTACTCGCCGCCGTATTGGTTGCCGGCGGCGTACTGCCCGTCGTACTGGTTGTCGGCATATTGCTGGCCGGCGTACTGGCCGTCGGCCATGGTCGACTGGTAGCCGCCCTGGTCGTAACCGCCGTAGCCGGCGTCCTGCTCGGCGCCCGGCCGGTACATGCCGGTGGGCTCGTCATACCGCTGCTCGGCCGGCGCGGCGTCATACCCGTAACCGCCGGCCGGCGCGGCGGCATACGCCTCGTTCTGGCCGTAACCCTCGTCGACCGGCGGGCCGAACTGAGTCGGTGGGCCGTAGGCGTTGGCGTCATAGCCGCCTTGCGGGTTGGCGTCGTAACCGCCGGGCTGATTGTCCCAGCCACCGGCGGCGGCGCCGACAAAGCCACCCTGCGGCGGGATCGGCGCGCCGTACGGGTCGGGGAACTCGTCGTCGATCGGGGGCACCGGGCTCTGCAGGACGGTCGGCGCGTCGGCCATGGACGGCGCGCCCGACCGCGGCGCGATCATGGTGGCGGCGGCCGCACTGGCCGGCGCCGCCACCCGGGTCGCGTCGTTGAACCGGCCCTGGCTGGGCGGCACCACGCCGCCGGGGCCCGGGCCGGCCGGGTCGTTGTCGCCGTCGTCGTCGCTGTTCTTCCGGCGGCGCATCAGGACCAGCACGATCGCGCCGACGCCGGCCGCGACCAGCAGGCCGCCGATGAGGATGAACAGCAGCGAGCCGCCGCCCTCCTCGCCGGCCGCCGTCTTCTTGGTGTCGGGGTCGGCGATCAGGCTGTTCTGGGTGGTCGGCTCCTCGCTGGGCGGGTCGCTCGGCTCGGCGCTGGCCGAGGCCGACGCGGATGCCGAGGCCGACGCCGACGGGGAGGCGGCGAGCTTGGTGAGGTTCAGCGGCACGGTCACGGTGCGCCCGGCGGCGGCCTGAACCGTTACGGAGCCACCCTTGTAACCGTCTTTCGAGGCGCCCACCCGGATGTTTCCGGGGGCGATCGGGTTGCTGTCCGTCGAGGTGAACGAGAAGCCGCCGGAACCGTTGGTGGTGGCCTCGAACCTGCGGCCCGTGCTGTCTTCCATGCGAACCAGCGCGCCGGCGACGGCACCCTCGTCCAGGCTCTTCACCCGGCCGGTGACCTGCCGCACAGATTGCGGTTTGTCGGGGCCGCGCACGGTGACCGTCGACGTGGCGGTGTTGCTCTCGCCGTTGATCGTGGCGGTGATCTCGATCTGCACCGGGCGGGCGTCACCGGGGTCGACCGCGGGTGCGGTCAACTGCGCGGAGAAGTCCCGGCTGCCCTGATCGATCGTCGCGATCTGGCCGCACTCGCCACTGCATTTCATGCCGCTGACCCGGACGCTGGCGGTGGCCTGCTGGCCGCCGCCGTTGTTCGTGTTGGTCACCCGATATTGCAAGGTCAGCGTGCCGCCGGCCGCGACGTCGGTGTTGAGATTGGTGATCTCCACGTTCGGCGGATCGGCGAGCGCCACCGCGGGTCCGACGGCGATGCCGCCGGCGACCACCGCCAGTAACGCACCGGCTTGGGCCGCACGGGCTCGTAGGTGCGTTGTCACATCCACCGCCTTCCCGGTCGCACGGTTTCCGGCCAATCTGGGGGAGCCGGTTACATCCCGCGACTTAAACACCGTCGGCCACTATGCCTTGTCCCGCGTCCATTGCGCGACCCAGGGCCGCGTACCAATCTCGGTGGAGCGGGTCGTATCGTCCCGACATGTCCCCTGCGCACAATAAATCCGAGACGGTGAAGGACGCGTTGGACGCGCTGGATCGCGGCGTCGAACCCGACCGTAAAGTGCTGCGTGACGCTGTGCGAGCGCTGCTGACCGAGTTGTCCCGCCGGGCGCCAGGCCGATCGGTCGAGGTGCGGATTCCACCTTTCGGTGCCGTTCAGTGTGTTTCTGGTCCCAGGCACACGCGCGGCACACCGCCCAATGTGGTCGAGACCGATCCGGTGACCTGGCTGCTCGTCGCCACGCAGCGTGTGACCTGGGCCGATGCGGTACGTGACGGAAGGCTGCGGGCCAGTGGCATCCGTACCGACCTGTCCGAGTTCCTGCCGCTGACCGTCGAACCGGACGCCGAGTGAGCCTGAGCCGCACCCCGGCGGCTCGCGTACACTGGTGCGTCGGAGCAGGCCAGCAAGTTCGAGCAGATCAGCATGAGGGAGCGACAGGTGCCCCGAGGCGACGGCCGGTTGACCGACGATCTCGACCCCCAGGAGCGCGGCCCCCAAGATGCCTGCGGCGTCTTCGGCGTCTGGGCGCCGGAGG
>Ga0207668_10000974_pt1 | contig 17209 bp, 20 predicted proteins | sample KBSS43metaG_FD_184323 | JGI IMG/M metagenome (GOLD analysis project Ga0207668, IMG submission 184323) | Switchgrass rhizosphere microbial communities from Kellogg Biological Station, Michigan, USA - KBS S4-3 metaG (SPAdes) (version 2) | ecosystem: Host-associated > Plants > Roots > Rhizosphere... | reverse complement strand
GACATAGAGGCCGTCAATCGTCAAATCATCGAGTATTGCGGGCAGCCACTGGAGGAGTTGAAGAACTGGGGAACAAACGGAACCGTGCATCATGAAGACCTTCCCCACGTCGCCGAAGTTTTTATGAAATCGATCGCTTCCGGGATTCCCTACCAGATCGAACAGCGCCTGCGTCGCTTCGATGGCGAATATCGGTGGTTCGACAACCGCGGCATCCCCGTTCGCGACGACACCGGGCGTATTGTCCGCTGGTACGTTCTGTTAACGGACATTGAAGATCGCACGCAAGCGCTGGCGCGGTTGCAGCAGATGCAATCGGATTTCGCTCACATGAACCGCGTGAGCATGATGGGAGAATTTGCGGCCACGCTGTCTCATGAAATTTTACATCCGATCGCTACCGCTCGCAACAACGCTTGGTCGGGGATGCGTTTTTTGGAAATGAGTCCGCCAAATCTGGACAAGGCCAAGGTAGCGCTCGGTTGCGTTGTCAGGGACGCCGACCGAGCCAAGGATATCGTCGGACGGATGCGTGATCAAATCAAGAAAGCGCCTCCGCGGAAGGAACGCTTTGATCTCAATGCGGCGATCAGCGAAGTGCTTGTATTGGCAAAAAGCGTGACCCACATGAACGGCGTTTCGGTCGAGACGCGGCTGGTGGGTGGATTGCTTCCAGTTCTGGGGGATCGCATTCAGCTGCAACAGGTCTTGCTGAATCTAATTCTGAACGCGGCTGAAGCAATGGGCTCAGTTGAGGAGAGGACAAGAGAGGTGTTGATCAGCAGCGAGCTGGACCAGGCAGGCACCCTCGTGGCGGTGCGCGATTCGGGGCCGGGCATTGATCCCGCGCATCTCGATCGAGTCTTCGACGCCTTTTACACCACGAAGTTCAATGGAACAGGCATGGGTCTGTCAATATGCCGCTCCATCGTCCATGCTCATGGGGGCAAGCTATGGGCGGAGGCGAACGAGCCTCGGGGAGCCGTATTTCAGTTCACGCTGCCTGTGGCCCAGGAGCACTCATGAACTGTCTTCAATCGGCGTACCGGGCTGCAGAGCCGAGCGCAGGCATCGATCGAGATGGTCCGCGTCCACCGGCTTGCTGAGGACGCAAACCACCCCGTCCCTTAAGGCCTGATCTTTGATGGCTTCATCGGGGTATGCGGTAATGAGGATCGTCGGAATCGCGTATCCAGCCTCGACCAGATGTCTGTGCAACCCTACTCCAGTCATGCCAGGCATTTGAACGTCGGTGACCAAGCAGGCGGTTTCAGGCAGGAAACGCGATGCGAGGAAATCGGCTGCTGACGGAAACGCTTCGACGGTGTAGCCCAACAATATCACGAGTTGATGCATTGATTCGCGGAAGGATTGATCATCATCGACGATGGAAATTAGTGCACGGTTCAACATCGCGGCTCCCATGCACCTTCGCTACACCATGCCAGCAGCAGTACCTCGCCTGCATGGAGTTGCAATGTCAGATACATTTCCAGGCAATGCAATACCGGCGCCCCTAAGCGATGTGCTTAGGTCTTGTGGCCGTCCGTTCAGGCAACGGATACTATTCATCGCGATGGATTGTGCTTAGAATAGCGCCGTATGTAGTAAGAATGCGCTCCCCTTGATTGCGGATACGGGGAATGGGTAACGCAGTTCCCAGCGTCTTGGTCATCGATGACGATCCTGAGTTTCGGGATTCGGTCGTTCGGCTGTTAGAGACGGTCGGCTTACACAGCCGTCAATTTTCTTCTGTTCCCGATTTTCTCAGGGCCGATCCACCGGTGGGACCCGCTTGCCTGGTCCTCGACGTGCGCATGCCAGGGCGAAGCGGTCTTGAGCTTCAGCGCGACCTTGCCGCTGCGAACAGGCAAGTGCCGATCATCTTCATTACAGCACATGCCGACGTGCCGATGACCGTGCAAGCGATGAAGGCGGGTGCAATCGAATTTCTTACAAAACCGTTCCGTCCTCAGGATCTTCTTGACGCCATCGAGGCCGGCCTCGCTCGCGATCGCACCCGTCAGGAGAGTGAGCGAGCGTTTGCCATGCTCAGGGCGCGTTTCGACATGCTCAGCTCCCGCGAACGTGAGGTCATGCTCCTTGTCGTGGCGGGTCGCCTAAACAAACAAATTGCGAACGATATTGGCATTGCAGAGGCTACAGTGAAGGTGCATCGCACCCACCTGATGCGAAAGATGGAGGCGCGTTCGTTTCCCGAGCTCTGCCGGATGGCGGATATCCTCAAATTGAAACCGCAGCAGCCATAGGGTTTCTTAGCCGGCGAACGGTATCGTCTTCAGGCGCACCCTCCACCTCCTGAGCGCACTCGTCATTCGCGCAAATTGCCATCTGCCCTATCCCCTAAGCCGCTAATCATCCTTTGCCGCCTTCGGCCAGCGGATGCGGCAGCAATAAACGATTTGCTTATGAAAATGCGACCGCAAGCGCACCTCACAGCACCCTGCGGGTGATCGACCGCAGCGCCGCAAGCCGCCAAATTATGCCCCGCAAGACTTCTTGTCGGAAAACTACCCGTCCCACCGCGAGGTCACAATGAGCGAAACTGTCGAACGCTTGGTGCATCCTAAGCCGGAACTTGACGTAAAACACGCCATTCAAAGTCCCCATACGGATGAGGCATTCTTCAATAAGCGAACCGCGTCAACCGATTTCCCTCTAACCAAAGTTTCATTCGGACCCTTTCGCCTGCTTCCGGCTCAATTTCTGCTGCTGGAAGGCGAGAATCCGGTTCCCCTCGGAAGTCGTGCTCTGGAGATCTTGGTTGCTTTGCTGGAACGGCGCGGCGAGTTGGTCAGCAAGCGTGATTTGATGGCTCGCGTTTGGCCCAATGTTTCCGTCGAGGCTAACAACCTCACGGTCCATATGTCTGCGCTGCGTCGCGCGCTGCGTGACGGCCGGGATGGGCATCGATTCATCGTTAACATCCCCGGACGAGGCTATTGCTTCGTCGCCTCAGTCAATGTGTGGGACGAAAACTGAGCGAGTAGCTAAGCATCCGCCGAGGCATTACCGTGGTCGCGACAACTGCAGAGCAGCCGTTCACTGTAGCGAAGATTCCCGTCAGCTCCTGGAGCTTCGCCATCCGCGTCTGGCTGGCCATCGTCCTGGCCTTGTTCGTGAGCTTTTGGTTGCAGCTGGAAGCGCCGACGACGGCGGCGCTTACCGTTGTTGTTCTGGCCGAGCCGACCCGCGGTCAAGCGTTAGACAAGGCAGGCTTTCGATTGCTCGCCACAGTCGTCGGCGTGACGGCGTCGATCGCAATTACCGGTCTCTTCAGGCAGGCGGGGGAACTGATCCTCGCTGCATTTGCGGTGTGGTTTGGCATTTGCATCTTTGCGGCGACGGCTTTGGATGGCTATCGGGGCTACGCGGCAGTGCTGTGCGGCTACACGGTCGGATTTATCGCAATCCAGCAGATTGACAACCCTCTTCACGTGTTTGAATCCGCCATGGCGCGAGGTGCAGCGATCGTGGTCGGGATTCTTTCGATTGCAGCAGTAAATGCGTTGGTATTCGCTCCCGACCGTCAACCGCAGTTGGTGGCGCAGCTTGCCGCACTTCATCGCCGCGTTCGCGAGTACGCAGGCGTGACCCTGCGGGGCGAACCATTCAACGCGACTACATTCCTGACCCTATTGCGGGAAATTATTGCGCTCCGGCCAGAGGTCACCAGCGTAGCGCTGGAGTCGAGCAGCGGCTCCCTCAGGAGCGCTGCAGCCCGCAGCGCTGTGGTTGCGCTGATCGCCGAATTGCAGGCCGCGCGAACCAAACGCGATGCCGAGAGCGAAACTTCTGCATGGGCAGCCAAAGAGTTGCTGCGCCGGGATGACGAGGTTCGCCAGAATCTGCTGGCCCTGAGGTCGGGAAGGTCGCCACCGCGGACTTGGCGGGCCCCGCTGTATCGATCGTATGCGACGTCGGCCGAAAGCGGTGTCCGGGCCGCCGCATGGTTTGCAATCGCCTCGGCGTTTTTCGTCTCGGCAGGGTGGCCAGCGGCGAGCGTTTCATTGTCTTTCGTGGCCCTGTTTGCCGCATTGGGGACCACGACTCCGAATCCACGTGCCCTCACTGTTCTCGGCCTTGTTGGTGCGCCGATCGCAATTGTCCTGACCGGCATGCTCGAGTTCATCGTACTTGACGGTGCCGACGCCTTTCCCCTGCTGGCTATCGCTCTTGCTCCCTTCACGATCGGCGCAACGCTCCTCTTGACCTCCAGAAATCTTCTGTGGTCATCACTCGGTCGCATCTTCCTGCCTTACATAATGCTGATCCTGGCGCCGAGCAATCCGCAGACTTACAATCCGCAGGCATTCCTCTTCACCTCCCTATTCATCATCGTGGCACTGGCGCTCCTGCTTGTGGCCCAGACGCTGATTCCGCCTGTTTCCGACGAGAAACGCCGAATGCGGCTGCTCGCTGAGGCGCGCAATGAGCTGCAGCGGATCCGCCCGAATGAAGAAGCCGCGGAGGAAGCAACGTTCCGCGACGCCTCGCGAATCGAGCGGTTTCTCGCTGCCGGAGGAGCGAAGGACAATCGCGCCCTCGCGGAAATGCTCTCTTGCTTCGACCAATCCACGACACTCCGGCTTTGCGAAGCGAAGTTGATGCAGTTTGCCGCCGGGCCACTTGCATCGCTGGCAGACGAAGCCCGCGCAGCAATCGTTACGCGAGATGCGCGGAGCCAGCGCGCTGTTGCAACCAGATTTCGTGAACTGGCGCCGCAGAACGACTCGATCGAGGCGGATGTTGCTGCGTGCCTTGTCCTGACAAGCGATATCGTCGATGCGAGCAATGGTGACCACTCCTCTCGGAAGGCCGCCTGATGTCCCACACCTTTGCAGAACTCGTCATCGGCGGCATCCTGCTGGCGCCGTTTGCAGCCTATTTGGCTATGGCTCTTGCCGTCATCATCGTCCTGCGACCGCTTCTGCATGTCTTGGGATTTGCGAAGCTGTTCAGTCACGCCCCGGTTGCCGAGCTAAGTCTGTACGTGAGCGTTCTGGGCTTGCTGATGCTGTTGTTCTAGGGAGGTGGCCATGGATGCGGGCGTTCATAATAAGGCTGTTGAACAGGTGCAGGTAACCGTCATGCGCCCGTCGTCCAGCGCGGATGATGGATCGGCTCGCCAAGCCGGCGAAATCGACGATGTTGCGCGAAGCGTACCGGAGCTTGATCCAGGCAAGAAGTCGATCGTCTCGTCCTCAGGAAGGTCTATCGCGCGGCGGCGAGGCGGCGCCTCGCGAACCGCGCGGTTTCTGCTGCGCAAGGTGGCTACCGCCACCCTCGCAGTCGCTGCCGTTCTGGTCGCTCTCGTGACCTGGGACCACTATAACGCCGGGCCCTGGACGCGGGATGGGCGAGTGCGCGTTCACGTTGCAAGCGTGGCGCCGCAGATTTCCGGTCAAATCAGGGAATTGCGAGTTGTCGACAATCAGTTCGTCCACAAGGGCGACATCCTGTACGTCGTCGATCCCTTCGATTTCGAGGTGGCGCTGGGAGTGAACAAGGCCACTCTCCAGCAAAGAATGGCCGATCTGAACGTAAAGCAATTGCAGTCAGAGCGACGGAACCGGCTGTCCGACTTGTCTGCGTCCGTTGAGCAGAAGCAGGTCTATGAAGGAAGCGCGCTTCAGGCAAAGGCCGCTGTCGATTTGGCTCAGGAACAGGTGCGCCAGGCGGAGATCAATCTGCAGCGCACTGAAGTGCGCAGCCCGGTCAATGGAATCGTTACCAATCTCCTGCTTCGGGAGGGAGACTACGCGCGTCAAGGCGCGACGAACGTTTCGATCATTGATGCCGACAGCTATTGGGTCGACGGCTATTTCGAGGAAACGAAGCTGGCCCGGCTGTGCGTGGGTGACCGCGCCGAGGCAAGACTGATGGGCTACTCCGCGCCTATCATAGGGCACATCGCAACGGTGACGCGTGGTATCAGCGTGTCAAACGCAGCCGCTTCCACGCAGGGGTTGCCCAACGTCGATCCGGTTTACACCTGGGTGCGTCTGGCTCAGCGCGTGCCGGTCCGGATTGCGATCGACAAGGTGCCGCCCGGGGTACCACTGGTATCCGGCTTGACCGCGACCGTCACGATCCGGGACGGCAAGGACGAAACGCTCCTGCAAAGAGTTCGCGCCGGACTCACGACGAGCTTCTTCGGATTGATCGGCGAAGCTTCGGCGCGGCCAGGCTGCATTCCCGACCCGTCGTCGCCGCGACCGTAGAAATGCAAGCGACGGCGCCCACTATCGACTGAGTGTGACGCCGTCAACTCGTCGGGGCGGAGGCTGGCCTGCTTCATCCGAAGTCGTCGCAGTCGTGCGTTCTAACCCAAAGGTTTATCTGGCGCAACCACAGCCGTACTCGGAACGACTCGCGTGCAATGGAAGGCAGAGACGCACAACAGTATTCTCCTCACAACAACCCGCTCTGTGGAGTTCGATCATGAGGAGATTACTCGTTCTCGTCGCTTCTGCCGCGATCAACGCCTCTGCGGTTCCCGCGATTGCGGCGGAATGTACGTCGATCAAGGACATCGACACCTCCCGTGCACGCTGGGAGACGCTGCGCAGCCAACCAGCCAGGGAAGCGGACAAGGATAAGGCCTGCCGCGCCTATGCCGCCTCGTTCTACGAGTCGGTGACGCATCGGCAGGCCGCGGCGACGTGCGCCACAGGCGTACGAAATGTCGCTGCGCTCGACTCCGAAATCAATGCTTTCAACGAGCTGTTGGCGACGAAGTGCGGCGGTTGAGCCTCACCACGGTCCGGCAAACGGCAATCCACGAGGTGCGCAGATGACCCTGTTTCCGCTGATGACATCTGGATGTGGTTTCAGATCCTCGAAGCGTCGCCGAATCTGGCTTTCGTACCGGATCGTCGAGGACGCCGGCAACGCTGAGTAGCTGCCCGTTCACTTTGAAGGAGGTTGAGCATGACCCAGGTATATTTCCACTGCTCAAATACGAGGAAGGTATTCGTCGATCACCGCGGCGCCGTGGTGGACGATCTCGTTGAGGCGCGCGATCATGCGACCCGCGTCGTGCAATCCTTCACCAACGAGCGCAGCCTCGAGGATTGGCGTGATTGGGTCCTGCATGTCAGCGACGATCAGGGCGATGAGCTCTTCGTGGTGCCCTTCACTTTCGTGCTCGGCAAACCGCATTGATACTGTATCGATCGACAGCAGTGTGTTCGAGGCACCGTGTACGCATTCGCCAAAATTTGCTGAGATTTGGATTGCTTCACTCGTACCGACATTCCTTGTCGGATTCCGATTACCTTGCGGCGGCAGACAGCTCCGCAAAATGCTTGGCCCCGGCGCTCCTCCCTCCGTCGTGGCTCCCTGCGGCCGGTTCTCTCCCCCGAAGGACCGGCCGCCCCTTCAGGGCCTGACAAGCATGGCGCAGGGCGGTGATTTGGGTCGGGGAAGGTGGATCGTTGAGCACAAACCGGGCGGACAGTTGCGATGAACTATGATCATTTCTTTTCCGCGGCGCTTGCTCGCCTGCACGCTGAACGGCGCTATCGCGTGTTCGCTGATATCGAGCGCGTTGCGGGGCGTTTCCCGAATGCAATATTGCATTCCCTCGATGGTCCGCGCCCGGTCGTGATCTGGTGCTCGAACGATTACCTTGGCATGGGTCAACATCCGAAAGTAATCGGCGCCATGGTGGAAACCGCCACGCGTATGGGCGCTGGTGCCGGCGGAACCCGCAACATTTCCGGCACCAACCATCCACTAGTCGAGCTGGAGCGCGAACTCGCCGATTTGCACGGCAAGGAGGCGGCGCTGGTCTTCACCTCGGGGTACGTCTCCAATGAGACCGGCATCGCGACCATCGCCAAGCTGCTGCCGAACTGCGTGATCCTGTCGGACGCCCGGAACCACAATTCGATGATCGAGGGCGTACGCCGTGCCGGCGTGGAAAAAAGGATCTGGCGCCATAATGACCTCGGTCATCTCGAAGAACTGCTTGCGGCGGAGCCGCCGGGGCGGCCAAAGCTGGTCGTATTTGAGGCTCTCTACTCGATGGACGGCGACATCGCGCCGGTGAACCGCATCTGCGACCTCGCGGAGCGCTACGGCGCCATGACCTACATTGATGAGGTGCATTCGGCCGGCATGTACGGCCGGGGTGGCGCCGGCATCGCCGCGCGGGAAGGGGTCTCGCACCGCATCGACGTAGTCGAGGGCACGCTGGCGAAGGCGTTCGGATGTCTGGGTGGCTACATCGCGGGGGGCGCCGAAGTCATCGATGCGGTGCGCTCTTACGCGCCGGGATTCATTTTCACCACTGCGCTGCCGCCGGCTGTCTGTGCCGCAGCCACCGCGGCGATTCGGCATCTCAAGAAGTCGCAATGGGAGCGCGACCGCCATCAGGAACGCGCGGCGCGCGTAAAGTCCGTGCTCGGTATGTCAGGCCTGCCGGTCATGCCCAGTGAGACGCACATTGTTCCAGTGATGGTAGGTGATCCGGAGAAGTGCAAGGAAGCGAGCGATCTCCTGCTCACCGAGCACGGTATCTATGTTCAGCCGATCAACTATCCGACCGTCCCGCGTGGCACCGAGCGGCTGCGCATCACGCCAACGCCCTATCACGATGACACGATGATCGACCGGCTCGCCGAGGCGCTGATCGATGTCTGGGAGCGTCTTGAAATGCCGTTGCGACACCACGCGCTCGCGGCGGAGTGATCGACCACGCGCCGCACGGACAAGAAACTGACCAAGACACTTTGGAGCACACAATGAAAAAGCTTCTCACATGTGCAATAGCCGCGAGTTGCCTGATCGCCTTCGAATCGGTTGTGCAGGCCGGCTCTCTGTACGACGGGTCATGGGACCTTCTTTTCGTGACGCAAAGAGGTGCGTGCGATCCGACCTATAGTTTTTCCGTCAACATCGCCGACGGCGTCGTCACGCATCCAAACCTCGTGAAATTCAGGGGCCATGTGGCGCGATCGGGCGCCGTTCGCGCCTCGGTGGCGGTTCCAGACAAATATGCATCCGGCTCAGGTCGGCTCTCGAGCAGTTCCGGTCGCGGGACGTGGAGCGGCTACTCGGGTGGCGCGCGTTGTGCGGGGTACTGGACCGCCCAGCGGAACTGACAAGGTTCCTCCCGATTGGTTACTCGCTCAATCCAGACAGAGCATGCGGCTGATCCTGGTGCGTAGCCGGACCAACGCGGGCATGTCCGCCTGTCCGGGCTGAGTACCGCTTCGGGTCGACGGCGGGTGACAAACTCGATCTCGGGGGCAGCAGCGAGCGGCTCAGCCGCCGCCCTCGGCTCCGCTACATTTTTGATATCGACCAAATTGGTGGGTGTCGTGAAATGTTGATTTTCAAACCAATATCTGCCGAGCGCCCGGCCGGTAGACGCCGTACGTCTTCGACTCAGAAGACCGGGCAGGGTTCTTTGCGAACTAGCGAGCCCACTTGAATGGGCGACCGGCTGATCGACCGACTTCGCTGAGCGAAGTGCGAGGTTTCCCATCAGTTCTAACAACAAGTTAGGCGGATCCTAAACCTAAGTATTGCTCCTCAACTAGTGAACATTGTAGGTCCACCTCTGCCCAATAGTTTCATCTATTTCTCCTGGCCCGCGGCAAATGATTGAGTTCGGCCACTTGCTGCCGGAGCCCGGCGACGAACATGATTGGATGACGGCGCTTCCCACAGAGGATCGCGATTTCATGCAATCGATAGCTGGGTGACGTCTGGCTGCGAAAACGGCGCTCATGACCCGAAGCAAACTTCCGACCTTCGCCAGTCCTCAAGCCCGATGAGTGCTGGTTGCGATCTCAACAACTGAGACCGTCATGGCGTCGTGTGCGCCCCTGTTCTGGCGGCCCGTTTCTGTGAGGCATTCCGCCGGACGGACGTCGGCGGATGCCCGATGTTACGAATGAAGGATCGCCGCATCCTCTCTCGGTCGCCAAATCCAACTTCGTTGGCGATGACCTCAATCGGCAACCGCCCCTCTTCCAGCATCAACCTCGCCGCTTCAACGCGAAGATGCTCGATGGCTTTGGCTGGAGATTGCGAAGTTTCTTCGCGAAACGCGCGACTAAACTGACGTGGACTGAGCCCCGCAATATCAGCGAGCGCCTCAACAGAAAGTTCCGTCTGCAAGTTAAGGCGGGCGTAGGTGAGGGCTTTCTGGATGCGGTCGGTCTTCGGTTCCAAGTCGAGAAGGGCCGAAAACTGCGACTGTCCGCCGGCGCGGCGTTGATAGACGACCATCTTGCGCGCGACGGAGCGCGCCACCTCGGCGCCATGGTCGCGCTCGACCATTGCCAAGGCAAGATCAATCGCCGCCGTCATTCCAGCCGATGTCCAGACTGAACCGTCGACCATAAAGATGCGGTCTGCGTCCACGGAAACCTCGGGAAAGCGGCTCTTCAACTCGTGGGCGAACGCCCAATGTGTGGTCGCGCGCCTTCCGTTTAGGACGCCCGCTTCGGCCAATATGAATGCCCCAGTGCAAGGAGCAGCAAGCCGACGCGCCGTCTTCAATGATTGGCGTACAAATCGAACTAGGCCCGCGCTCGGCCATTCGATCTCGAGCCCAGATGCAATTATCACTGTGTCAAAGCGCGAATGGCCGAAAGGTTCGGCGTCGACATTGAAACCCGCCGAGCATGGCACAAGTCCGCCGCCCTCAGCTATGACTCGCACACTATAGGACGGCTTACCAATGACCAGGTTGGCCACCTCGAAAACAGTGACGACCGCAAAGCTGCCGACCTGAAAGCCCGGAAATACGACGAAGCCAACTTTGTGCATGGCGCGACACTCCTTGGACCAAATATATTCATGTCCTAAAAAGTTGCAACAATGACATTTGCGCCATCCTCTCCCTCGCCTACATTCTGATCACCGGGGCTGCACCCGTGATCAAACCAAGGAGAAAGGCCATGAACGCGCTATCCACCGCTATTGTGAACGCTACGTCCGCTAAACGCTATGAACTACCGAGAACACGTCTCAGCCTGTATTACCTCGTCGGCTATACGCTTCCCGTTGGTCTGGCTCTGATGTTCGTGCCTCAGATGACGATGCAACTGTTGTTCAGCAACCATGTCTATGATGACCTCGGGCTTCGCATCGGCGGAGTATTTCTCTTCGCGATCGGGTTGATCGTAGCCGGAATGATCATCCGAGAAGAGTCGCGCGCTTATGCCGTGACATTGTTTGTGCGCGCTTTCATCATCGCGGCGCTGTTGACGCTCTACACGCAGTACGGCGACCCGGCGCTGCTGGCAACGAGCACGGTTGTTACAATAGGCTGGATCCTGACATTCCTCGGCTGGCGCAAAGACACGGCTGAACAGCGTGGGTAAATGATAATGCCCATGACCATGCAGTCGAATTATATGGTGGATGGCGTGCCTCTCACGCGCGTGTCGTCCAGCATCTAGCCACGGACGGCCAGTTCGGCGTGCTTCTCGGCATCCAGCCGGAGGTGCCGAGACCTTAGGAAAGGAAAGCATCACATGAAGATACGATCTATCTTCGGTGCCGCCTCCGCTGCCATTGCCGTTGCCACGATGACGGCTGCAGCGGCCCACGGCACCGGCGAAACGGTAAGGCCGCACTTTCAGCAGATGATATCCAACATTCCTGGCAAGTCGATGGTCGCCCTGATTGTCGACTATGCGCCCGGCGGGGCATCGCTTCCGCACGTCCACGCCAACTCCGCGTTCATCTTCGGCTACGTCCTCTCCGGCGAAATCGAGTCGCAGGTGAATGACGGGCCGAAGCGGGTCTACCGCGCCGGCGAAAGTTTTTATGAGCCGCCGGGATCGAGCCATCCCGTTAGCCGCAATGCAAGCAAGAGCAAGCCGGCCAGGTTGCTCGCCGTGTTCGTCATCGATAGCGATGAACAGACATTGACGACAACCCTCAAACAGGAATCGTCTTCACGGAGCACAAAATGACCAAACGCATCGATCCCGGCCAAGCCGCTCCGAATGGCGTAGAAGCCTATGGCTATGTCATGCAGAACGGCCTTCCCCCATTCGACAAAGAGCGCGTGCGTCGGGCCGCGAGCAGCCAGGGAGTTTCGTTATGAAGATATTCGTTGCTGGCGCCACCGGCGCGGTGGGCCTTCCGCTAGTGCGCGCGCTATGCACGCTTGGTCATCAGGTGACCGGCATGACACGGGCTGGTCCGGGCGCAGATCGTCTTCGCGAACTAGGCGCCACGGTCTCCGCCGTTGACGCATTCGATCCGAAGGCGGTACTCGATGCAGTCAGGGTGGCGGCACCGGATGTGGCGATTGACCAACTGACCTGGCTTCCCGCCAATCCCGCCGACATCATCAAGTCCATGCCCAACGATACCCGCCTTCACCGTGAGGGTGGGGGGAATTTGCTCGCTGCGGCCGAAGGGCTCGGCGTCAGGCGTTACATCCTGCAGTCGCGTGGCTTCTACCTCGACGCTCCCGGAGGGCAGCTCGCCGACGAGACCGCCAAACTCCGCTATCACGCGCCTGGCGAGATCGGCGAAAGCGCGCGCGCCATCGGAGCGTACGAGGATCGGGTCCTGGCTTCGGCAGCGCTGGACGGCGTGGTTTTGCGCTATGGATTCTTCTACGGTCCCAGCACATGGTACCGCCCGGACGGAGCTATCGCCGAGCAGGTGCGCAATCGCCAGTCGGCGATCATCGGCGAAGGCAACGCAGTCTGGTCCTTTGTCCACATTGATGACGCCGTCGCCGCGACGGTTGCCTCTGTTACAGCTGAACCGGGGACCTATAACGTTGTGGACGACGATCCGCTGTCCATTTCCGAATGGCTGCCGGCCTTCGCGCGTTGGGTCGATGCACCGGAGCCGTCACGCGTGAGCGTGGAAGAGGCGCTGGAGACCGCGGGCGAGGAAGCGGTCTACTACCATACGAAACTGACAGGTGCCTCCAATAGCCGGGCCAAAGCGAAGCTCGGGTTTGCACCCCGGCCGTTGCTATGGAATGGCCACGCAGCTGGCCCAGCCCAGGTGAGGCAGTGCCAAGCACGTTGAAATGAAGCTTAAGTTCCATCATCCCGGCTTCGGACCTCTTGCTTCTATCGATCGATGTCATGGTGGGCCAATGTGGTAAGAGCTTCGGCTTCTGGCCCTTCGCGACTGTCCGAGCGTTGCCCGGCCATTTCCGAAGTTGATGGTAGACCAGACCTGACCGCCCACGGCGAGAACGGGCACTGTTGACCCACTAGCGACATTCGGGAGCGCTGAACAGTCGGCTCTACGAAGTCATGTAACCTTTCAGGCTGCGTTTGGTCTGGCCTTTTTGGATACCAAGTTGGCGACGCGAGACATATCAAGTTTCTAGGTGGCGCCGCGCAGACGACCATGCTGGCGATTTGAAGCCAAGCCGGTTCAGTTTGGCCCGGGGGGCCTGCATATTGAGGTCGAGCGAATTCCAGGGAAGTCACGGCTGTTGACCTATCGCAAGGAAGCGGTGAACCGGTAACAAAATTGCTGTCGTGCGGGCCTCCTGAATGGCTCTCGTGCGCTTATCCATGTGGGGGATATAATCCAGCCTGACGAAGCCCGGAGGAGGGCACCATGGCGGTCGAAACGGAACTGAAATTCCGCATACCGGCGCGCAGCCTGAAGGCACTACCGAAATCGCAGATTGCGGGCGGCAAGGTCGGTGAGCGGACCGAGAGCGATCTGGTGTCGACTTATTTCGATACGGGAAAGCACAAGCTCAGTGTTTCAAATCTGAAAGACGTATTGGGGCCTTATCGGCATGAAGGTCTCTCTCGATATGAAGAAGGATTGCGGCAAGCCGGGCTGCCCGAGTGACCGGCGCAGTCTCAGTACCCGAACGCGGCTGCCAGATGAGAGCGCGAATTCCGCTCATGTGAAGGTTTGCGGATGGCGGCCCCATGATGGTGGCGCGGCGGGCACCGGGGGCCGGCGTCCGCAAACCTCCAAGGGAGGAAACCGCGGGAGGGGCACGTGGGTGGTTCGGCGTGGGCTATGGGGATTTGAGTGCCGCGGATGAGATGGGTGAATGGAGTCGAGGGGCTCCAGCAAGCCGGTGGACGGTGAAACGGCTGCCGGATGAGCGGCGAGTCGCGTCGAACTCGGTAAGTTGTCGGACGATTTGTGACGACAGGCGGATGTGTGGGCGCTCTCTGCCGTGGCCGGTCGAGGGGCAGCGAGTGCGACGATCAGATTTGCGGGGATGTGACGCGGTCATGAAGTGTCGACCCTGATTGCGATGGGTGGAGCTGTCGGCCGATGCCGTGGCGTTGCACCGCGCTCGAAGACCTCGATGATGATCATGCGGCCGCCGCAGCATGGACAAGTCGGCTTGCTGGGATCGACGGCGGCACCGGTGGGTTCGGCCGGGGAGTTTGAAACGGCGAGCAACTCGCGCGCCCGCGCGATGTTGTTGGCGCGCATACCGCTGGCCAAGAGGCCGTAGTGGCGGATGCGGTGAAAGCCGTGCGACAGTACGTGGATCAGGAAGCGGCGGATGAACTCGCCAGTTGAGAGTGTCATGAGCTTCTGGCGGTTGCGACCATCGGCACGATATCCTTCCATCGGAAGGTAACGCCGATGCGGTCGCAGGCGATCAGCCGGTTGTTGGCGATGGCGACGCGCTGGGTGTAGCGCGACAGATAGGCCAGCACGGCCTGCGGCCCGCCGAAGGGGCGCTTGGCATAGACCACCCATTCGGCCCGGCGTAGCGGGGCCAGATAGACTGCGAACGCCTTCGGGTCGGCGAGGGTTGCATGATCGCCGAAGAACTTCAGGCGGCTGGCCTGGTGTGCGGCGAGCATCCCCTCCAGGAACAGCCGGCGGAACAGGCGCGAGAGCACGCGCACCGGCAGGAAGAAGCCGGGCCGGCACGCCACCCAACGCTCGCCGTCGAGCGAGATGCCGCCGCCCGGCACGATCATGTGGACGTGCGGGTGATGGGTCATGGCCGAGCCCCAGGTATGGAGAACCGAGGTGATGCCGACGCGGGCGCCGAGGTGTTTTGGGTCGGCGGCGATCGTGGTCAGGGTCTCGGCCGAGATCTTGAACAGAAGGTCGTAGATGACGCTCTTGTTCTGGTAGGCGACATCGGCGATGGCTGCCGGCAGTGTGAACACCACATGATGGTATGGCACCGGCAGCAGATCGGCCTCGCGCGCGGCCAGCCAGTCCTTTGCCGCCGCGCCCTGGCACTTCGGGCAGTGCCGGTTGCGGCAGGAGTTGTACGAGATCTGGCTATGCTCGCACTCCTCGCAACGCGCGACATGCCCGCCGAGCGCCGCGGTGCGGCAGTTCTCGATCGCCGACATCACCTTGAGTTGGCCGAGGCTGACATGGCCGGCATTGGCCCGACGCCACGCCGGGCCGTGGCCGCGGAAGATGTCCGCGACCTCCAGCGTTGGACGCGACACGCGCCGCGCTTCAGGCGGGTGGTTCGGCGCTCTCCTTGAGCCTGCCAGTGATGCGATCGAGCGGGCTCATGATCTCCCGGATGATCTTGGTGGCGACGCGCGTGTAGAGCGCCGTGGTATCGAGCTTGGCATGGCCGAGCAGGACCTGGATCACCCTGATATCGGTGTTCTGTTCCAGCAGATGCGTCGCAAAGCTGTGACGAAGCGTGTGCGGAGACACCCGCTTGTCGATCTCGGCCATGCGGGCCGCGGCGTGGCAGGCGCGCCTGAACTGGCGCGTCGTCATCGGGTTGACCGGGTTCATTCCGGGAAACAACCAACCCTGTGGGCGTGCCGCCTTGTACCAGGCGCGCAACAGCTCGAGCAGATGCGGCGAAAGCATCACGTAGCGGTCTTTGTTGCCCTTGCCCTGTTCGATCCGGATCACCATGCGCTTGCTGTCGATGTCGGATACCTTCAGCGCCACCACCTCGGACACGCGCAAGCCGGCTCCATAGGCCACGCTCAATGCCGCCTTGTACTTGAGGCCCGGCGCCGCATCGAGAAGACGTGCGACTTCCTCAGGGCTCAGGACGACCGGCAGCTTGCGTGGCTCGCGGATGAACTGGGTATGGTTCAAGATGTCGGCACGCCCAAGCGTGATCCTGAAAAAGAACCGCAGCGTCGAGACGCTTTGGTTGAGGGTTGGAACGCCCGCACCCCCTTCCGCCAGATGAAGCTAATAGCAGCGCACGTCTTCGAAACTCGCGGTGTCGGGCGAGCGACCAAGGAAGGCAGCGAGGTTCTTGACCCTCTGAAGGTAGTCATGTTGAGTCTTCGGCGCGAACTTGCGGATCGTCATGTCTTCGATCATGCGCTGCCGCAGCGGGCTTATGGCCTTGTCGGTCATGGGGGATGCTCCTGTCTTGATGAAGGTTGCGAGCCCCTCATCTCAAGACAGGACGCCCCGCCGCGCTATCGTGTTGGCTGTGTCGCCGCAGCAGGGACCTACCGCGCGAGCGGTTTAGTCCTCTGGCGCAAAGCGGCCCTTCATAGGAAACGGGATATCGTGGTCGATTGGAATGAATGGAAAACGTCGCTTCTAGCTGGCAGGGAGATCCTGGGGCCGACCGTGCTGCTCTTTCTCACTCGTTCCTGCGCCATCCTGCGCTCGAGATTTCTACCTCAGGGGACGCATGGACCAGAACCAATTACTTTTAGCGAGAACCGTAGGTGTCGCTGTGCTGGGATGAAAAACGGCTTGTACATCAATGAGGATTGACTGACACTCTCTCCGCCGCTGCACTGTTCTCCTCCGTATCCGATCGTTCGAACCGACAACAAACCAATGAGTAGTGCGACAGAAGCTGTCGCGGCTAGTTCCGCGATGTTGCCCTTAGTCACCGCGCAAACCGTAGCTTTTGAGCGGGGGGTCGGAGGACGGATCTTGCGATGTGGAACACTTGGCGGGCGAGGCTCAAGCCGCTCGAAGTAGAACGCGAAATTCGGGGACGATCTCTACCTCAAGCCCGCAAGCGCCCGTGGTGATTACCTCAAAAGCACAATCAGAACGGCCATAGCCGACCGCCGACCGTCAACAGCACGTCAACAGCAAATCCGCTTTGTTCCAGCTTTGTTCATGCTCCGATTTGCGCTTCTACCGGCCTTTTCGTTTTGATTTCACACACGAATTGGTGTCTCGGACTACCTTGACATGGTAGGGGTCACAGGTTCGATCCCTGTCGCGCCCACCAGCCTTCGCTTGCTTCGCAAGCTACGGCTAGGCAAGCCAAACCGAAGTC
>Ga0207668_10000968_pt1 | contig 17241 bp, 17 predicted proteins | sample KBSS43metaG_FD_184323 | JGI IMG/M metagenome (GOLD analysis project Ga0207668, IMG submission 184323) | Switchgrass rhizosphere microbial communities from Kellogg Biological Station, Michigan, USA - KBS S4-3 metaG (SPAdes) (version 2) | ecosystem: Host-associated > Plants > Roots > Rhizosphere... | reverse complement strand
ACGCTGCATCTCGCCGGCGACGTGCGCCATCTCCTCGAGCGACGGCGTGATCAGCCCGGACAGTCCTATCGCGTCGGCGTTCTCGGCTCGCGCGGCGTTGAGAATCTTCTGCGCCGGCACCATGACGCCGAGGTCGACGACGTCGAAGTTGTTGCACTGGAGGACGACGCCGACGATGTTCTTGCCGATGTCGTGCACGTCGCCCTTGACCGTCGCCATTACGATCTTGCCCTTGGATTGGGCGGCGACGCCCGAGCGCCGCTTCTCTTCCTCGATGAATGGGATCAGGTGCGCTACGGCCTGCTTCATCACGCGCGCGCTCTTCACCACTTGCGGCAGGAACATCTTGCCGGCGCCGAACAGGTCGCCGACCACGTTCATCCCGTCCATCAGCGGGCCCTCGATCACCTCGATCGGCTTGCCGCCGCGCGCGTCGGTCTCGGCGCGCGCCTCTTCGGTGTCGGCGACGATGAACGTGGCGATGCCCTTGACCAGCGCGTGCGACAGCCGCTGCGCGACCGGTGCGTCGCGCCACGCGAGATCCTCGTCGGTCTTGCGGCCCTGCTTACGGTAGTTCTCGGCGAACGTCACCAGCCGTTCGGTCGGATTCTCGCCGGTGCGGGAGGGCCGGTTGAGGACAACGTCTTCGACGCGCTCGCGCAGCTCGGGGTCGAGCTGGTCATACACGCCGAGCTGTCCGGCATTCACGATTCCCATCGTCAGCCCGGCGCTGATCGCGTGATAGAGGAATACCGTGTGGATCGCCTCGCGCACAGCGTCGTTGCCGCGGAAGCTGAAGCTGACGTTGGAAATGCCGCCGGAAACCTTCGCGTGCGGCAAGTGCTGCCGGATCCACGCTGTGGCGCGGATGAAATCGACCGCGTAGTTCGCATGCTCGTCGATGCCGGTCGCAATCGCGAACACGTTGGGATCGAAGACGATGTCCTCGGCCGGGAACCCGACCTTGTCGATCAGCAGGTCGTACGCGCGGCGACACACTTCGGTCCGGCGCTCGAACGTGTCGGCCTGGCCCTTCTCGTCGAACGCCATCACGATCGTCGCCGCCCCATAGCGGCGCACCAGCCGTGCCTGGCGCAGGAATTCGGCTTCGCCTTCCTTCATCGAAATCGAGTTGACGATAGAGCGTCCCTGCACGCACTTGAGACCGGCCTCGATCACGTCCCACTTCGACGAGTCGATCATCACCGGCACGCGCGCGATATCAGGCTCGGCGGCGATCAGGTTCAGGAACCGCGTCATCGCCGCCTTGGAGTCGAGCATCGCCTCGTCCATATTGACGTCGATCATCTGCGCGCCGCTGGCCACCTGCTGGCGCGCGACCTCGACGGCGCCTGCGAAGTCGCCGGCCAGGATCAGCTTGGCGAACGCGCGCGAGCCGGTGACGTTCGTCCGCTCGCCGACGTTGACGAACAGTGAGTCCCCGCCGATGTTGAGCGGTTCGAGGCCGGAGAGGCGTAACAGACGGGACATGATGAGAGGCAGGGACTAGGGGCTAGGGATTAGGGGTTAGCACTTCGTGCGGTCGCGGCCATACGTGGGGACTGAGGTTCCAAGGCATCCAATTCGATTCCGCGTTCATCGCGGGCGCTGGTGTCCCTAGTCCCTAACCCCTAGTCCCTAGCCCCTCAATTCGCGCAAGCCGCCTCGGCGGCGTATCACGGACGGCGTCCGCAATGGCCCGAATGTGCTCCGGCGTCGTGCCGCAGCAGCCGCCGACCAGATTGACGAACCCCGCCTGCGCGAACTCGCGCAGGAGTCGCGACGTCTGCGCCGGAACCTCGTCGTAACCGGTGTCGGACATCGGATTCGGCAGGCCCGCATTCGGATAGCAGGATACGTAGGTGTCGGCGACGCGCGCGATCTCCTCGATGTACGGACGCATCAGCGCGGCGCCCAGCGCGCAGTTGAGGCCCACGGCCAGCGGCTTGGCATGACGAACCGCGTTCCAGAACGCCTCGGGGGTCTGCCCGGACAGCGTCCGGCCCGAGGCGTCGGTGATCGTCCCGCTGATGATCAGCGGCAGCCGTCCTCCAGCCGAATCGAACACCTGCTCGATCGCGAACAAGGCGGCCTTGGCGTTCAGCGTGTCGAAGACGGTCTCGACCAGCAGCAGATCGGCGCCGCCGTCGACCAGCCCCTCGACGGCCTCGCGATACGACGCGGCGAGCGCGTCGAACGTCGTGTTGCGCGCGCCCGGATCGTTTACTTCCGGCGAAATGGACGCGGTGCGATTGGTGGGGCCAACGGCACCGGCAACGAAGCGCGGCTTGTCGGGTGTCGACAGCGTCCAGCGGTCCGCGCACTCGCGCGCGATCGCCGCCGCCGCGCGATTGATTTCGCGCACGTGGCCCTGCATGCCGTAGTCGGCCTGCGCGATCGACGTCGCATTGAAGGTGTTGGTTTCGACGATGTCGGCGCCCGCGGCGAAATACTCGTCGTGGATCGCGCGGATCACGTCGGGGCGGGTCAGCACCAGCAGGTCGTTGTCGCCCTTCACGTCGTGCGAATGATCGTGGAAATGGCCGCGGAAATCGTCCTCGGTCAGGTGGTGCTGCTGGATCATCGTGCCCATCGCGCCGTCCAGGACCAGGATACGGCGCTCGAGCAGGCGGACGAGTTCGGCGGTGCGGTCGGGTTGCATGGCAGTCACTCTGGCATTGAACATGAAAAAACCCGTTCAGCTTGCGGCCGAGCGGGTCTTGGTCAACGCCGCTTTAGCTGGATTTATATAGCGCCCGCAAGCTGCGGGGCCGTGGCGGGCCCCGTATCAAATCGGCGCTGCAACCCAAGAGTAGGGGCTCGGGGTGTCAAAGTCAAATCGACACGCCCGCTGTCGCAGCCGGTTTGGTGCGGCCGATCGACCCCTTTTCCCCTATCGACGGCCGCCTGGCGGGCGTCCTGCCGCGGGGTCTGCCAGCCGCCCGATCGTGGTAAATTATTGCGGTCATGAAGCACCTCGCACCCAAGGACGCGCACGAGTTCCTGCAGAAGAATCCGCAGGCGGTGTTCATCGATTGCCGCAGCGAGATGGAGTACCTGTTCGTCGGTCATCCGACGGGGTCGCAGCACGTTGCGTGGAACGACGGCCCGGATTGGGAGATCAATCCCCATTTCGTCGGGCAGGTGAAGAAGATCGCCAGCATGAACCGTCCGGTCGTGCTGATCTGCCGCAGCGGCCACCGCTCGGTCGACGCCGGCCTCGCACTCGAGGAAGGCGGATTCAAGGAGGTCTACAACGTCCTCGAGGGCTTCGAAGGCCCGCTCGACGACGACCATCATCGTGGCGCGATCTCCGGCTGGCGGATGGAAGGCCTGCCTTGGGAGCAACTCTGAGGTTGCGCGGAGCGCAAACTCAGAGTTGTTCAGGGGCTAGGGATTAGGGGTTAGGGGTTAGCTTGCCCCTGCGAACGTTCAGCAATCACACACGTCCGATGCGCAGCCCTTTTCAAAGGTCTCGGATACTTGAGAACGTGCGCCGAAGGCACGCTAACCCCGAGTCCCTAACCCCTAGTCCCCGCTTCTGAACTACGGAACCCTCTGCACGCAGTTCTACGACGCCGACAAGCCGCGCGCCGGTGACGCGGAAGTCGCGTGGTATGTGGAGCGATTGCCGCGCGACGCAGGGCCGGTGCTCGAAGCGATGTGCGGTTCCGGCCGGCTGCTGCTGCCGCTGGTCGCGCAACAGTTCAACCTCCACGGTGTCGACCGCTCCGCCGCGATGCTCGCCAGTTGCGAAGCGCGGCTCGAACTCGCGGATCTGAAAGCGCCGCTGTATCGCCAGGACGTCGTAGCGCTGAACCTTCCCTGTCGCTACGCAGCAGCGTTGGTCGCAGCGGGCTCGTTTCAGCTGATCACCAGTTCTGCCGACGCGCGAGCCGCACTCGAACGGCTGCGCGCGCATCTCGTCGACCCCGGGCTGTTGCTGCTGGACCTCTTCGTCCCCGCGGAGGCCGCGCATCCGCCGGGCGCGCCGGTCGTCGAAGTGCGCGGCGCAAACCTCAGCGACGGCGCCCGGATCTCGTTGCGCAGCGAAGTCTTCGTCGACGCCGAGCGCAAGCGGATCGACACCGTCAGCCGGTACGAACGCCGCGAGCGCGGTGCGATCGTCGCGCGCGAAGACGAGCGACTTGCGATGACGTGGTACGACGAGGACGAAATCGTCGCGCTGGTCGGTGACGCCGGTTACCGCAGCGTGACGATAGAACGTTCGGCGATCCCCGCCGCCGACGTGGATGAGCGGCGCTTCGCCGTCAGCGCGCGCGCGTAGCAGGTCTCTCCACCATCACAGCGCGAGCCGCAGGTACACGACGTCCGCATACGGGTTGTGATAATAGGCCTCGGTTTCGAGGAAGCCGAGGCTTGCGTACAGCGCCCGCGCCTCGGTCATCCGCCCGAGCGTGTCGAGCTTGAGCTCGCGATAACCGATCGCACGGGCGTCGTCGATCAGCCGCGTGGCGAGTTTGCGACCCCAACCGGCTCCCCGCGCACGCGGCTGCACGAACAACCGCTTCACCTCGCCGGCTTCGTCGCCAAGCGGCCGCAGCGCAATGCATGCGAACGCGTCGTCTTCCGGGCCGGCAAGCAGAAGCCTGCCGCGCGGCCGCGCGTACGCACCGGGCAACGTCGCGAGCTCCTCGGCAAACCCCTGGAAGCACAGGTCGACATTGAGCCATGTCGCGTACTCATTGAACAAAGCACGCGCGCGGGCAACATCCGCGGGCGTCGTCGCGTCGCGGATGGCGCCGAACATGCTAGTAGCCCGCAACACCCAATTCGATACTCCCTGACGGGCTCATTCGCCAACTGAGCGCGCCGATTGCTGCGTGGCCAAAGCTCGCGAGGGGGACCGCCCTTGCTTCGCTTCGGCGCCTTCCACTCGACGCGGATTGCGGCGCCATACCACTTCGTTCGGTCCCGAATTGGGTGTAACAGGCCACTAGTCGGAAACGAACAGGTGCTCGAGCCACGCGTTCGGCATCAGCTCGCGCAGCGTGGCGGTCACGCCGTCCGGCAGGATCACCACGCACTCGAGGTTGCGGCGATCGAGCTGGACGAGCAGCTCGCGGCAGCGGCCGCAGGGCGCGACGATCCGGTCACGATCGACGGCGACGATGCGCCGAACGACCGTCTCGCGCTGCTTCAGCATTTCGGCGACGGCCGAATGCTCGGCGCAGAATCCGATTCCGCACGCGAGATCGAGATTGATGCCGGTGTACATGTTGCCGGCGTCGGTCAACAGCGCCGCGCCGACCGCGCCCGCGGTCAGCGATGGCTTGATCAGCGCGAATTCGCCGACCACGTCCTGCGCCGCGACGATCAGCGCTGCGTCGTCCATCTCAGCATCCGGTTCCGGAACAACGGCCATGGCGTCGGCGCAGCGATCGCGGCGTCAAACGGTGCGCTCGCAGCTGCCGATCTTGAGCTCGGAGCCGGGGTACGTCGCCTGCAGGTCCTTCAGCCGCGCGACCACCGGCGCCTGCGGATCGCGGACGACGAGCAGTGTTTGCGAGAGCGGCTGCTGCCGGGGTGCGACCTTGCTGCCGCGAACGCCGGCGGCCTCGAGTGCGGCCGCGCGCGAGTTGGCCGCTTCCTCCGTTCGATAGGCGCCGAGCGCCACGGCGAATTGCCCGCGGCCGATATCCTGGACGGTGATCTCGCCGGCGATGTTCTGCGCGCGAATTTCCGCGACACGCCGGTCGGCGGCCGCGCGCGTGGCGAACGGTGCCAGGCTGACACCGAACGACGTCGGCACCTCGACACGACGCTGTGTCAACAGCGTACCGAGCGCGAGCGGCGCAAGCTCGCCGAGTGCGCGCGTGCGATCGGCATCGGCGAACGGGCCCCATTCGACGCAAACGTCGGCGAGCGCCGCGACCTTCGACGGTCCGAGCGCCGCCACTTCGCGCGGCGTCAGCAGCTTGATCTTGTCCGGCTGCTCCTGCTGCGACAGGCGGACGCCTTCACCACCGCCCACGCTGTCGAGCTTCGTGTATCCGAACAGCGTCAGGTTGGCGAGCAGCAACAGGATGAGGACGGTGCGCATGTGGGGTCAGTTCGGCTGGCCGCCCGCCAAGGCGAGTACGCCCTCGAGCACCAGATTATCCACGACCTCCACCGGTCCGGCGAGATGGGGCGCGATCTCGTGGGCGGCACCGCCGCCGAGATAGCAACGCACGGCTACGTCCTCGCGCGCGAGCTGCGTGCGCATCTGCTCGATCGCGCCGCACGCGGCCTGCAGCACACCGGTCGCGGCGGCGTCGGCGTTGCCGGTGGGGAATGCGTGCCAGCGGCCGGCGGGCACGCGCAGCGCCGGCGACGCGTCGGCCAGCGCCTGCAGCATCAGGTTGAGTCCCGGCAGCAGCAGGCCGCCCCGGAACACGCCATCGGCATCGAGCGCGTCGATGGCAATCAGCGTGCCCGCATTGACGACGACGCATGGAGGTGGAAAGAGCTCGGTCGCGATCGCGCGCTTGCGGGCGGCCACCAACGCGGCCCAACGGTCCGGCCCGAGCTGTCCGGGATTCGCGTAGCGATTGACGATGCCGCCGCCCTCGGCCACCGGCGTCAACCATTCGATCGCGAGCTTCCATCGCGCGAGCTGCCCTTCGACGCGCACGCGCTGCGCTTCGCCGGCATTGTTGACGCCGACCGCGCGCACCGGCCGCGGCAGGTTTTGCCAATCGCGGACAGCCAGCGCGCCGATTTCGGAGTTGGGAACACCGCCCTGCGCCAGCCATCCATGCGGACCATGCAGGCCCCACTTCATGCGGCTGCCGCCGACGTCGACGACGAGGATCACGCGCGGCGGAGGGAGATCTCGCCGGAGAGGAAACGCGAACGCCGCGGGCCGTCGGCGAGTACCAGCGCACCGCTGGCGTCGACGCCGGCGACGGTGCCCTTGACCGCTGCGCCGTCGGGCAGGATCAGCTTCACCGGCTTGCCCTGGTACGCGTGCCGTTGCTGCCACTCCGCGGCGAAGGAGGCGAACCCGCCTTCCGCGTACAGCGCGAGCATGTTCGCCAGTTCGTGCGCGAGCCGCGCGAGCAACCGGTTGCGGTCGATCGGTTTCGCGCCGCGTCCTGCGACGGCGGCGAGGTCGGTCACCGCTTGTGCGATGTCCTTCTTCGCTTCGCGCGGGAGCCGCACGTTGAGACCGACGCCGACGACGACCGTCGACGGACCGAGCGCGTCGCCGTTCAGCTCGACCAGGATGCCGCCGAGCTTGTGATGACGGAAGATCAGGTCATTCGGCCACTTGAGCTCGACGCCCGCCAGCCCTTCGCGCTCGAGTGCGCGCGCAACGGCGACACCGACCGCCAGCGACAGGCCGGCCAGGAAGCCTGCGCCCTGCTCGAAGCGCCAGCCCATCGAGAACGTGATGCTGCCGCCGGCCACTGCTGTCCATGCGCGACCGCGCCGGCCGCGACCGGCGCTCTGGAACTCGGCGGCGAGCAATGCGCCATGAATGTCACGCCGCTGACTGCGCCGCAGCAGTTCGCTGGACGTCGAATCGAGCTGGTCGACAACTTCCACGGCAAGCGCCGGCGGCGCGAAGTCGGCGGTCGGGCGTTCGACGCCGTTGAGCGCAATGTCGTCGTCGAGCGCCGGCACCGGCGGCTTCGGCGCGGGGGCGCCGGGCTTCGCAACGCGCGCGCCGTATTCAGTCAGCGCCAGGCGTACGGCGGCGGCGTCCAGGAAATCGGGGGCCGCCAGCAGCCGGTATCCGCGGCCCCGGATCCGTTCAAGCGCTAGTCCGGCGGTCTCGGCCTGCTTCAGAACTTGCGAAACGCGGGCGCGCGTCAGCCCCACCTTCGCGGCGAGGTCTTCGCCGGAGTGGAACGCGCCGTCCGACAACTGGCGCAGCAGCGAGAATCCGATGGGAGTAAGCACTAACCTTCACGCTCGAGTGCAAGGGATAAGACTTTATCAGAAGGGGCGTGTCATTGCACCCCCTTGGGGCGGGTCTGTCCAACCGGGCATGTGCGGGCGAGGCGACGGAAAACCAAGCCCGTGCCCGCCTGCGCGTCCCTGCAACAGCGGTCGCTACAGGACGCCGCGACGGATCTGATCCAGTTCTATGGACTCGAACAACGCCTGGAAGTTGCCTTCGCCAAAACCTTCGTTGCCCTTGCGCTGAATCAGTTCAAAGAAGATCGGACCGATCACCGTCGTCGTGAAGATCTGCAGCAGCATCTCGTTGTCCGCCGGCGCGCCGTCCAACAGGATCCGATTCGCTTTCAGGCGCGCCGTGTCTTCCTGATGGCCGGGGAGCCGCGTCGCCAGCATTTCGTAGTACGTCTCCGGCGTGTCCTGAAATACCACGCCGGTGCCGCGCAGCGTTTCGACGGTCGCGTAGATGTCGGCGGTCGACAACGCAACGTGCTGGATGCCTTCGCCGCGGTAGGCGACCAGGTACTCCTGGATCTGGCTCTTGTCGTCGGAACTCTCGTTGATCGGAATCCGGATCTTGCCGCAGGGACTGGTCATCGCTTTCGACTTGAGCCCGGTCAGCTTGCCCTCGATGTCGAAGTAGCGGACCTCGCGGAAGTTGAACAGCCGCTCGTAGAAACCCGCCCATTCGTCCATGCGGCCGCGATGCACGTTGTGCGTCAGGTGGTCGATCGCCGTCAGTCCGGCGCCCGCGGGATGCTGGTCGGCGCCCGGCAACGGCACGAAGTCGATGTCGTAGATCGACACGCCGGTACCGTTGCCGGCATAACGGTCGACCAGGTAGATCAGCGAGTCGCCGATGCCCTTGATCCCCGGGATGTTGAGTTCCATCGGCCCGGGGCGATTCGGTACGCCCCACGCGCCGTTCTTCACGCACTGGTCGTACGCGAACGCCGCGTCCTTCACGCGAAACGCGATCGCGCAGATGCTCGGGCCGTGCACGCGCGCGAACGACTGCGCAAACGAATCCGGTTCGGCGTTGACGATGAAGTTGATGCCGCCCTGCCGGTACAGCAGCACGTTCTTGGAGCGATGCTTGGCGATTGCCGTGAAGCCCATCCGCTCGAACTGCCGTCCGAGCGCGGCGGGGTCCGGCGCCGCGTATTCGATGAATTCGAAGCCGTCGGTCCCGAGCGGGTTGTCCCACAGCGACGTGGCGTTGGCCGTGCCCATGATTGATGCCTCAAAGCATTGATAACCAACAAGTTTAACGATGGCTCGCGGCGGCGGTAGGTGGTTTATTGCTATTTTTTGTCGAAATTAGCAATAATCGCTCGTTATCGTCTGCCGGACCACAGAACATGTCGCTTCTCGACCTGGACCGCACGGACCGGCGGATGCTGGACCTGCTGCAGGAGCACGGGCGGATGCAGAACGCCGATCTCGCACGCGAAGTCGCGTTGTCGCCGTCGCCGTGCCTTCGCCGCCTTCAGCGCCTCGAGGCCACCGGCGTCATCGTCCGTTACGCGGCGGTCGTCGATCCGCGCAAGATCGGACTCGGCGTCATCGCGCACCTGGACGTGATGCTCGACAAGCAGGCGGAACACGCGCGCTCGACGTTTCGAAACGCCGTGCAGGCGTGGCCGGAGGTGCTTTCAGGTTACGCGTTGACCGGGCAGTGGGATTACTCGCTGACGGTCGTCGCACCCGACCTCGATCACTACTCGCGCTTCCTGATGGAAAAAGTGCTTGCGCTGCCGGTGGTCGTCAACGTCCAGTCGGCATTCGTGCTCGAGACGGTAAAGGACACGACGGCGCTGCCGCTGTCGCACCTCGAGTGACTCGGCGGAGATGGCTCGTGCGACGCTAGCGGCGCGTTGCCTTGCCGAGCAGCCTCCGCAGCACCGAGCGCCGTTTCGGCACCGGTCCCGGCATCGGATCGAAGTAGCGCTTGTGCACGTAGCACCACCCCCACGTGTCGCCGCGCTCGAACGACGCGATCATCGGATGGCCGGTCGTGTTGAAGTGCTGCAGCGCGTGCGCGTGTTTCGAATCCTCGCAGCATCCGACGTGGCCGCAGGTCAGGCAGACGCGCAGCTGCGTCCATCGCTCGCCGAGCGCGAGGCAGCCTTCGCAGCCGTTCGTGCGCGCATCGACCGGCTGGATTTCGTCGAAATGTTCGCAGCGGTCGGTCATGCGTCTACGCGTGCAATACGCGCACCGGAATCACGGGCAACGGAATCGCCTCGATGCAGCCATTGGCACGCTAACCCTAACCCCTAGCCCCTAGCCTCTAGCTCTTCGTTTCTTCCGTCGGCAGAAAATCGGGCGTCGAGAGGTAGCGCTCGCCGGTGTCGTAGTTGAAGCCGAGCACCGTCGCGCCGGCCGGAATCTCGGGCAGCTTCTGCGCGATCGCCTGCAGGCATGCGCCGGACGAGATGCCGACGAGCATGCCTTCCTCGCGCGCCGCGCGCCGCGCCATTTCCTTCGCCGCATTGGCGTCGACCAGAATCGTGCCGTCGAGCAGCTTCGTGTGCAGGTTGGCCGGGATGAAGCCGGCGCCGATGCCCTGGATCGGGTGCGGCGTGTGCTGGCCGCCGCTGATGACCGGCGACGCGGTGGGCTCGACTGCGAAGACCTTCAGCTTGCGAAACTTCGCCTTCAGCACCTGCGCGCAACCGGTGATGTGGCCGCCGGTGCCCACGCCCGTGATCAGGAAGTCGATGCCGTTCGGGAAGTCATTGAGGATTTCCTGCGCCGTCGTCCGCACGTGCACGTCGATGTTCGCCGGATTCTCAAATTGCTGCGGCATCCACGCGCCCGGCGTTTGCGCGACCAGTTCCTGCGCCCGCGCGATCGCGCCCTTCATTCCCTTTTCGCGCGGCGTGAGGTCGAAAGTGGCGCCGTACGCGAGCATCAGCCGCCGCCGCTCGAGCGACATGCTGTCCGGCATCACCAGGATCAGCTTGTAGCCCTTGACCGCCGCGACGATCGCGAGGCCGATGCCGGTGTTGCCCGACGTCGGCTCGATGATCGTGCCGCCCGGTTTGAGCGTGCCGTCCTTCTCCGCCGCCTCGATCATCGACAAACCGATGCGATCCTTGATCGAGCCGCCGGGATTCGCACGTTCCTGCTTGATCCACACCTGATGCGACGGAAACATGCGGCTGGCGCGCACGTGGGGCGTGCCGCCGATCGTTTCGAGGATGCTGTTGACTTTCATCGGATCTCCTTCGGGCAGTGGTGTGGGGACGCCAAATGTCGGGCCGGTGATGTTAGACCATTCCGCTGCCGCCACGGCGGCGGTGCGGAAATATCGTCATGCCGCCGGCTTGCCCTCGACGATCGCCCGCTCCTTCGCCGCCGACAGCGTCAGCTTCCACGCGCCGGCGTTATCGCGCTGCGCGAGCCACGCGGCGGTGTCCACGATGGTATCGGCGAGCGGGCGGGTCAGGAGCCCCGCCCGTCGCGCGCGGGTCCCATCGATCGCCAGGAATCCGGCGTGATCGGGATCCTGCGACGGAATCCACAACGGCAGGCCGACCCACGGTTCGACCCCGTGCGCAACGATCGCGCCTTCGTCGGTCCATGCCGGCGCCGGTGGCGACGGCGCTGACGCGAGCAACGCGTCGACCAGGTCGCCCATCGTCCACTGTCCGGCCGGGCTCACCGCGTTGAACGTGCCGCCGGCATCGCGGACGGCAAGATCGACGATCCAGCGCGCGAGATCGCGCGCGTCGATCAGCTGGATCTCACGCGTGGCCGGGGCCGGCACGAGTGCGCGCGGTCCGCGCTCGCCGAGCAGCGCCGGGTGCACGAACCGCGCCACCCAATATCCGAAGCGGTCGGTCGCATCGTAGGGACCAACGATCAACCCCGGCCGCACGATCGTCGCCCGCGCACCATAGCGCTCGCCGACGACACGCTCGCATGCCGCCTTCAGCGCGCCGTAGTACTTGAGAATTTCCTCGGTCGCCGGATCCTCGAGCTCGAGCACGCGGCCGGCCTCGTCGACGCCCGGCCGACTTTGCTCGGCGTACACCGATACCGACGAGACGAAGACGTAGCGGTTCACGCGCGGCTCGAGCAACGCTGCCGCGGCGCCGACGACGCGCGGCACGTAGCCGGAGAGATCGATGACCGCGTCCCATTCGCCCGCGGTCAGCGCGCCAAGTCCCGGCCCCACGCGCGGATCGCGATCGCCGGTCAGCGCAGTGACGCGATCCGGTTGCGGGACCGGTTTTTTTCCACGCGTGAACAGCGTGACGGCGTGCCCGTCGTCGAGCGCGGCCGAAACGACGTGGCGGCCGAGGAATTGGGTACCGCCCAGTACCAGCAGCTTCATCGCCCGAGCAGCTTCAGTACGTCGGCGTGGCGCGCCGGATCGCCGCAGGCGACGACGTCCCCGCCCTCGTCGCAGCGCCCGCCGGTCCAGTCGCTGATCACGCCGCCGGCGGCCTCGACGATCGGCATCAGCGCCTGCACGTCGTACGCCTGCAGCGACGATTCGATGACGATGTCGATCAGGCCCATCGCGAGCAGGCAATACGCGTAGCAGTCGCCGCCGAAACGCGTCAGCCGGACACGCTCGCGCACGCGGGCGAAGCCGGCCCGTGTCGCCGGCGTGACGAACATGTCGGGCGTTGTGCACGCCAGAACGGCGTCGCCCAGCGCGTTGCACGGCCGCGTGCGCAGATTGCGTTGCTCCGGACCGCGCTGCCACGTCGCGGTTCCGCCGGCGGTCGCCGCGAACGACTCGCCGACGTACGGCTGGTGAACGACACCGAGCACCGGTCGCTTACCGTCGTTGAGCGCGATCAGCGTCGCCCAATGCAGCTGGCCGACGATGAAGCTCCGCGTGCCGTCGATCGGGTCGATCACCCACGTGTACGGCGACGTGCCGCGCTCCCAGCCGTGCTCCTCGCCGCGCAGCCCGTGGTCCGGGTACACGCGCGCGATCGCGGCGCGAATCACGTCCTCGGACTCGCGGTCGGCGGCGGTGACCGGATCGTAGCCGCGTGCGCCGCCCTTGTCGGCGACGGCGATCGGCTCGCGGAAATGCGGCAGGATCACCTCGCCGGCCGCACGGGCGAGGTCGAGGGCGAACTCGAGCTCGGGTTGTAGGGATCGGGATGACATTCGGGGCGAAATCGCTGCGGTTGAATGCGGGTGCAAGCCACGGCCAATACGTCACGGTTCCTGCAAGCAAGCGGGGGCCGCCGATGGCGCCGTCGGATTATGAGACCGAATGCCTCCGGTTGCGATGCCGGCCCTCGGACTGACATATCATTCGGGCTGCTTTTTCCTGGGAAACCTCAAAATGTTGAAATTGATGGCCGCATGCGCGCTGATGCTGACGATCGGTGCCGTGTGCGCGCAGGCTCCGGCGACACCCGCGACGGCCCCTGCGCCCGCCGCAGTCACGGCCCCGGCACCGGCTCCGCAAACAGGCGCGGCCGCGTCCACCGCCAAGTTCGACCCGGTGGCCGCCACGAAGGCGTACATGAACCGGCTGCAAGGCGAGGCGCGCGCGAAATCGGATGCGTACCAGGATGGTGGCTACTGGCTGCAGCTGTGGAACCTGCTGTTGGGGCTGGTCGTCGCGTGGTTGCTCCTGTCGCGGCGGATATCCGCACGTATCCGCGACTTCGCCGAGCGCCGCACCAAGCGCAAGAACCTGCAGACGCTGATCTACGTGCTGATCTACATCCCGCTGACGGCACTGCTCACGTTCCCGCTGACGATCTACGAGGGCTTCTATCGCGAGCATCAGTACGGACTGTCCAACATGTCGTTGCCAGCCTGGCTCGGCGAGGCCGCCATCGGCCTCGGCGTGAGCGTCGTGCTGATGGGCATCGCCATCACCGGCATGTACGCGATCCTGCGCCGCGCACCCCGCACCTGGTGGGCGTGGGGAACGATCGCCGGCGGAGCGTTCCTCGTCGTGGTCTTCATGATCGCGCCGGTGTTCATCGATCCGCTGTTCAATACGTACAAGCCGTTGCCCGAGGGTCCGCTGCGCGAGGACATCCTGTCGCTGGCGCGCGCCAACGGGATTCCCGCCGACAACGTCTACTACTTCGACGCGTCCAAGCAGACCAGCCGGATCAGCGCCAACGTCAGCGGCATGTTCGGCACGACCCGCATCGCGCTGAACGACAACCTGCTCAACAAGACGTCGCCCCCGGAAATCCGCGCGGTGATGGCGCACGAGATGGGGCACTACGTGCTCAATCACGTCGTCAAGCACACGGTGTCGTTCACGCTGCTGCTGCTGGCCGGCATGCTGTTCATCCGGTTCAGCTGGAATTGGGCCGCCGCCCGCTTCGGCAGCCGTTTCGGCGTTCGCGACATCGCCGACCCCGCGGGCCTGCCGCTGCTGGTGGCGCTGTTTTCGGTGTTCATGTTCGTCGCGACGCCGGTCCTCAACACGATCATCCGCACCGCGGAAACCGAGGCCGACCTGTTTGCCTTCAACGCATCGCGTGAGCCCGACGGATTCTCGGAAGCGATCTACAAGCTGGCGCAGTACCGGAAGCTCGAGCCGGGTCCGGTTGAGGAAGCGCTGCTGTTTCACCATCCGAGCGGCTACAACCGCATCCTTGCCGCGATGCGCTGGAAGGCGGAAAACCTGAAGTAGGAATCCGGCTGAAGCCGGACCCACAGCGGGTCGGATAACTCGCTGCGATGGCGAGTTCTGCCGCGTTTGTGGGTGCGCGATTGTGGGTCCGATTCATTCGGACGCGATTCTCCGGCTGAAGCCGGACCCACATTCGGCACGCGCTGTTGTCCGGCCGAGGCCGAACCCCATCTACGCCGCCGGTCAGTTTGCGCCGACGATCTTCACCGCGGCCAACTTCTCCTGCGCCTCGAGCAGCGACGGCACGTATTTGTCGCCGAACCCGAGCACGTTGGCGGTGACGAGGCTTTGATGCACGGCCTCGCCAACCAGCGACGGAATCATCATCGACTCGACGAAGTGCGTGTAGTAGCGAAGATCCTTCGTCGCGTTCACGAGCGTGAACTTGAGGCCGTCGAGCTGGCCGCCGTCGAGCATCTTGCCGACCATCATCTGGAACAGGCCGGAATTGACGGCGCCGGCCGAAATCACCTCGTGCAGCTTCTTGATCGACAGCCCCGACTTCGCGGCCGCCGCACAGGCTTCGGCGGTTGCCGTGCAGATCGCCTGCGCGACGAAATTGTTGATCAGCTTGAGGATGATCCCGTGGCCCGCAGGGCCGACGTGGAAGATGTTCTCGCAGAACGCCTGCAACACCGGCTTCAGTTGCGCAAACGTCGCATCGTCGGCGCCGACCATGATGTTGAGGCGCCCGGCTTCCGCCTCCACCGGCGTACGCGCCAGCGGCGCATCGACGAACTTGACGCCGAGCGGCGCCAGCGCGTCACGGGTCTTGGTGGTCGTCGCCGGCTCGCTGGTCGATGTATCGACGACGATCAGCCCGGCACGTGCCGCGCTGGCGATGCCGTCCTTGCCGAACACTGCCTCCTCGACTTGCGGCGCGCCGGTGACGCACAGGAACACGATGTCCGATGCCCGCGCGACGTCCGCGTACGTCTTGGCTTCCTTCGCGCCGCGGCTGATCAGGTCTTCCACCGGCGCGCGATTGCGGTTCGCGCGTACCGTCAGCGGAAACCCTTTTTCGACGAGGTTCTTCGCGATGCCATGTCCCATCAGGCCGGTGCCGATGAAACCGATGCGGGGATTTGCCATGCGCTGCTTCTCCTTGTGGGTCGTTGGGTGCGGTCTCAATCGACGGCGGGCGGCTCGGCCCTGGCGGTGGCCTGCCCGCGGCGGCGTTCGTGCAACGCGATCAGCAATCCGGTGCCGGCAATCACCGCCATGCCGGCCAGCGTCCACGCATCCGGAAAATCGCCGAAGGCGACCCAGCCGATCAGCGTGGCGAACACGAGCTGCAGGTAAGTATAGGGGGTCAGCGCCGAGATCGGGGCACGCTGGAATGCGAGCAGGAAGAAGAGGTGTCCGAGCGTACCGAGGATGCCCGCGATGACGATTTGCACGATGTGCGGCCAGGGAATCGAAACGGTGTTCCGGTCCAACAGCCACGGCATCGTCAGCGTCATGACGAGCGAGCAGACGAGCGCCGGGTAGAACAGGTTCACCCGCACGTCCTCGTACACGAGCTTACGGGTGAGAACTTGGAAAGTTGAATAGAAGCCGGCCGCGGCCAGCGCCAGCAGCGCGCCGCCCTGGAACAGCGCGGTGCCCGGCCGGACGATCAGCAACATTCCGGCCACGCCCGCCAGCACGAACGCGATCCGCACGCGCGTCAGCCGCTCGTGCAGGAAGAACGCCGCCATCAGGAGGACGATCACCGGTGACGAGTAATTGATCGCCGTTGCCTCCGCGAGCGGCAAGTATTTGAGCGCGGTGAAAAAACACACGGTCGAGCACAGCAGCACCAGGCAGCGCAGGATCTGCCGTCCAGGCAGCGACGTGCGCAAGAGCTCCTTGCCCATCCGCGGGCCCCACCACGCAAGCAGCACGAGCATCTGAACGGTCCAGCGCGCCCACACCAGCAGCGCCACCGGATACTGCTGCGACAGTACCTTGACGATCGTGTCGACGCCCGAAAAGCAAAGCACCGACAGGCAGATGAGCAGGATCGCGGAAAGCGGAAGCGGCGCCGCGGACCTCACGGACGATTCCCGGCACCAGGGTGCGCTGGCGACGCAGGCATGACGGCGCGATGCTCGACGCGGCGGCGGCGACCGGCGAAAGAGGGCGAGTCTGGCACGGGGGCGGACGCGGCGGGCGTTGCGGGCATTCTACCGGCTCACGACACAACGCGTGCAATTCCTCCGGTCGGCGAAGGCCCCCGTTGCGCGCCGGCGGGCGTGTCGGCGTCTTGCTAGCCGCCGATCGCGGCCCTCTTTCGCGTGATGTCGATCAGGGTGGCCTGCATTCCCACGACACTCGGCGCGCCGGCAGCGGGCCGTTTCTGCACGAAGACACCGTCCTGTCCCATGTCCCACGCCTGGCGCTCGTCGCCGAGGGCGAGCGTCAGCACTTCCCACAACCGTTCGCGCAGCGCGCGCGGCTCGACCGGCGCCAGTACCTCCACGCGCCGCGACAGGTTGCGGAACATCCAGTCGGCCGATCCGATGTAGAACTCGCCGGCCAGCGGATCGTCGCTACCATTGGCGAAATGAACGATCCGCGAATGCTCGAGGAAGCGCCCGATGATCGAACGGATGCGAATGTTCTCCGTCCACCCCTTCACGCCCGGGGTCAGGCAGCAAAATCCGCGGACGATCAGGTCGATCGTCACCCCCGCACGTGACGCGGCA
>Ga0207668_10000964_pt1 | contig 17306 bp, 21 predicted proteins | sample KBSS43metaG_FD_184323 | JGI IMG/M metagenome (GOLD analysis project Ga0207668, IMG submission 184323) | Switchgrass rhizosphere microbial communities from Kellogg Biological Station, Michigan, USA - KBS S4-3 metaG (SPAdes) (version 2) | ecosystem: Host-associated > Plants > Roots > Rhizosphere... | reverse complement strand
GTCGGGGAACTTCTTCAACAGCTCGGCCGGCTGGTTCTGGTAACCGGTGAGCAGCGAATAGACGTAGGCCGCCCCGCCCTCGCGCGATTTGGTGATCAGCGACAGGTCAGGCGGAAGCGCATTGTTGTTCGCTGCGCGCGCCGCGGTTTCGTTGGGGAACGGCCCCGGGAAGTTATCGGACGGCAACGCCTTGCGCGTCGTTGCTTCGCCGGTTTCCGGGTTGATCGACGGAACCTCGATCTTCCACTGCTTGCCCGAGCCAGCGTAGGCCTTGATCTCGGCCTCGTTGTAGCCAAGGTCCTTCAGGTCGCGGAACGACACCAGCTTGAGGCTGTGGCAGGCCGAACAGACCTCGGTGTAGACCTGCAGGCCGCGCTGCAGCTGGGCCTTGTCGAACTTGCCGAACGGCCCGTCGCTCTTCAGCGCAAGGTGCTTGTGCTCCTTGTGAAACTCTTCGGCAGCCTGCGGCGCCGGCGGGCTGTCGAAATAGGTCCAGGCATTGCCGACCATCGAATAGAGCAGCACGAATGCAAACCCGCCGCGCCGACAAACAGGGCGATGCTGCACCCACCCCATCCGGGCGAAATAGGCCAGGACTGCCGCGGGAAAGGCGAGAATGGATCCCATGTTGGTCTGGCCCCTTAACGTGCGACGGCGACGGCGCTTGAGCCGCGGCGTTTGGTGGTCTGTCCCGCCGGCGCCGCTTCCGCGGCCTCGCCGTGGAGGACGCTGCTGCTGATCGAGTCCGGCAGCGGCAGCGGCGTCTCATACTTCACGATCAGCGGCAGGATCACGAGGAAATGCAGGAAATAATAAGCGGCGGCGATCTGGCCGAGCGCGGTCCGGAACGGCGAGATCGGCGCCCCACCGACGAAGCCGAGAATCAGCACGTCGAGGACGAGCAGCCAGAAGAAGCGCTTGAAGATCGGGCGGTAGCTGCCCGAGCGCACCGGCGACTTGTCGAGCCACGGCAGGAAGAACAGCAACAGGATCGAGCTGAACATCGCCAGCACGCCCCACAGCTTCGCCGGCAGGATGAAGTCCAGCGTGAACGAGCGGAGGATCGCGTAGAACGGCCAGAAATACCATTCGGGCACGATGTGCGCTGGCGTCGCCAAAGCGTTGGCCGGGATGTAATTGTCCGGGTGCCCGAGGTAATTGGGCACGAAGAAGGTGACCATCGCGTAGAGCAGCAGGAAGAAGGCGGCGAACCAGCCGTCCTTGGCCGTGTAGAACGGGTGGAACGGCAGCGTGTCTTTCTCGCTCTTGACGTCGACGCCGGTTGGATTGCCCGATCCTGGAATGTGCAGCGCCCAGATGTGCAGGATGACGACGCCGGCGATCACGAATGGCAGCAGATAGTGGAGCGAGAAGAAGCGGGTCAGCGCGGCCTGGTCCGGCGCATAGCCGCCGAGCAGCCAGATGCGGATCGGGTCGCCGACCACCGGGAAGGCCGAGAAGAAGCCGGTGATGACCTGCGCGCCCCAGTAGCTCATCTGCCCCCATGGCAGGACGTAGCCCATGAACGCGGTCGCCATCATCAGCAGGTAGATGACGAGCCCGAGCATCCACACCAACTCGCGCGGCGCCTTGTACGAACCGTAGAACAGGCCGCGGAAGATGTGGATGTAGACGACGATGAAGAAGAAGCTGGCGCCGTTCATATGGGCGTAGCGGAGGAACCAGCCGCCGTTGACGTCGCGCATGATCAGCTGGTTGACCGAATTGAACGCGCCGTCGCCGGTCGCATAATAATGCATCGCCAGCACGATGCCGGTGACGATCTGGATGCCGAAGAAGATCGCCGACAGGACGCCGAAGTTCCACCACGCATTGAGGTTGCGGGGCACCGGATAGCCGGGACCGGTCGCACCGTAGACGAGGCGCGGGAGCGGCAGCCGCTCGTCGAGCCACTTCATGAACGGAGTCTTGGGTTCGTAGGGCTTGGCCCAGGAAAAGCTCATGTGTCCGCTAACCCCCTCAGCCGATCTGGACCGTCGTCGGCGACGTAAATTTATATTCCGGAACTTCGAGATTCTTCGGCGCCGGACCCTGCCGGATGCGCGCCGCCGTGTCGTACATCGACCCGTGGCATGGGCAGAAATAGCCGCCGTACGGCCCCTTGTTCTCGCCCTCGCCAATGCCGAGCGGGACGCAGCCGAGGTGCGTGCAGACGCCGAGCGTGATCAGCCAGTTGGTCTTGCCCGGCTGGGTCCGCTGGGCCAGCGTCTGCGGATCGCGCAGCGACGACACGGGCACCGCATTGGCCTCGGCGATTTCCTTCTGGGTCAGGTTGCGGACGAACACCGGCTGCTTGCGCCAGCTGACCTTGATCCCCTGCCCCGGCTGGACCTTCGAAATGTCGACTTCGGTGGTCGACAGCGCCAGCACGTCCGCCGACGGGCTCATCTGGACGACTAGCGGCACCAGCGCGGCAACCGTGCCGACCCCGGCAAAACTGACCGCGGCGACGTTCAAAAAGTCGCGGCGACGGATTTCGCCCCCGCCTGACTGTTCGGTACCTTCAGCGGATGCCTTCGTGGCCATCTTCACCCTTTTTGACGCTTGTCTTTAGGACATGCCCGGAACGGGCATAAGCGACGCCGCTCCGGCAAGGACGCCGGCGCGATTGGCGGGCCTGATAGCGAGGCATATTCCTGCTGCCAAGGCTCGAATTCGGGCCATTTCCGTCCCGTGCCTTGAAGAATCGTTCCGCGCTCGGAAAAGTGATAAAAGCGAGTCGCCATCGGGGGGTGGCAAGGAATGGTAGGGTACCGCCTGTACTTCATGGATCGCTTCAGCGGTCACATCGATCACCGCCGCGAGTTTGGCGCGGATAGCGATGCCGCGGCCATCGCGATCGCCGAGGGCTGGTCGGAAGGCAACCCGATGGAGCTGTGGCAGGGCGACCGCAAGCTCAAGCGCTGGGAAGAACAGCCGCTTATCCCGCTCCCTGCCCAGGAATAGCCAAGTCGCTGCGCCCAAGCGCCCGCTCCCCGCGACCGGGCGAACTACCGGCTTTCCGCTCACGCACTATCCTTACGCCTTTGCGTAGGAGTGATGCGACATGACCTGGTTCATTGGCCGGACCGAAGCGATGGCCAACCCCGAGCGGGCGCGGAAGAAAGTGCTCGAACGGCTGCAGGGCCTCGCCCAGCTCGACGACCCGGAGAGCGTCGTGGTGCCGATCCTGCTCGACGCGATCCTGATTGCCGAGGCGTACCGCGGGGCCCGCCACCAGGTGACCTTCCTCCCCGAGCTGACCAAGAGCGTCGACGCGCTGCTGCGCGAGTTCAACATCCTCGACAAGACGAAGGAGTGGGCCGACTCCTGATCAGAGATGATGCGTGCAGAACGCCAGCAGGAGGATGATCGGGATTGGGATTCCAATTACGTACAACAAGATGGACCGCATGACATTCGCCTCCGCATGAGGCCCCGCCGCGCAGACAATGACGCGGGCGCGGAACGGTTCCTTTGGCGATCAGTCGGCGACGGCAGCGGTTCCCGGTTCGGCGTGATGCTCGCGACGGCCGAGGATCGCCGCGCGCAGCATGATCGCCGCGGCGTAGAGGACGACGACGAGGACCAGCCAGCGCAGCAGCTCCAGCGGCATCGAGACAACCAGATAGGCCGCGATGAACACGGCGGGGATGCCGCCAATGGTCAGGCCCATCACCACCTTGAGGTCGAGGTTGCGGGTGTTGATATGACGAATACTGGCGCTCGACCCCATTAGCGCGGCCGCTCCCGCCATGATCGGGAAGCAGAGGTGCGGGTCCATGCCCATCAGGCTCAGCACCACCAAGGTCGGGGCGTAGTTGCCGACCCCGTAGTTGAGCAGCAGCCCGAAGCCGAAGTTGGCGGCAATGGCGACGACCGTCAGCGCGACCGGCAGCGACGCGGCCGTTCCTCCGCCCGGAAACATGTTGAGGTTGGTCATCGCATAAGCAATCGCCGCGAGGGTGAGACCGGTCGCGACGATCGCCTGCACGATCCACACTCGGGTCTTGTGCACCAGCGGTGCCCCGACCAACCCGCCCGTCGTGCACGCGATGATACACCCGACCAGCAGCACCGGATCGACCTTCACGCCAAGCTTCAGCAGGAAGATGATTGATTCGATTACCGCCGCGGTGGTCAATCCGACGAGAATGGTCGGCGGGATCAACCGGTCGGGCGTCAGCTTGCGAAACTTGAGCCACGCTGTGGACGGCGCGAAGCTGCCAATGCCGAGCGTATCGAAAAAGCAGACCACTGCGCCCAGTCCGAGTGTTTCGGGGCTGGGCCAGGCGCGCCCCTCGATCGCCGCCTTCAGCAACACGAATGTGAACACGAGTGTCGCGAGGATGATCGGCACCAAGAGCGCAATCAGCATGGATGACATGTGGCTTCCCCCTGCCCCAGGCCACTACCTTGCACGTTGCGTCCGCATCTCGCAATGACGCCGCCGATGCTTGAGCTCGACGACCAGCAACAGGCCGCCCGCGACTGGTTCGAATCGCTGCGCGACCGCATCTGCGCGGCGTTTGAGGCGATCGAAAGCGAGGCCGGCTCCGACGCGGCCTTCACCTACACCCCGTGGGATCGGACCGATCCCGGCGGCGGACCCGGCGGTGGCGGTGTCCGCGGCCAGATGACCGGCCAGGTGTTCGAGAAGGTCGGCGTCAACGTCTCGACCGTCGGCGGCCAATTTTCGCCCGAGTTCGCCAAGTCGATCCCCGGAGCCGGCGACGACCCGACCTTCTTCGCCACCGGGATCAGCCTCGTCGCCCACATGGCCAACCCGCACGTGCCCGCGGTGCACATGAACACGCGCTTCCTGTGCACGACGAAACGCTGGTTTGGCGGCGGCGCCGACCTCAATCCGGCGATCCCCTACGACGAGGATACCGACGCGTTCCACGCCCGCTTCCGCGCCGCCTGCGCCGCGCACGACCCGACCTTCTATCCGCGCTTTTCGAAATGGGCCGAGGACTATTTCTGGCTCCCGCACCGCGGCGTCGCGCGCGGCGTCGGCGGCATCTTCTACGATTATCTCGAAGACCATTTCGATGCCCATTTCGCCTTCACCCGCGATGTCGGCGAAGCCTTTCTCGACGTCGTCCCACAGCTGGTGCGCAAGCGCATGGACACGCCGTTCGACGATGCCGACATGGAGCGTTTGCTCGAATTTCGCGGCCGCTACGTCGAGTTCAACCTCCTCTACGACCGGGGCACCTTGTTCGGGCTCAAGACCGGCGGCAATGTCGATGCGATCCTCATGAGCCTGCCCCCGCTCGCGAAATGGAAGTAGGTCCCGGCTTGGGCTACGAACCGGTCGCGGACGGCGAGCTTGCGGCGCTCGTCACCTACCTGGAAATGCGCGCGCCCCCGGCCAAGCCGCTCCCCGGGAGCGCGCTTACGCTGCGCGAACTGAAGCCCGTCGACCTGGATCATTACCGGCGCCTCTACCGCCTCGTTGGCGCGCACTGGCTGTGGTTCTCGCGCCTGCTGCGTGACGATGAATCGCTGGACGCGATTGTGAACGACCCCGCGGTCGACGTGTTCGCGGTGGTGGATTCGGACGGCGCCGAGGTCGGCTTTCTCGAACTCGATTACCGCGAGCCGGGCCAATGCGAGCTCGCCTTCGTCGGGCTGGTGCCGGAAATGTCAGGCAAGGGCCACGGCAAATGGCTGCTCGCGGAGGCCGTGCATCGTGCCTGGCGGAACGGTGTCGAGCGGGTCCACGTCCATACCTGCACGCTCGATCACCCGGCCGCGTTGAGCGCGTATCGCCGCGCCGGTTTCGTGCCGTTCAAGCGCGCGATTGAGCGCTTCGCCGATCCGCGGCTGCTCGGGCACCTGCCGCGCGATTGCGCACCTCAGGTCCCGCTCTTGGGCGATCCTGCCAGCTGAACGTAGATCCGCGCCAGCATCACCGACAGCGTCGCCGCAAAGGTGGCCTGGGCAGCCCCGCTCAGCAGCGCGATCAGCAGCGCACCGACACTGAACGGCTTGACGTCGCCGAACAGCAGCTTCGCCACGATCCCACCGATGATCTGCGCCGCGATCAGGAGGACGATCGCCGCCACGCAGGCCAGCGCGAGGACCGCGAGCAGCCGCCAGTAATGGCCGGCGGTGAGTTCGAAGCTGCGGCGGACGATCTGGAACGGGCCCTGCCGCTCGGCGGTCGTCGCCGGGATGACCATCTGGAACCGCACCGAAATCAGGATCGCGACGATCACGAACACCAGGAAGGCGGTGGCGAGACGCGGCTGGATGGTTCCGGCCATGAGTGCCGTCATCGCGTCCGGCCCGGCAACCGCCATGATCAGAACGATGAGCACGATCGACACCGGCAGCGCGAAGATGAGTAGCGCGGCAATCGCCGGAAACAGCCGCCGGAACGCATGGCCGACGGCTTCGCCGACACTGGTCGCGGGTCCGATCGCGAGGCGCATCACCGCGATCTGCGCGGCGATTCCCAGCAACCCCACGACCAGGTTCAGCACCGGCAGCCACGCGGGTCCCTGCTCGCCCGACAGCGCCGGCGGCGGGGCGATCACCCCTGCGACCGCTTCCGGAAACAGGATCAAGGCGAGCGCGACGCTGATGATCAGCCGGCCATCGCGCGCGATCACGTCTCGCGTTTCGTCCCACGCTTTTGAAATCGACAAATTGGCCATCGCGCGTCCCTGCTGTTGGTCCCGTCTTATGCGGAGCCGCGCGGCCCCGCGCAACGGCGCTTGCCCCGGACCGGCACGGTCGCCATCTCCATTCGCGCAAGATGGATGAGATCGACGGCATCGAATGGCGGGTCAGCGAAGCCCCCGTCCCTTACCCGGAGGCACTCGCCTTCATGGAGCAGCGTGCCGCCGCGATCCGCGCCGGCGCCGCGCCCGAATGCATCTGGCTGCTCGAACACCCGCCGTTGTTCACAGCGGGCACCAGCGCCGACCCGGCCGAACTGTTCAATCCGCTCGGTTTTCCGGTGTTCGAGGCCGGGCGCGGCGGGCGCTACACCTACCACGGGCCCGGCCAGCGCGTCGGCTATGTCATGCTCGACCTCGAACTGCGCGGAAAGGACATTCGGCGCTTCGTTCATTCGCTGGAACAGTGGGTAATCGACGCGTTGGCTCGGTTCGGCGTAAATGCGCACCGCTCGGAAGGGCGGATCGGGATCTGGGTCGGCGAGGGTCCCGGGGAGGCAAAAATCGGCGCGCTCGGGGTGCGCATCAAGCGCTGGGTCACACTGCACGGCTTTGCCATCAACGTTGACCCCGACCTGTCGCATTTTTCAGGCATCGTACCCTGCGGGATCGCTGAATTCGGGGTAACCAGCCTCGCCGATTTGGGGAAACAAATGCCCATGACGGGTGTTGATGCCGCCTTGAGGGGTGAGTTCCATCAGTTTCTCAACAGCTTGAGTGCAGGCTGCAAAGTCTCTTGATGGGAACTCGCGTCTCAGACTATTGTGCACGCGATTTGCGAAGCGGGAACTTCCGCTGCAGATCGCAATAACTAGGGAGTCTTGAATGCGTGCTCTTATCCTGGTCGCTGGTGCGGCCCTGGCGGTTGCGGCTTGCAGCAGCAACGACGCAGCCAACAATACGATGAACGCCGATGAAAACCTCACGGCGCCGGCTGACATGAACGCCGACATGAACGCTCCGGCGGACATGAACGCCGACATGAATGCGACGAATGCTGCCGACACGGCCAATGCCGCTGCCGACACCGCCAACGCTGCCGCCAACACGGCGAACAGCGCGGCGAACAACGCGATGTAATTTCGACGCCTCCGTGCAAACGGAGGCGTTGGAGTTTGAAGAGGCTGCCGGTATTTGCCGGCAGCCTCTTTTTTTGGAGTAAGCGATGCGCGCTTTGATTCTGACTGTTTTGGCGACGCTGTCGCTTGCCGCCTGCAACAAGTCCGGCCCGGTCGACAACGCGGCCAACGCCGCCGACGGCCTCAGCGCGGAATCGATCACCTCTAACGACGTCACCGCGATCGACGCGGTCACCGGCGCCGACGCGAATATGGCGGCCGACGTCAATTATCTCCCGACAACCGACAACAGCACCGACTCGAACGCCGGCACATCGAACAGCCAGCACCGGCCGCAATCGAACAGGTCTTCCGAGAACAACGCGGCCGCCGCGACTCAGCCGGTCCAGAACGCAACCGCGCCAGCGACGGCGACGGCCAACAACGCGACCTAGGCCAGGCCCACCACCTTGTGCGCCTGCAGCGTCAGGCGCCACTTCGGCTGCGCCATTGCGAGCGCAATCGCGGCCTCGATGGCCGCGTCGCGCTCAGCGCAGTCCATCGGCTGCACCAGGAAATGATCGAACGCCCAGCCCTCGAGAACAGCGGGGTCGATGCCGGCCTGCGGCCACACCAGTTTCAATTCATCCCCACTGCGCTGGACAACGTCGGTCCCACCCTTCGGGCTGACGCACAGCCAGTCGATCCCGTCGACCGCCGGCAGAGTCCCGTTGCTCTCGACCGCGATCCGGAAATCGCGCGCATGCAAGGCGTCGATCAGCGGGGAATCGAGCTGCAGCATCGGCTCGCCGCCGGTGATCACGACCAGCCGCCGCTCCTCACCATCGCCCCACAAGGCCGCGAGATGATCGGCGAGCGCGTGGGCATCCGCGAACTTGCCCCCGCCGTCGCCGTCGGTGCCGACGAAATCGGTATCGCAGAAATTGCATTGCGCGGTCGCCCGATCCGCTTCCCGTCCCGACCACAGGTTGCAGCCCGCGAAGCGCAGGAACACCGCCCGGCTGCCCGCCTGCACGCCCTCGCCCTGAAGGGTCAGGAACGCTTCCTTGACCGCGTAGCTCATCCATTCGCGCTCCCGCGGGGGGCGTAAGCCGTTGGATCCGCAATGCCCGCGTCGGCGAAGCCCTTGGCGCGCAGCCGGCACGCATCGCATTGCCCGCACGCCCGTCCGTCCGGCGCCGGGTCGTAACAGCTGTGGCTGAGCCCCGAGTCGAGCCCGAGGCGCTGCGCTTCGCGCGCAATGTCGGCCTTGGTCAGATTGAGCAGCGGCGTGTGGATGGTGACGCCCACGCCTTCGACCCCGGCTTTGGTCGCGACGTCGGCAAGCCTTTGGAAGCCGGCGATGAATTCCGGACGGCAGTCGGGATAGCCCGAATAGTCGAGCGCGTTGACCCCGATGAAGATGTCACGCGCGCCGCTCGCCTCGGCGAGTCCCAACGCAAGGCTGAGGAAGATCGTGTTGCGCGCCGGCACGTAGGTCACCGGGATGCCCTCACCGACGCCGTCCTTCGGCACCGCAACGTCGCTGGTCAGCGCGGACCCGCCGAACGCCCTGAGGTCGAGCGGCAGGACGATATGACGATCGGCAAGATCGACCGCGATTCGCGCCGCTGCTTCCAGCTCGACCCGGTGGCGCTGGCCGTAATCGACCGTCAGCGCCACGACTGCAAAGCCCGCCTCGCGCGCCAGCGCGGCGCAGACCATCGAGTCGAGCCCGCCGGACAAAAGGACGACCGCCGACTTCACAGCTTCAGGCCAAGCCTCGGCGCGGCCCAGAACATCAGCGCGTAAAGCGCGAGCGTCATGGTCACGACGATCGCCATGCTGGCCCAGAACCCGACGCCGTTGCGCAACAGCAGCGGCAGCACGACGAACAGCGGCATCGACGGCAGGAAGAACCAGAAGGTGCTGGCCGACAGGTCGGCGACTCGCGCGGCATTACTCGTGTCGCGGTAGAGCCAGGTCATCGCCAGCAGGGAGGTCAGCGGCAACGACGCGACCAGCCCGCCCCAGCCGGGATAGCGCCGGGCGATCTCCGACACCACGGCAACGATGGCGCCTGAAATGGCGGCCTTGATCAGCAGGTAGAGCACGGGCGCGCCCTTAAGGCGTCGCTTCAGATAAAAGAAGGGCCGCTCATCGTTGAGAAGAGCGGCCCAGTGATCGGACGGTTACGCCCGATTGGGAGGAAAGCGTGCCAAATCCGGCACTCAACCTCCTTAGCTCGCAATGGTTAAACAGGGCCTTAATGAGTGCGCATGGCCTGGTGCGGCGCGCATTCGCCGACGCGGCGCGCCTGCAGCACATAGTTGAACGGATAGCCGCCCGAGATGCCCTGCGTCTCGATGCGGATCGACCGCGGGGTAATCGCGGTCATCTTGCTCCGCCCGAACCCCTGTCCCGGGCATGTGTAGTGAATCACCGTCGTCGGCGGCGTGTCGCTGATCACGACTCGCGTGCACATCTCGGTGCGATGCTCATATTGTGCGAGCAGCAGCGGATCGGCGACGCACATGCGCGGCCGAGCGCCAGGGCCGAGCAAATCGATCTCCCACAGGCCGCCGCTGACCTGGGCAAGCGCCGCCGGACGCTGCGCGGCGGTCAACGCCAGCGCAGCGGCCACGCCTGCCGTACAGGCAAGGAATGTCCTCAAGCGAGTCATCAACTGCGTTTTATCATACAGCCGTTAATCGTTGGATACCGCCCGTGAGCCGGCCTCAGCTGACTTCGGTCGGCTCGATCGGGAAGCTCATCGAGCAAAAGGCGCAGTCGACCCGGATCAGCCCGTCGTCGCCGACCATGGCCGCCCGCTCCTCTTCGGGGAAGCGGCGGATCACCGAGCGAACATAGTCCGGGTCGCAGCGGCAGCCTTTGCTGAGCGCGATCGCCGGCAGCGTCCGCACCTCGTCCTCCTCGTGGAATAGCCGCCAGACGAGGTCCGCGAGTGGCAGTCCGGCGTCGGTCAGCTCCTCCGCCTTCACCGAGCCCGCCAGCACCGCAACATGCGGCCAGTCGGGATGGTCGAGCCGGGTGTGCAGCCGCTCACGGCCTTCCTCCCCCTCGGGCAAATGCTGGAACAGCAATCCGCCGGCCGACCAATGTCCGTCGCGCTTCTCGGCCGCGAGGCGAACCAGGCTCGGGATCTGCTCCGATTGCGCGAAATAGCTCTGCGCCGCTTCGCCAAGGTTCTTGCCCTCGAGCGGGACAATGCCCTGGTAGCGCTCGTTGCCCGGCTGGTCGAAGGTGATGGCCAGGTAGCCGTCGCCGAACAGCTCCTTCAGCGCCGGGTTGCGCGACGCGTCGGCCAGCTTCTCGCGGTCGTAGCGAACGTACCCGCGCAATGCCCCGCCGAGGAAGTCGCAGACCATCAGGTCGACGATCCCGCCCTGCGTCTGCGCCTGCATCGTCAGCTGCCCGCCGCTATCCTTGAGCAGCGAGCCGAGCAACGCGGTCAGCGTCAGAGCTTCGGCCAGCAGCCGCTCGATCAGCGGCGGATAATCGTGATTGGCAAGCACGGCATCGACGACCGGCCCCAGCCGGGCCAGCCGCCCGCGCGCATCGCGCGCCGGAATCGTAACGCCAAGCGCGACGTCGGTCGTGAGTTCAGTTGTAGGCATGACGGAAAGATAGGAAGCGCTCTGCCGCTTCTCAACAACCGCATCAGCGGCCTCTATGAGAGAGGCTTTCCGACGCACGATGCTAGCGTGAGATTCACCCTGCTGTTGAACCCCGCGCCGAGGTTCTCGACGCGTGGGACACAGCATGGGCAACGTGATAAAGGTCGCGGGCCGAATCGCCCTCGCTGGGAGGGAAGCGTGCCCTCAAGGAAACCTGTTCAGCCTGATCGGCGTCGCGAGGCCAGCTCCAGCACCGGAGGCCCGATGATGGACGCGGCGGAAGACTCCGTCGAGACCGCGGGACGCGCCGAGCAAGATACCGCTCCCGGGGCAATTAAACAGCGCAATTCGCCCAAAGCCGACGGATACGTCAGTGTGATTTACGTGCACGGGATCGGCAGTCAGCGTCGATATGAAGAGACGAGCCGACTGATCGATCAACTCGACCGGTATCTCCACGCCGAGCACGAGCGGGACGAGTCCAAGGGCATGTTGAAAAACATCAGGGTTCGGGTCGAACCGCTCCGAGCCCCGAGCAAGTCGGAGATCGTCGGCTACGTCCGTACCGTGTTCACCGATTTGAAGCCCGGGCGACCGTCGGTGGTGCGCTTTTACGAACTGTACTGGGCGCCGGTCATGGCGGAGGTGAAGTCGCCGTGGAGCGTGTTGCGTTGGCTCTTCAAGCAGCCCCTCAGGCCATGGCACACGGCGTTCTCGCCGTGGCGCGAGCGCCAGCGCCTTCGCCGCGCCAGCCTGGTCGCGCTCTTTGAGCCTGGACGCCGGCTTCCTGAAAAAACGGAGCTACGAGACTGCGGCCAGCTCCTGGAACTCTATGATGATTTCGAGGGGCTGCCAGCACAACGGAGCCATCCAAAAGGCACGTTCGACGAGTTCCTCATATTCATTGGCACCCGTGAAGCGAACAAGCCTGACCGGATGGCGCGCCACCTCGCTCTCGCGGCGGCGTGGAAGCGGGCCTACCGGCTTGAGGAAATCCGCAACGCCGTTGTGTTGAGCAGCCTGGCGTTAGCGCTTTTGCTCCTGGCCCTTGGGTCGCTGGTCGGCACCTATCAGTTGCTTCATCTCGGAGTGGCAACACTGGCCGCTCAGCTCCAACGCGCCCACATCAGTCTGACAACGGATTGGAAGACAGCTGCGGGACTCCTTGCGTCCCTGGCTGGCCTGCTCGGGCTGGGAAAGGCGCTCACAGACTACCTCGGCGACGTCGAAGCCTGGGCGACCTACGAGGAAACCGACGTCAAGCACATCGCCCGAAGCAAGGTGCTCGACGAAGGCATGGAATTGCTGACGCACGTCTTGAATGACGAGGCATGCACGCGGGCGACGATTGTCTCGCACAGCTTGGGAACCAGCATCGCGCTCGACACCGTGCTGGCCCTCAGGCAGCTCAATCTGGCGCGTGACAGTTCAAATCCGATGTCGGCCGCCGTGCGGCTCGATAAGATTGATCACTTCGTTACGATGGGTAGCCCGATCGACAAGATCGAGTACTTTTTTGAGAGCTACTGCTCGCCGTCCCACCGGTACAAGCGGGTCATTGAGGCGTTGCGCGGCGACATCGACAGCGATCCTTTCAGCCACGCCCAAATCCCGCACATCCATTGGATCAATTTCTGGGACGAGGGGGATGCAATCAGTGGCCCGCTCCACTCGCCGGCGGGAACCACGCAACAGCTGCAACGCGTCGACAACGTCGAAATTGCGAGCTTTGCCTTCCCCGATACAGGATCGTCGCACTCCGGCTACTTCAGCAGCAAGACAGTGATGGCCCGGCTGTTCGAGGTCATCTTCCTCGGGACCTATTCCTTCTGGCCGCTCGCGACGGATCCGGAGCGTTCGAAGGAAAAATATGATCAGCTCTACCTCGGTCCTGGCCAGGTATCGAAGCGGCGGCGGGGCTGGATTGTCACCGCCTTGGCGATACCCTGGCTGATGCTCGTCGGTATCGTTGCGTACCTGTTCGGCTTGCAGACCCCGGCCCTGTGGCTGTTCGGCGTCGGTGTTGTCGCGATCATCCTGATTGCGCTGGCCTTCTGGATTAGCCGTAAAGTTGGCCAGCTCGATCCAATTAAGCCGCCGCCGGCACCTCATAATCCGCCGCCGCCGCCGACAGGCCGCTGACGAACTCGCGGATATGCTCCTCGGTAATGGTCAGCGGCGGCAGCACGCGGACAACGTTGTCGCCGGCCGCGACGCACAGGATGCCGCGCGTCCGCAAATAGGTGACGAATGCCCGGCTGTCGGTCTTCATCTTGATCCCAAGCATCAGGCCGACGCCGCGCACGCTGTCGAACAGATCGTCGTGGTTGGGGATCATCTGCTCGAGCGCGGCGCGCAGCCGCTCGCCCTTGGACCGCACCTCGGCGAGGAACTCGTCGTTGGCGACGATGTCGAACACCGCCTGGCCCGCGGCCATCGCCAGCGGGTTGCCGCCATAGGTCGAGCCATGGGTGCCGACGACCATCCCCGCCGCGGCCTTTTCGGTCGCGAGGCAGGCGCCCATCGGGAAGCCGCCGCCGATGCCCTTGGCCGAGGCCATGATGTCCGGCGTCACCCCATAATGCTGGTAGGCGTAGAGCTGGCCGGTGCGCGCGACGCCGCACTGCACCTCGTCGAACACCAGCAGCAGGTCGAGCTCGTCGCACTTGGCGCGTAGCCCCGCGAGGAATTCATGGCTCGCGGGACGGATGCCGCCCTCGCCCTGGATCGGCTCGAGCAGGAAGCCCGCGCTATTCTCGTCAACCGCCGCAAGCGCCGCGTCGAGGTCGTCGAACGGAACCACCTTGAAGCCCGGCAGCAGCGGCGCAAAGCCGTCGATCATCTTCGGCTGGTCGGTCGCGCTGATCGTCGCCATCGTCCGCCCGTGGAACGCGTTGGAGAAGGTGATCAAATCGTGCTTGTGGGGGTTGCCCTTGGCGTGATGGTAGCGGCGCGCGGTCTTGATCGCGCATTCGACCGCCTCAACGCCGGAATTGGTGAAGAACACAGTGTCGGCAAAGGTGTTCTCGCACAGCCGCTTGGCGAACGCCTCGCCCTGGGGTGAGCCGTAGAGGTTGCTGACGTGCATCAGCGTCGCCGCCTGGTCCTGGATCGCCTTGGTCAAATGCGGGTGGCCATGGCCCAGCAGGTTGACCGCGATGCCCGCCGCGAAGTCGAGATACTTCTCGCCATTCTCGCCATAGAGATAGACCCCCTCGCCGCGCACCGGCCGGACGGGTGAACGCGGATAAACGGGCATGAGCGGCGTAATGGCCATGAAATCCTCTTCGCGGATGAATGTCTAAGAAGCGGCGCGCCGGCCACGTACGGCGCCTATAGCCAGACGGCCCCGAAACGAAAAGGGCGCCCCGTTGCCGGAGCGCCCTTCCCTTAGGCGTTAGCCGTCGACCCTATCGGTCGTGGCGATAGCCGTGGTCGTCTTCGTAACGGTCGTCGCGGCCGTCGCGGTCACGATCGTAACCGCCATTGCCGTAGCCGTTATTGTAGCCGTAGCGACCGCGGGCGGAGTACTGCACCCGCTGCTCGAGACGCGCGAGACGAACGTTGATGTCCTGCGCTTCCCACGGGCTCATGCCGTCGCGGGCGGCGTGACGCAGGCGCTTCTCGAGGCTGTTGGCCTCGTCGCGCAGGCGGTCGGCCGAACGGTTGCCGACGCGGTCGCGACGGTCGAGGCGGTCGATCTGCCGCTCGATATTGTCGATCCGCACCTGGAGCGAACGGACCTGGCCGTAGCCGTTGTTGTAGCCATAGCCATTGTTATAGCCGTTGTTGTAGCCGTTGCCGTAGGGCTGGCCGGGATAATATTGCGCCGAGGCCGGAGCCGCGACGGCCAGGGCCGCGGTTGCGACTCCAAGAGAAATAAGAACTTTACGCATCACGGCTCTCCTTTGAGCACTGGTTGTGATGCGGTTCTGCACCGAGTCGGTTGTTCGAGGCCTGAACGCCGCAGTTATCGTTCGTTCACGGTCGTTAACGATCGCCGACTAATTCTTGATCTTCCACCCGCTTTTCAGCAGCCGGTAGCAGGCCGCCCACAAGACGAGGTTCAGCCCGAGCAGCGCCAGCCCGCCGACCCACAGCGGGGAATCGCTGACCCCGAGGAACCCCGCGCGAAAGCCCGAGATCACGTAGAAGAACGGGTTGGCGTGGCTCACCGCCTGGAATTTCGGCGCCAGCTGGTGGACCGAATAGAACGTGCCCGAGAGCAGCGACAGCGGCGTCACCACGAAATTGCTTACCGCCGCGGCATGATCGAACTTCTCCGCCCAGATCGAGGTTAGCAGGCCGAGGAACGACAGCAGCAGCGCGCCCATGAGCCCGAACCAGATCACCAACTCGGGCCGGTGCACCGCGACCGACACGCCCGGCCAGAACAGCATCGCCAGCCATACCGCGAACCCAACCAGCACCGCCCGCGTCACCGATGCCCCGACCAGTCCGGCGATCAGCTCCCCGGTCGACAGCGGCGGCATCAAATAGTCGACGATATTCCCCTGGATCTTACCGACCAGGAGCGAGAAGGAGGAATTGGCGAAGGCGTTCTGAAGCATCGCCATGACGATCAGCCCGGGCCCGATGAAATTGGCGAACGGCACGTGCGTCGCGCCGATGTCCACGGTCCGCCCGCCGCGGCCCAGCGCCACCGTGAAAATGGCGAGATAAAGGAGAGTAGTGATGGCCGGCGCCCACACCGTCTGCATCTGCACCTTGAAGAACCGGCGCACCTCCTTGATATAGAGGGTCTTGAGGCCTCCCCAATTGACGCCGCGCAGCACCGGGTCGCCCGGCGCGTTGCGCAGCCAGCTCTGAGACTGGTCGTTCACAAGGAAGGCGCCTATCGGCTGCGAACCAGCCGGGCAAGTTTGGAGCGAAGACAAAAGAATGTCCTGGACCGAAGAGCGCATCGAGCGCCTGAAAAAGATGTGGCACGATGGCGCGACCGCGAGCCAGATCGCCGACGAGCTCGGCGGCGTCAGCCGCAACGCAGTGATCGGCAAGGCCCACCGCCTCGGGCTTGAGCAGCGCCCCTCCCCGGTCAAGCCGGGCGAGGAAAAGGAAGCCAAGAAGCCGGCCACCGCCGCTGCGCCCGCGCCGAAGGCTGCGCCCAAGGCCGATGCTACGCCTGAGCCCGAGACGCCGGCGCCTGCCGCCCCGCCAAGCAACTTTGGCCGGCGCCAGCTGACGCCGCAGGAACTGCAATACCGCTCGATCGGTCCCGGCGGCTTCATCCGCCAGGGTCCCGGCGAGCAGCAGGCGCCAATCCCGCCCGCGCCCCCACGCCGACTGGTTCCGGCCAAGCCGAGCCCCGAGGTCGCGGACAAGACCGGCTTGCTCGATCTCAACGACCGCATCTGCAAGTGGCCGATGGGTCACCCGGGCGAGCCCGACTTCCACTTCTGCGGTGAAGCCGCCAACCCCGGCTTCCCCTACTGCGTCCAGCACTGCGGCGTCGCCTACCAGGCGCAGCTCCCGCGCCGCGACCGCCGCCCGCCGCCGCCACTGCCCTTTGGCGGGCCGCGCGTCCGCTAAGGCTTGAGGAAGTTCCGCACCTGACCGATGAACTCGGACCAGGTGCGGTCGGTCGGCAGATAGATGTGATTGTCGCCGTCGAGCGGCACGAACTGCACATCGGGTAGCTGCCCGGCGAGTTGCTCGCCGCACTGGAACGGCACCGCCTGATCGCCGCGCGCGTGAAATAGCAGGCATGGCGCGGCGACATTGCCGACTTGCCCGGAAACGTCGATCTCGCCCATCGCCATCTGGATCGACACCGCGTTTTCGGGCGTCGTGCACAGCCGCTGCGCTTCGTTGAGCCATTCCTTCTGCTCGTGCGTCCCGTCGGGGATGTAGAGCTTGGTGTAGATCTCCCGATACAGCGGCGTCTGCGCATCCCAGCC
>Ga0207668_10000959_pt1 | contig 17381 bp, 17 predicted proteins | sample KBSS43metaG_FD_184323 | JGI IMG/M metagenome (GOLD analysis project Ga0207668, IMG submission 184323) | Switchgrass rhizosphere microbial communities from Kellogg Biological Station, Michigan, USA - KBS S4-3 metaG (SPAdes) (version 2) | ecosystem: Host-associated > Plants > Roots > Rhizosphere... | reverse complement strand
CCGGGGAACAGGAGGCGGCGCTGCGCCACCTGATCGCCGGGCAGGCGGTCGAAGCCGTCGACGACCGTGCCGAGGTGGACCTGATGGCGCTCCTCGGCAAGTACGCGTCGCCGGACGTGACCCTGTCCGGACCGGCCGACGCGGTGCGGCTGCCCGCGGCCGCCGCCCGCGAGCTGGCCGCCGCGGTCGCCGCCGCGCTCGACAACGTGGTGCGGCACTGCCCGCCCGGAACCAAGACCTACATCCTGGTCGAGGACGCGCCCGACGAGGTCGTGGTGACCGTGCGCGACGACGGCTGCGGGATCGGGCCCGACCGGCTCGCCGAGGCCGAATCGCAGGGGCGGCTCGGGGTCGCCCAGTCGATCCGCGGGCGGATCGCCGACCTGCACGGCCGGGTGGAGATCGTCACGGCACCCGATCAGGGCACCGAGGTGGAGATGACTGTGCCGCGCGCCCCGCTATCGTGACGGCGTGAGCTCTCCGATCAGGGTCATGGTGGTCGACGACCACCCCATGTGGCGCGAGGGCGTCAGCCGGGATCTGGCCGCGGCCGGGTACGACGTGGTCGCCGCGACCGGCGAGGGCCAGCAGGCGGTGCGGATCGCCGCCGCGGCCCGGCCCGACGTGGTCGTCCTCGACCTCCAACTGCCGGACATCTCCGGCGTCGAGGTGATCAGCGGGCTGGTGGCCGAGCTGCCGGGCGTACGGGTGTTGATGCTCTCGGCCAGCGGAGAGCAGCAGGACGTGCTCGACGCCATGAAGGCGGGCGCCACCGGCTATCTGCTGAAATCGGCCGGGCTGACCGACTTCCTCGACGCGGTGAGCCGCACGGCGGCCGGGGACACGGTCTTCACGCCGGGGCTGGCCGGGCTGGTGCTCGGTGAGTTCCGCCGGCTGGCCGTCGCCGGCCCGACCGGTCCGGAGGCGGCGGCGCCGAAGCTCACCGAGCGGGAGACCGAGGTGCTGCGCCTGGTGGCGAAGGGGCTCTCCTACCGCCAGATCGCCGAGCGGCTGGTGCTGAGCCACCGCACCGTGCAGAACCACGTGCAGAACACCCTCGGCAAGCTTCAGCTGCACAACCGGGTGGAACTCACCCGATACGCGATCGAACAAGGCCTCGACTGATCCGGCTCAGTCGGGGGCGTTTGTCTCGTGCATGGCTAGTTCCTCGGCGCTCGCGCCGCCGCCGGCCGCGCCCGCGTCGTAGGCCACGCTGTCCGCCTCGTCGTCGAAGCCGTAGCCCTCGTCCGGGGCCACCAGGCGGCCCACCGGCTCCGGGTTGTCGTAGTCGAGCTGGCCGTCGTCGTAGAGCGACACCTGCGACTTCGGGTCGGAGGTCGGGCTCGCCCCCCACACGTCGGCGTCGAAGTCGCGCTGCTCGGAGCTGTCCACCGTCTCGTCGATCGGATCCCGGCGCGGCGGGACGGGATCCTCGGCGCCGACGTCCGGTTCCTCCTGGCGCAGCCGGCGGTCCAGGGACTCACCCTCGCGGGCCTCCTCGGCGGTGGTGCCGAACCGGTTTGCCCCGCCCGGCCCGGTGCCGGCCAGCGCGGCCGGATCCGGCCCGTCCGCCCACCGGCCGCTCTCTACCGAGTCGTACGCGTTCGAATCGTCATCCGCGGTCTCCGGCAGGCCGGACGCCTCCGGGTCGGACACCTCGGTCGGGTAGTCGTCGTCTCGCATTCCCGCAATCTACCCACGCGGGGGCCCCACCATGCTCGTGCCGCCCGGTCGTTCGCCGGCCCGTCGAGGCGGCTTCGGCTCGGCCGCCAGCGTTGCCCAGACCACCTTGCCGTCGTCCAGTGCCAGGCTGCCCCAGCGCTCCGCCACCGAGTCGACGAGCAGCATGCCGCGGCCGCCGTACGCGGTCGGCGGCACCGGACCGCCGGTGAAAGTGGGCACCACGGCGGATTGATCCCGGACGGCGACGCTCATCCCGCCGGCGCGCGCCGCGAGCAGGACGACCATCGGGGTACGCGCGTGCGCGACCACATTGTTGACCATCTCGGTGGCCACGATGCAGGCCGGGCTGTCCAGCTCGGTCAGGTCCCACCGGTCACAGGTCTGCGTGATCAACTCCCGGGTGCGGCGCGCCGCACCCACCCGGGGCTCCAGTTCGAGGGTCAGCCGGTGCTCGCGGTCGGGCTCGCCCAGCCCGGCGAACGCCCTCGGGACATCCGGCCAGACCGGCCAGTCGACCCCCCGCCAGGGGCTGCCGCCGTGCCGCGGATCGCAGAGGGCGAGATGCGCGGCCGGCCAGTCCGCGGTGTCCCGATGGACCTCGCGAAGCACGGTGCCGGCACCCGGCGAACCCGGATCCAGCTCGCCGACATCGACGACCATCGCCTCCGGCTGGCCGGCGAGCACGTCGAGGAGCACGGACCGGACGGTGGGCGCGGTCTGCGCGTCGAGCACCCCGGTCAGTCGGACCAGCGGGTACGTCTGCCCGCGGTCCACCAGGTGTCGTACCTCGCTCGACATGATCGCTCCATTGTGCATAACCCGGCCCCTTTTCGCATTTCGGCTTGTTTGGGGGACCGGACCCGCCTGCCGGCCGGCCGCCTGCCGGCTGTCAATCGGGACATAAGCGCCTACCAGGCATGGTCAGCCTGTACCCAGGCACCCTCGTCTCATGCACGTCGACGCAACGTCGCCCGGGCCGGGTGACCGTGGGACGCCGGCGCCCGCGGTGTGGCGCGGATCAGCGGCTGGTTGGTGCCGTGCGCAGCGCCGCCGAGTTGGGCCGGCGCGGGCTCGCGGTGGCGTGGTGGTGCTGCGGCTCCGCGTAGCGGGTCAGCCCGATCACCGAGGCCAGCGTTATCACAAAGCCGAGTACGGCCAGCCAGCCCCGGCCGGGCTGGATGCCGTCGCCGAGCAGCAGCAGGCCGACGATCGCCGCCGGGATCGCGGCGGCCGCGTCCATCGCCGCGACGGCGGCCGTGGTGGAGCCGCGCTGCATGGCGAGGCCGAGCAGCAGCTGGGCCAGCAGGGAGTGCACGATCATCAGATAGAACAGCGGGTCGGTGACGAAGCCGGACACCGTGTGCTCGCTGGCCAGCGGGCGCGCGGCGATCGAGGCGCCGGAGAAACCGACCCCGGCGAGCGAGCCGAGCACCACCGAACCCAACGATCCGCGCAGGCGTGCGGCGAAGAAGCCGAGCGCGGGGATCACCACAGCGGCCACCGTGAGCATGATGAGGCCCGACGCCCCCATCGGGCGGGCATGCGCCGGCTTGGCCGACAGGACCAGCCCCGTGACGCCGGCGAGCAGCAGGGCGAGCAGCGCAACCTCGGCGGCGGGCAGGCTCCACTTCAGCACCAGGACGCCGAGGATCGCCGTCACCCCGAGGCCGGCGGCGACGCTGGCCTGCACCAGGAACAGCGGCAGATCCCGCCGGGCGAACAGGGCGAACACCGAACCGAGCACCTGCAGGCCGAAGCCGAGGAGGTAGGTGCGCTGCCCGGCGAGCCGGACCAGCAGGCCGGGGTCGAAGGTGTGATGCGCGGTCGTACGCGCCGCAGCCGACGACTGCAACAGGTTGCCCACCCCATACGCCATGACCATGGCAGCGAGGAAGAACCAACCGGAGGACATCACCTGACGCACGATAGACCAGCCGCGCGCATCGGTCAGCGGTTCGGCACGAGAGCGGGACGCGTAGGCGTCGCCGTATCGGCGCGGTGACTGATCGAAGCCATCAGGGGCCCTTCTCGTGGCAATCTTGCGCCCCAGCGGCCCCGGAGCGTGACATTCGTAACCGAGTCAGCGCCGGGCAGCCGCCAGAGTGGTCAGGACGGTCTCGTGCAGCAGGCCGTTCGTGGCGATCGACGCGGTCTTGTCGGCCGGCGGCCGGCCGGCCAGGTCGGTGATAGTACCCCCGGCCTCATTGACGATCGGAATCAGCGCGGCGACATCCCAGAGCGACAGCTCCGGCTCCACCATCGCCTCCAGCGCCCCCTCGGCGAGCAGCATGTATCCGTAGAAGTCACCGTATGCGCGGCTTCGCCAGGCCGACAGGCTGAGATCGACGACCGGTTCCAGCCGCCCGATCTCCGCCCAGCCGTCGAGGCTGGCATAGCAGAAACTGGCGTCGGACCATCGGCGTACCGCGGAGACGTTGATCCGAGCGGCGGCGTGCTGATGCTTTCCCGCGTACGCTCCGTGCCCGCGCGCGCCCCACCACCGGCGCCCGAGCGCCGGCGCCGAGACCAGCCCCGCAACCGGCGTATCGCCCTCCAGCAGGGCGATCAGCGTGGCCCAGATCGGGACGCCGCGGACGAAGTTCTTGGTGCCGTCGATCGGGTCGATCACCCACCGCCGGCTGCCCGGCCCGGCCGCCGCGACCGACGTCCCGAACTCCTCGCCGAGCACGCCGTCGCGCGGACGGGCCCGGGCCAGGGTCGACCTGATCGCCTGCTCCACCGCGGTGTCGGCGTCGGACACCGGGGTGAGATCGGGCTTGGACTCCACCCGCAGATCGAGCGCGCGGAACCGGCCCATCGAGATCGAGTCGGCGGTGTCGGCCAGCAGATGGGCAAGCGAAAGATCGTCGGCATATCCAGCCATGCCCGCACGCTAGCCGATCGACCCCGCTCACGGCGCGCACGACCGTCTTCTTCCACACCGGCCGGCCGCCGTTGGTCCGCTTCGCCCCGGTCTCGCGGCCGCGGGGTCAGGCCTGGTGGTCCTCGTCGGCGTGCTCGCGTTGGTCGGCGTGCTCGCGTTGGTCGGCGTGTTCGCGTTGGTCGGCGTGCTCGCGCTGGTCGGTGTCGCCGGCCCGGGAGGAAAGCAGGCGGCGGTAGGAGGCCAGACGCCGGGCGTCGGCCTTGCCGGCGGCGACCCAGGCGTCCAGGCGGCAGTCGACGTCGGCGGCGGTGTGGTCGCAGTTGGGCTGATCCTCCAGCGTGCCCTCGACCAGGTCGGGGAAGCCGTGCAGCAGGCTTTCCGCGCTGACGTGGGCGAGGCCGAAGCTGCGGATGCCCGGCGTGTCGATGATCCAGCCCGGGTCCTTGCGGGAGCGGCCCACCGGGGGCAGCCGCAGAGCCACCGCGCTGGTCGACGTGTGCCGGCCCTTGCCGATCGCGCTGACCGCGCCGACGGCGCGCAACGCGTCCGGGACCAGGCGGTTGACCAGGGTCGACTTGCCCACCCCGGAGTGCCCGACCAGCACCGAGATCCGGCCGGCCAGGCTGGTGCGCAGGTCGGTCAGGTCGCTGTCGGGTTGCACCAGCACGTACGGCAGGTCGAGCTCGGCGTAGTAGCCCAGCACCGCCTCGGGGCCGGCCAGGTCGGCCTTGGTCAGGCAGAGCAGCGGCTCGACGTCGGCGTCGTACGCCGCCACCAGGCAGCGGTCGATGAAGCCGGTACGCGGCGGCGGGTCGGCGAGCGCGCTGACGATCACCAACTGGTCGGCGTTCGCCACCACGACCCGCTCCAGGCGGCCCTCGGGGGTGGTGTCGTCGTCGTCGGCCGTGCGCCGCAGCACCGAGGTGCGCTCGCTGATCCGCACGATCCGGGCCAGCGCTCCCGGCACGCCGGAGACGTCGCCGACCAGGGCCACCCGGTCGCCCACCACCACCGACTTGCGGCCCAGCTCACGAGCCCGCATCGCGGTGATCACCTCGCTGCCGGCCGCAGCGTCCTCGCGCACGCAGCCATACCGGCCACGGTCCACGGTGATCACGAGAGCGTCGACCGCGTCGTCGTGCCTGGGCCTGGTCCGGGTACGCGGCCGGGACGAGCGGCCCGGACGGATCCGGACGTCGTCCTCGTCGTACTCCCGCTTGCGTGCCGGCAGATCTAGCTCCTCGCCACGAGTCCCGCCCAGAGTTCGGGGAACTCGGGCAACGTCTTCGACGTACACGCTACGTCGGTGAGCTCCATGCCCGGGACGGCGAGCCCGATAACCGCGGCGGCGTGTGCCATCCGGTGATCGGCGTAGGTCTCGAACGAGGTGCCCCGCAGCGGCCGCGGCACGATCCGCAGCCCGTCGGCGAACTCGGTGACCTCGGCGCCGGCCTTGCTCAGCTCGGCCGCGAGGGCGGCGAGGCGGTCGGTCTCGTGGCCCCGGATGTGCGCGACGCCGCGCAGCTCGGACGGCCCGTCGGCGAGCGCCGCCAGCGCCGCCACCACCGGGGTCAGCTCGCTCACCTCGGAGAGGTCGGCGGTGATACCGCGCAGCACTCCGGTGCCGCGCACGGTGAGGCCCGGCCCGCCCTGGGCCGCCGCCGCGGCGTCGGGCCCGCCGGCCTGGGCCGCTCCGGCGTCTCGCCCGCCGGTCTCGCCGGCCGCGGTCTCGCTCTGGGTCACCTCGGCGCCGAGGGCGGTCAGCAGCTCGGCGAGCCGGCCGACCGGCTGCCAGCTCTCGGCCGGCCAGCCGGCCAGGGTCACCGCACCCCCGGTGACCATCGCGGCCGCGAAGAACGGTGCGGCGCCGGAGAGGTCGGGCTCGATCACCCAGGTGCGCCCGCGCAGACCGCCGGGCTCGACGGTCCACCGGTCGGGCACGCTCTCGTCGACCGCCGCGCCGGCCGCACGCAGCATGTGCGTCGTCATCCGCAGGTGGGGCGCGGACGGCACCGGCGGGCCCTCGTGCCGCAGCACCAGCCCCTTGGTGAAGCGGGGCGCGGACAGCAGCAGGCCGGAGACGAACTGGCTGGAGGCGGACGCGTCGATCACCGCCTCGCCGCCCTCGACCAGACCGGACCCGTGCACGGTCAGCGGCAGGCCGCCGATCGGCGACGCGTCGATCGACACGCCGAGCGAGCGCAGCGCGTCGAGGATCGGCCGCAGCGGCCGGTTGCGCGCATGCGGGTCGCCGTCGAACTCCACCGTGCCCTCGGCCAGCGCGGCGGCCGGCGGGAGAAACCGCATGATCGTGCCGGCCAGGCCGACGTCGACCCGGGCCGGCCCACGCAGCGGACCCGGCTCGACCGGCCAGCGCTCGTCGTCGCCCGAGTCGACCCGGACGCCGAGCGCCCGCAGCCCGGCGGCCATCAACTCGGTGTCTCGGGCGCGCAGCGGGCGCTCGATCACCGAGGGCTCCGCGGCAAGCGCGGCGAGCACCAGCGCGCGGGCGGTCATCGACTTGGAGCCGGGCAGGCGCACGGTCGCGGTGACCGGGCCGGACGCGGTCGGTGCGGTCCAGGGGCGAGGTTGAGCAGTCACGGTGGCCATTCTGCCGGTGGGCTACGACATTTCCTCGGCGACTTCCCGCCCCCCGGGACGGATGCGGGAGGCGTACCGTTGCGATTCATGTGCGGGCGGTACGCGACGACGCGGAGCGAGGCCGACCTCAGCGACCTCTTCGACGCCGTGGTCGTCAGTGGCCTGGGGCCGAGCTGGAATGTGGCGCCCACCGATCCGGTGCCGGTGGTGCGCGTGTCGCAGAGCCGGGGCGAGCGAGTGCTCGACGCGGCGCGCTGGGGCCTGGTGCCACCGTGGGCGACCGATCTGCGCGCCGGCGCCCGGATGATCAACGCGCGCTCCGAGACGGTGGCGACCTCGCCGGCCTTCGCGCCGTCGTTCGGCAAGCGGCGCTGCCTGGTGCCGGCCGACGGGTGGTACGAGTGGGTCCGCACCGGCCAGCGGAAACAGCCCTTCTACATGAGCCCGGCGGACGGATCGGCGCTCGCCTTCGCCGGGTTGTGGTCGGCCTGGGGCCCGGAATCCGTGCTCACCTGCAGCGTGCTGACCACCGCGGCGTGCGGCACCCTGGCCCAGGTGCACGACCGGATGCCGGTCATCGTGCCGCGCGACTGCTGGGCCGGCTGGCTCGCCGGCAACGACGATCCCGCCGAGTTGCTCGCGCTCGTGACAGAACGTGAGGTGCCCGGTCTCGACGTGCGGCCGGTCCGACCCGACGTGGGCAATGTGCGCAACAACGGACCGCATCTGTTGGAGCCACCGATCGAGGCCACTTTGTTCTGACCAGGAAAGATCAAGAGCCGTGATTGTTGTCGTATGTGTATATTTTGAAATGCAAACTTGGTTTCGAGATAGATAAGACCCTTGTTCTGATCTCCTACCCTGCGATACAAAACCACGCCGGAGTGGTGTCGGTCCGTACGGTGCGGACGCGTCACCACGTGCAGTTCCGGTCCCACGGGGGAGGTGGGCAGATGACACGGGCACGTATGCCGCGTCCGCACGAGGTGGCCATCGCACGACGCGACCCGCGTCTGCTCGGCGCCATCCAAGAGCGGCGATCAGATGAGGCCTGGCGCACCCGCGGCGCCTGTCGCAGCGTCGATCCGGAGACTTTCTTTCCAGCGCCGAATGAGCCGTCCGAGGGTGCAGTCGCGCTCTGCGGCACCTGCACGGTCCAGGGTTCCTGTCTGGCTTGGGCGCTCCAGGTCGGCGACTGCCACGGCGTCTGGGGCGGCACGACGCCCCGCGAGCGCCGGGCGATGCTGGTGGCCTGGCGCGAGCGCGTCAAGCCCAACGGCGACCCGGTCGACGACGACGCCGACGAGGATGACCGCCGCTTACTCACACTGCTCCCGGTGAGCCGCTGAGCTTGCTCCCGCTGTCGACGCTACCCGCGGCGCGGCGGGTGGGTTGCTGAGGCGTGCTTCGCACGCTGTCGGTGCTGGCTGCGGTGCGGCGGCCCGGTGGGGGAAGGTCGCCGCTTGGTGGCGGGTCGCTGAGAGGTGTGGTCCGCTGCCGGCGGTGGCTTCTGTCGGCCGTCGCCTGCGGAGGCTGCTTACATAGGGGCTGTGACCAGTTCCGAAATAGAAACGCCGCGCGGGCCGGCGGGGCTGCGCGTCACCGAGCCGGACGGCCCGCCGGTCAGTGTGCTCGTCCTCGGCCATGGTGCCGGCGGGGGCGTCGATGCGCCCGATCTGATCGCGGTGCACGACGCCGCGGTGGCCGCCGGGGTGCGGGTGGTCCTGGTGACCCAGCCCTATCGAATGGCCGGCCGGCGCGCCCCGGCGCCGGCTGCCCAACTCGATGAGGCTTGGACGGCCGTGATCGAGCACGTCCGCGTACCAGACCTGCCGTTGATCTTCGGAGGGCGATCGAGCGGGGCGCGAGTGGCCTGCCGCACCGCATCCGCCCTGGCCGCGGCGGGGGTCTTGGCGCTGGCCTTCCCGCTGCATCCACCTGGCAAGCCGGAACGCAGCCGCGCCGACGAGTTGCCCGACGAGTTGCCCACACTGGTCCTCAACGGCGACCGGGACCCGTTCGGGGTGCCCACGCCCACCCCGAACGTCGAGGTGATCATCCGTCCCGGCGCCACCCACGACCTACGCAAGGGCGTCCGCGAGACGGCCGATCTAGCACAGAGGTGGTTAAAAGCCCATAAATGGGCCCACTAGCAGGAGGGTTGGGGTGCCCGGAGCCGTTGCGCGGTCGCCCGAGAGCGGCCGCGGGCTGACCTGGGACGCCTGCTTCTGACCCGCTGGCGCGTCCGGCGCAGACGCGGTGCGGCCAGGTCGCGGGCCGGGTTCGGCGCGGGCGGCTTCCGGGCGGACCGGCCCGGTGGGTCCACACGCTGTGGGGAGTGCGTTCGGCTTGGTCTGCCCCTCTCCCTGTCAGGGCGGAAAGTCGCCGGGACCGGCGCGGAGGCGGGCCGGGACGGGCTGTTGATGATGGCAATGGTGCGCCGGCGGAATGTGTGTGACGCGCTCGCTGTTACGACATCGGGAACTTGAACGTCGGAAGGGGTAAACACGGTGCGAGCCGGAGCCGAGTTCGTCGAGCGAGACGGCCGGGAGGTGGCTCGGGTGCGGAATCTGCTCGGTTCCCCCGAGTGGCCGGCAGCCGAACCGTCGCCCAGAACGCCATTGGTGAGTGTCAGCACACCCGCGGTTTTCGAAGCAGGTGATGGGGCACTAGCCGTATCCTCGGCGGGGCGGTCGAGGGGAGAGCTGAGGGTGGCCCGAACAGAACGGACCGAGGAGCGCCGGGCGCGCTTCGAACGGGATGCTTTGCCCTTCGTGGACCAGCTGTACGCAGCCGGTCTGCGGATGACGCGCAACCCCGCGGATGCCGAGGACCTGGTGCAGGAGACGTTCTTGAAGGCGTTTTCCGCGTTTCACCAGTTCGAGGAGGGCACCAACCTCAAGGCCTGGCTGTACCGCATCCTCACGAACACTTATATCAACTCGTACCGGCGCAAGCAGCGCCAGCCTGTGCAGGCGCCGACCGAGGAGATCACCGACTGGCAGCTCGCCTCGTCGGAGTCGCACACCTCCGCGGGTCTGCGGTCGGCCGAGACCGAGGCGCTAGACCGGCTGCCCGACAGCGACATCAAGGAGGCCCTCCAGGCGCTGCCGGAGGACTTCCGTCTGGCCGTCTACCTCGCCGATGTCGAGGGTTTCTCGTACAAGGAGATCGCTGACATCATGGGGACCCCGATCGGCACAGTGATGTCCCGTTTGCACCGTGGCCGGCGGAACCTGCGCAAGCTGCTGGAGCAGTACGCCGCCGACCGGGGGATCACCCGGACCGCGTCAGAACCGCAGGAGGCCTGACGGAGATGAGTGGCGTGTACGGCGAAGACCACCAGGCGGATTGCAGTGAGGTCCTCAGCGAGGTCTACCTCTACCTCGACCTCGAGTGCAGCGAGGACCGGCGGACATTGATCCAGAAGCATCTGGACGACTGCTCGGGGTGCCTGCGGGAGTATGGCATCGAGCACGAGGTGAAGGCGCTGGTCGCGCGCTGCTGCGGGGACGAGACCGCCCCGCGCGAGCTGCGCGAACGCCTCCGCCTCAAGCTGGACCAGCTGGAGGTCCAGGTGGAGACCCGGGAATACCTCCCGTAACCGGCAGACAGCGAAAAAGGGCCCGGCGATCGCCGGGCCCTTTTTCGTCTTGCTCAGCTGTTGGGGCGCTTGCCGTGGTTGGCCGAGCTCTTCTTGCGAGCCTTCTTCTTGCGCGCCTTCTTCGCCATGATCGACTCCCTGTTCGTGCTGAATTTCCCGGGCCGATCGTAGTCGGCGCGTCCGGCAGCCCCGGACTCACCCGGAACGGATCCATGATTTGATGACGCTGACCGAGACGTGGTGACGACGAGGAGTTCCCCGATGGCGGACGAGATCCGAGCCGAGATGGTGGCCAACGTGTGGAAGGTCGTCGCCTCGGTCGGCGACGCGGTCGCCGAGGGGGACACGCTGGTGATTCTCGAGTCGATGAAGATGGAGATCCCGGTGCTCGCCGAGTCGGACGGCACGCTGGCCCAGCTCGCCGTGAACGAGGGCGACGTGGTTCAGGAGGGCGACCTCATCGCCGTCATCGACTAGCCCCGCCGCCAGCGCAGCAGCAGGCGGCTGCGCGGGCGCCGGCGTGGGGCCGGCACCCGGGTCATCGCGGCCGCCAGCTGTCGTGCCCCCGGGTCGAGGTCGGGGGTGGCGAGCGCCAGTTCGGCGACCGAACGGGCGCCCGGCCGCGCGGCCACCTCGGTGAGCCGGCCGGTGACGATCTCGGCCACATCGGCCCGCGCCTCGGGGTCGATCCAGGCCGTCACGATCAGCGCGAACAATGCCGCCTCGGTCACCCGGTCGAGCCCCCCGCCGAGCAGGCCGAGCAGCGTCCGGCGGCGTGCCGAGTCGAGCCACGGCTCCTCGGCGCCGTGGTGCAGCAGCCCTAGGCAGGCCCAGATCTCCGCGGCGGCCACGTCGGCCGGCGGGTGGGCGAGCAGCGCGAGCAGCTGCTGCGGCGGCAGCATGATCAGCTGTACGGCCGAGTCGTAGGCGGCCGGCGGGTGCGGCCAGGAGAGCGTGGCGACCTGACGCAACCGGTGTACGGCCTCGGTGCTGGGCCGGTCGGTGGCCGGCGGGTGGCCGCGCGGCAGGGGTGCCGACGCCGGGATGCCGTTGAGCCAGCGGATGTTGCGGCAGCAGTCGGCGAGGTCGGTGTGCTCGTGCGAGTCGTCCGGGTGGTCGCGGATGAAGTCGGCCAGGCGCACCAGGTGAGCCAGGTCGCCGTCGGCGCGGTGGCGTAGCCGGTGCGCGGTGTGCACCGCGCAGTCGTACTCCGGGTCGCGTTCGAGGGCGCGGTCGACCCAGCTCAGGGCGTCGTCCAGGCGCCCGTTGTCGGCCAGGGTGCCGGCGATGTCGGCGTACACCGAAAGGTCGTCGGGGTCGTGCGCGACCGCGCGGCGCAGCGCGGCGAGCGCCTCGGGCAGCCGTCCGGCGCTGCGGTACGCGTACCCCAGCCAGATCTCGGCGAGTTTCGACGGGCGCACCCGGGCGCCGCGTGCGGCCCAGTCGACGGCCGTGGCGGTCTCGCCGACCCGGCGGGCCAGCGCGGAGCCGGCACCGAGCAGGAGGGCGTGCTCGGGATGGGCGGCGATCGCGTGCCGCGCCACGGCCAGGTAGGGCCGCAGGGTGGGCGGCGCCGGGTCGCCCGCCGACGTGCAGAGCCGCATGAGGGTGTGGGCGAACTGGTCGGGTTCGATGCGCAGGCCGAGCGTGGGGTCGTCGATCCAGGGCACGCCGGCCCAGTCGGTGCCGGGCGTGTGGGCGCTCGCCGCGGCCAGCAGCGGGAGCCCCTCGGCGGCCTGGCCGGCCGCGGCGAGCAGGTGCGCGCGGGCGGCGAGGACGCCGGCCGGGGCGTGTGGTCCGGCCGGGAAGAGGTCGAGGCCGCCGCCGGCCCGGGTGGCCAGGCGGCTGAGCAGCTCGTGCACCTCGGGCAGCGTGGGTGCGTGACCCAGCGCGCGGGCCAGGTGATCGGCGGCCTTCGCTGGCTCGTCGCGGGCCATGGCGGATCTTGCCTGCTCAAGAGCGCGGTCGGCGGCGCGGCGTGCTTCCACGAAGGAAGACAGTAGGGGAAGAGGACCCTGAATGTCATTCCCGGATTCGTGCGCAGTTCTGCTCGAAATATTGACTCTGTAAGCTAAATCTTGCAAGACTGCGCAGCGATTGCGCGATCAAGTGCTCAGTAGGGGAGGAACCCAGTGACACAACGAGGCCAGGGCATGGCGGCGGACATCGCGGAACAACCCGGCGGTTTCGCCCGGTTACTGGATGGCGAGCACGCCGCCGCGATCGCTGCGGTGGCCGCGGAGATCGCCCGCCGGCGGCCCCGCAACGTGGTCTTCGTCGGCCGGGGCACCTCCGACCACGCGGCGCTCTACGGGGCGTACCTGGTCGAGATCCGCCTCGGCCTCCCGGTCGCCAGCGCCTCGCCCAGCGCGATCACGCTCTACGGCGCCCGCCCCGACTTCTCCGACACGCTGGTGATCGGGGTCAGCCAGAGCGGCGGCTCGCCCGACCTCACCGGCGTGCTCCAGGCGGCCCGGGAGACCGGCGGCCTCACCGTGGCGGTCACCAACAACCCCGGGTCCCCGCTGGCCCGGGCCGCCGAACTGTCGGTCGACGTGGCCGCCGGCCACGAGCGGGCGGTCGCCGCCACCAAGACCTACACCGCCGAGCTGCTCGCCCTGCTGATGCTGGTCGAGGGCATCCGGGCCGGGGACGGCCGGCTGCCGGCGGACGAGCGCGCGGCGCTGGACAAGCTGCCACAGCTGGCCGAGGACGCGCTGCGCGATTCCGCCGCCGACGACCTGGCCCAGCGCTACCGGTTCGCCTCCCGGATGGTGACCACCGGACGCGGATACGCGTACCCGACCGCCCGCGAGACCGCGCTGAAGTTGATGGAGACGTCGTATCTGCCGGCGCTCGCCTTCTCCGGGGCCGACCTGCTGCACGGACCGCTCGCGATGACCGACCCGGACGTGCCGGTGCTGGCCGTGGTCGGCGACGGCCCCGGCGGTGCCTCGATGCGCGACGTGGTGATCCGGCTCGGCGAGCGCCGGGCCGACGTGGTCACGATCGGCGCCACCGACATCCCGGGCGCCGCCGGCCGGCTCTCCGCGCCCGGGGTGGACGAGCGCTTCGGGCCGCTGCTGGACATTCTGCCGCTGCAGAAGCTCGCGCTCGCGCTCGCGCTGGCCCGCGGCGAGGACCCGGACGCGCCACGCGGACTCAAGAAGGTCACCACGACCCTGTAGGGAAACATCCACGTGGCAGGCTTGGCGCGTGTCCACGTTGCGTGATCTGGCCGAGGAGCACACCGCTCTGGGTCCGGCCGACATCGACCACCTGCACCGGCTCGCCGGCGACTGGCAGCTGCTGTCCGATCTCTCGTTCGCCGACCTGCTGTTGTGGGTGCCGGTGAAGGCGGCGCCCGGGCAGCCGCGGGAGTTCCTCTGCGTCGCCCAGGTGCGGCCGACGACCGCGCCGACCGCGTACCAGGACGACCAGGTCGGCAAGATCTCCGGTGGGCCGGAGGTGGCGCATCTCGACATCGCCTTCACCCAGGAACGGATCTGGCGCGAGGGCGACCCGGTCTGGTACGGCGACACCCCCGCGCGGCACGAGGCGATCCCGGTGCGGTTGCGCGACATGACCGACCACGAGGAGGGCTTCAGCGAGGTGATCGCGGTGATCGGCCGGGACACCAACCTGTCCACCGCGCGCACCCCGAGCCAGCTCGAACTCAACTATCTGACCACCGCGGACGACCTGGCCCAGATGGTCGCGGACGGCACCTTCCCGCCGCCACGGCACCCGGGCGAGACCACCTCGGCGCCGCGCGTCGGCGACGGCCTGATCCGGCTCGACGCCGGTGGCAAGGTCACCTACGCCAGCCCGAACGCCCAGTCCGCGTACCGCCGGCTCGGTTTCAACGCGCACCTGGTCGGCGAGGAGCTGTGGGCGCTGACCAGCCGGCTCGCCGCCGATCCGCTGGAGGGCACCGACGCCGCCGAACGGATCCTGGGCGCGCTGCGCGGCGAGTTCCCGCCCCGGCAGGAGGTGGAGGCGCGCGGCGCGACCGTGCTGACCCGGGCACTGCCGCTGCTGCCGGCCGGCGTGCCGATCGGCGCGCTGGTGCTGGTCCGCGACGTCACCGAGGTACGCCGCCGGGACCGGGCCCTGATGACCAAGGACGCCACCATCCGGGAGATCCACCACCGGGTGAAGAACAACCTGCAGACGGTGGCCGCCCTGCTGCGCCTGCAGGCCCGCCGGGTGGACGCGCCGGAGGCCAAGATGGCGCTGCAGGAGTCGGTGCGCCGGGTCGCCTCGATCGCGCTGGTGCACGAGACGCTCTCGATGTCGAGCGACGAGGCGGTCGAGTTCGACGGCATCGTCGACCGGGTCGCCGCCGCGGCCACCGAGGTCGCGGCCACCAGCTTCACGGTGAAAATGCGCCGGGAGGGTACGTTCGGCGTGCTGCCCGCCGAGATCGCCACCTCGCTGGTGATGGTGCTCAACGAACTGCTGATCAACGCGGTGGAGCACGGCTTCCCGGCCGGCGACGACGACGCCGAACCGGACGTGCCGAAGGCCGAGCCGGGGGAGTCGGGCGAGGTGGTCGTCTCCGCCCACCGGTTCCGCAAACAGCTGCACGTCACGGTCGCGGACAACGGCCAGGGTTTGCCCGAGGGCTTCCACGCCGACGCCGGCGGCCGGCTCGGCCTGCAGATCGTCCGGGCGCTCGCCACCGGTGAGCTGCGCGGCAGCATCGAGCTGCGCAACCGGGCGGGCGGCGGCACCGAGGCGATCCTGGTGGTGCCGCTCGGCAAACGGTGACCATTGTGGCCCGGCGCACGATGAGTGTGCGGCAGGTCACAATCGGGTGGTGCGTTGCCGGGCCGGTGCCGTCCGTCGTCTGGGCGACGGCGGGCCGGCCCGGCCCGTCACACCAGGGAGGTGGCCGACAATGAAGTACCTGCTGATGCTCTTCGAACCGGAGGTCGACTGGACCCAGGTCCCCCGGGAGGAGCTGGACAGCGCGCTGCGCGACCATGAGAAATTCGTCCAGTACCTGCGGGAGCGGGGCATTGGAGATCGCCAAGCGGTGTCCGACCAACGGGGCCACGGAGGTGCGCCCGATCCAAGAGTTCAGTTGACCGGCGTCGAGGTCGCGGTCGAGGAGGCGGGCCGGCGGCATTGGGCGGCCGTGCTCGCCACCGTCGTGAGCCTCGTCCGCGACCTCGACACGGCGGAGGACGCCGTGCAGGACGCCTTCGCCGCCGCGCTGCCGGCCTGGCGGTGCGACGGCGTGCCGGACAACCCGGCCGCCTGGCTCACCACGACCGCCCGGCGCAAGGCGCTCGACCGGCTGCGGCGCGACCAGACGCTGGCCCGCAAGCTGCCGCTGCTGATCGTCCCGGGCGGTCCGGACGAGGACGCGGCGGCCGGCGCGTCACCGCTGCGGCTGATCTTCACCTGCTGCCACCCGGCGCTGGCCATGCCGGCCCGGGTGGCGCTCACCTTGCGGCTGGTGTGCGGCCTCGCCGTCCCCGACATCGCCCGGCTGTTCCTGGTGCCGGAGGCCACCATGGCCGCTCGGGTCAGCCGGGCCAAACAGAAGATCCGTGCGGCCGGCATCCCGTACCGGGTGCCGGCCGGCCCCGAGCTGACCGAGCGACTGCCCGCCGTGCTCGCTGTCCTCTACCTGCTGTTCACCGAGGGGCACACGGCGGGCCGCGGCAGCCGGTTGAGCCGCCGGGAACTGGCCGTGCGAGCGGTCGAGCTGGCCCGCACGCTCGCCGGGCTGATGCCGGACGAATCCGAGGTGGCCGGCCTGCTCGCGCTGCTGTGCCTGGCCGAGGCGCGCCAACCGGCCCGGCGGGGCGCGGACGGTGGCCTGATCCTGCTGGCCGACCAGGACCGGAGCCGGTGGGACCGGGAGTTGATCGACGAGGGACTGCCCCTGGTCGCGCGGGCGTTGCGCACCGGGCGGCCCGGGCCGTACGCGCTGCAGGCCGCGATCGCCGCCGTGCACGCCGAGTCGCCCGGCTACCCGGACACCGACTGGCCGCAGATCCTGGCCCTGTACGACACGCTGCTCGCCGTCCACCCGTCGCCGGTGACCCGGCTCGGCCGGGCCATGGCGCTGGCCATGGTCGCCGGTCCGCAGGCCGGCCTCGCCGAGATCGACCGGCTCGCCGGCGAACCGTCGCTGAGCCGGTCCCACCTCCTGCCGGCCGCCCGTGCCGAGTTGCTGAGCCGGGCCGGCGGCCGGGACGCCGCCGCGGCGTCCGCGTTCCGCCAGGCCGCGGCGATGACCGGCAACGACGCGGAGCGCGACTTTCTGCTGGGCCGGGCCCGCGACGGGTAACAGGGTGGGGCGGACCACACTCCCGGAATCTGGACCGCGCTGGCCGAGAAGGAACCGGCGTGAGAGGCTTACCGGCATGACCGCTGCAGTTGACCGCCGCTTCGTGGCCCGGCGCCACGTCGACTACGGGCGTGTCCGCAGCGCGATGTGTCCGGCTTCCTGACGCCGCCCGATTGTTTGTTCGGGCGCGCAAGACGCGCCGGCCTCTCCTGACACAGATGTCACGAGCCCTGGGAGCCGTGAGCGTCACAGCGCGTCCACTGATCCCGGAGGACCGCCGACATGGCGCCCAGCAGCACCCC
>Ga0207668_10000956_pt1 | contig 17416 bp, 13 predicted proteins | sample KBSS43metaG_FD_184323 | JGI IMG/M metagenome (GOLD analysis project Ga0207668, IMG submission 184323) | Switchgrass rhizosphere microbial communities from Kellogg Biological Station, Michigan, USA - KBS S4-3 metaG (SPAdes) (version 2) | ecosystem: Host-associated > Plants > Roots > Rhizosphere... | reverse complement strand
GCGGGCCGGACAGCTTGTGCCACCCCGGCTTCCAGCGGGCCGGTCGGCCGGCCGGCGCCGTTGAGGTCGGCGATCGCGATGCCCAAGGTACCGAGCGACTTCTCGTCCGGCGAAACGTCGGCGAGGGTGAACTGCTCCGGCTTGACCCCGCGCGCGACGATCAGCGACGGGATCACCGTCTCCTTGCCCGTCGTCACGTCGAAGCGGCGGGCGTTGGTCAGTCGCCAGCCACCCTCGGCGGGTGCGCCGGAACGCGCCGAGGTGATCGCAATCAGCCGGCCGTTCTCGCGCTCGAACAGGCGGACGCCGGCGATACGGGTGCCGCTGCCACGCCCGTCGGCGCCCTGCGCCTCCATCACGTCGTCGCCGGAGAGCACCCAGACATTGCGCATGATGTCGTGGCCGCCGGGGATCGGCCCGTAATCGACCGCCTGCCAGGCGTTGAGGGTCTGGTTCGAGCGGACGACGACCCGCTCGTTGAAGGTGAAAGAGATTGCGGCGATGCCCATGCTGACCACGACCAGCGGCGCCAGGATCTGGTGCGCCGAAGCGCCCGCCGCCTTCATCGAGATCACTTCGCTGTTCTGGTTGAGGGTGACGAAGGTGACCAGCGTGCCGAGCAGGACCGCGAAGGGCAGGAACTGCGCGATGATCTGCGGCACCCGCAGCGAGGTGTAGCGCCAGAGTTGCGCGTCGCCATTGCCGGGATGGGCCAGGATGTTGCCTGATTCGCCGAGCAGGTCGAGCGTCATCAGGATCAGCACCAGCGCCGCGAGGATCGCGAAGCTGCGGGTGAGGAACATCCGCCCCATGTAGAGAGCGATGGTCCGCGACGGGAAGAAGCCGGCAAACGGGTTCATATCGTGCGTCCCCGCCAGAGCCGCATCCAGCCGCTGACGCGCGCGATTGCCTTGGCGGCCCAGCGCTCCAGCGCGCCGATCGGCTGGCCGCCCGGCACATGGGCGAGCGTGCGGTACATCCACCAGGTGATCCCGGCGAAGATCACGAACGGCGTCCAGGACGCGATCGCCGGATCGATCTTGCCGAGCGCGCCGAGCGCCTCGGCATATTGATTGACCTTGTGATAGGTCACGATCGTCACGACGGAGAGGAACACGCCAAGCGCTGAGGACGATCGCTTCGGCGGCACGGCGAAGGAGACCGCGAGCAGCGGCAGCAGCAGCATCGTCGCCACCTCGACCATGCGGAAGTGGAAGTTCGCGCGAACCTGGTTGCGCAGCGCGGGCGCCGTCCCGTCGGTGAGGTTGACCTTGATCAGCTCGGGGATGGTCAGCTCGGTATCGCCTTCGCCGCGGGCGCGGAACGCCTCCATCTTGGGCAGGTCGATCGGCAGATCGTGGCCGACGAAGCTCAGCACCCGCGGCGTGCGGAAGCCCGGCGCGTCGTGGACCAGCACGCCGTTCGACAGGCGGAAGATGATCGTGTCGGGATCGTCGGTAGCGAGGAAGGTACCGTGGTCGGCGGTGACCGCCAACGACTTGCCGTCGCCCGACCGCGCCATGACGAAGATGCCGGTGAGGTCGCGCCCGCCGTTCGCGCTCTTCTCCACCCGGAGCGTCATGTTCTTGCCGAGCTTGCTGAACTCGCCGACCTTGATCGAGGCGCCCAGCGCGCCCGATCTGAGCTCGAAGCGCAGTCCCTCATAGGCATAGCGCGCCTTGGGCTGGACGAAGCCGACGATGGCGAGGTTGAGGACGGCCAGCACGATGGCGAAGACATAGGGCACGCGCAGCAGGCGCCCGTAGCTCCAGCCGACGCCGCGCAGCACGTCCAGCTCCGACGACATGGCGAGTCGGCGGAACGCGAGCAGGATGCCGAGCATCAGCCCGATCGGGATGCCGAGCGAGAGATATTCGGGGATGAGGTTGGCGAGCATCCGCCAGACGACACCGACCGGGCCGCCCTGTTCGACGACGAAATCGAACAGCCGCAGCATCTTGTCCATCAGCAGGAGCATCGCCGCCAGCACCAGCGTGCTGAGCAGGGGGACGATGATCTGCCGGGCGAGGTAACGATCGACGAGGCTCAGCTTGCTCAACTTTTCGACGCCCCATCACCACAATTTGGCCGCAACCGGTACCCAGATGGGCAGCATTGGGGGTGGCATACCCGCCATGCCGGAGAGGCAGACGGGCTATAGCTTCCAGGAGTCTTGAGGTCATGTTGAAAAAGGCAGTGGCGATCATCGGGGCGGGCTTGCTCGCATCCGCCGCCGCGCCCGCCAACGCCGCCATCCTGGGCGAGTTTGCCAAGAGCTGCGAGGATTCGCGCGGGCCGGCCATGCTCGTCCACGTTACCGGCTTGAAGTCGCGCACCGGCACTCTGCGCGTGCAGAGCTATGGCGGCGCGCCCGATACCTATTTCGACAAGGGCGCCTGGCTGCGCCGGGTCGACGTGCCCGTCCCCACGGCGGGGCCGATCGACGTCTGCGTGCCCGTCCCCGCGGCGGGTACCTATGCCGTCTCGGTCCGCCACGATGTCAACGGATCGGGCAAGACCGACATGAAGGACGGCGGCGGCATGTCTGGCAACCCGAAGTTGTCGCTGTTCGACATCATGTTCAAGCGCAAGCCCGATCCCCGCGAGGTTCAGGTCACGGTGCGTGGCGTGACGAAGGTGCCGGTGGTGCTGAACTATGTGCAGGGCGGCTCTTTCCGTCCGATCGCGCTGGCGGCCGCGCACTAGATGGCACGCGTCGCCCTCCTGTCGAACCCGAGGTCGACGGGCAACCGGGCGCTGCTGCCGCGCGTCCGCAGCTTCTGCGCCAATCATGGCGACGTGTTCCACTACGAGGTCGAGTCGATCGACCAGATTGCCGAGGCTCTGCGCACCATCGCTTTGGTCAAGCCGCAGGTGCTGGTCGTCAACGGTGGTGATGGTACCGTCCAGACGACGCTGACCGAGCTCTACTGCGGCGGCCATTTCGATGGCGATCCGCCGCCGGTGGCGGTGCTGCCGAACGGCAAGACCAACCTTATCGCGCTCGACCTCGGCGCCGGCGACGATCCGATCGCCACACTGGAGCGCGTGATCGAGCTCGCCCGCTCGGATCGGCTGGCCGATAATGTCGTCGCGCGCGAGCTGATCTCGCTGTCGGGTGGCCAGGACGAGAATGGCGGTGATGCTAAGCCGGTGCTCGGCATGTTCCTCGGCGGCGCCGGCCTGGCCGATTCGATCCTGTTCTGCCGCAACAAGGTCTATCCGCTCGGGCTGCCCAACGGGTTCAGCCATGTGCTGACGGCGCTCGCGGTGCTGATCACCCTTGTCCTCGGCATCAGCGCGGCCTTCCTGCCGCCGCGGGCGCGGCCGGTGCGGGTGTCCGTGATGCGCGAGGGCGCCCTGACCGGACGCTATGCGCTGCTGATCGTGACCACGCTCGAACGGTTGCTGCTCAACACCGACACGCGTCTGCCCGGCGACACGCGCGGCGCGCTGCAACTGATGCTCGTCGATCAGCACCCGCTGGCGTTGCTGCGCGCGCTCCTTGCCGGCCTGCTCGGCAAGCTCGGACGGTCCGCGGTCGCCGGCGTCCATGTCGAGCGCGGCGACGAGATCCGCATCGAAGGCGACCGGTCGAGCGTGATCCTGGATGGCGAGATCTTCCAGGCGGGCCGCGGCCGGCCGATCGTGCTCACCCAGACCGCGCCGGTGCCCTTCCTGCGGCTCGCGGCCTGACCAGGCGATGACCGATCCGCTCGTGCCGCTAGTCGCGGCGGAGCTCGCCCTCCGGGTCGATGAACGCGTCACGGCGATGGCCGCCGCGATCGCCGCGCAATATCCCGGCGCCGCCCGCGCGGTGTTGTTCTACGGGTCGTGCCTGCGCGAGGCGAACCTCGATGGGCTGATGCTCGATTTTTACCTGATCGTCTCCGACTACCGGGCCGCCTATGGGCCGGGCTGGCTCGCCTGGGCCAACCGGGCGATCCCGCCGAACGTCTTCCCCTTCGAGCATGGCGGGCTGGCGGCGAAATACGCCGTGCTGTCGGAAGCGGATTTCGCGCGGTTGTGCGGCCCGGAAGCCGACAACGTCTCGGTCTGGGCACGTTTCGCGCAGCCGTCGCGGCTGGTGTGGGCGGCGGACGAGGGCGCGCGGGCGGCAATGATCGCGACGGTGGCGAGTGCGGCGCCGACCTTGTTCGCGCTGACCCTGCCGATGCTGGAACCGGATGCCTCGATCGCAGAAATCTGGGAGCGGGGCTTTGCGCTCACCTACGGCGCCGAACTGCGGGCGGAGCGAAGCGGGCGCGCCACGTCGATCGTCGCGAGCGACCCCGAACGCTATGCGGCGTTTGGAGAGGCAGCGCTGACCCGGCTCCTCCCCGGCGCGGGGAGGGGGACCGCCGTGAAGCGGTGGTGGAGGGGGGCTTCCACAAGCGACTCGCTCGTGGGGAGCCCCCTCCACCAGCCTTCGGCTGGTCCCCCTCCCCGCGCCGGGGAGGAGATCCGGGCGGCAGCGCGCTGGGCCCGCCTCCAGCGTCGCGGCAAGTGGCTGACCCTCGTCCGCCTCGCCAAGGCGACCACCACCTTCGCCGGCGGGATCGATTACCTCGCCTGGAAGATCAACCGCCATGCCGGCACGGCGATCGAGATTCGGCCGTGGCAGCGGCGCTGGCCGATCGTCGGCGCACTCACGCTCCTGCCGCGGCTCTTACGGCGGGGGGCCGTGCGCTGACGCCGCGGGCGAGTGCGCTCTCGACGGTGTTGGCGAGCGCCGCGATCGTGAACGGCTTCCGCAGCATGTCATAACCGGCGAGGTCGTCGGCGCGGCCCCGCTCGCCAACGAAGCCGGTGACGAGGACTACGCCGAGATCGGGATAAAGGTGGCGGATATGACCGGCGAGCTCGACGCCGGTCATCCCCGGCATCACCACGTCGGAGAGGACCAGCCTGACGTCCGTGCGCCGGGCCAGCAGGTTCAACGCCTCGGCACCGCCCGAGCACGGCATCGGCGCATAGCCGAGCTCGGTCAATCCGGCGAGCGTTGCCGCACGGACCCGTGGATCGTCCTCGACGACTAGGATCACGCCATCGCTGCTGGCCGGCACCTCGACCTGCGGAACGATCGCGGCGGGTTCCTCCTTCGGCTTCAGTTCACCGCGATAGCGCGGCAGGTACAGCGCCACCGTCGTGCCCTCGCCGAGGGACGAGCTGATCGTGACCTCGCCACCCGATTGCCGGACGAAGCCGAACACCTGGCTGAGGCCGAGGCCGGTGCCCTTGCCGACCGGCTTGGTGGTGTAGAACGGTTCGAACACCCGCTCGAGGACCTCTCGCGACATTCCCGAGCCGTTGTCGCGCACGTCGATGCGGACATAATCGCCGGGCGGGGCCTGTCCGACCTCGGCCGTGCCCAGCACGACATTGTGCGTGGCGATGGCGAGCACGCCGGTGCCGCCCATTGCATCGCGGGCGTTGACCGCAAGGTTGACGAGTGCGCTTTCGAACTCGTGCGGATCGACCCAGACCGGCCAGCGATCCTGTGCCAGGCTGAGATCGATTCGGATCCGCTCGCCAAGCGTGCGATCGAGCAGCTCGGACATGCCGGCGATCAGCATGCCGGTGTCGACCCCCTCGGGCAGCAGCGGATCGGCACGGGCAAAGGCCAGCAGGCGGCGGGTCAGCGCAGCGGCGCGGGTGGCGCCGTCCATGGCATTGTCGATATGGCGAGCGATCTCGCTGTCGCCTGGACCCAGGCGGCGCTTGGCGAGCTCGATGCCGCCGACCACCACCGCGAGCATGTTGTTGAAGTCGTGGGCGATGCCGCCGGTGAGCTGACCGACCGCTTCCATCTTCTGCACCTGGCGGAGCTGCGCCTCGGCCTGGGCGCGCTCCAGCGCCTCGGCCTGCAGCTTGCGGTTGGATTCCTGCAGCTCACGGGTGCGCTCGGCGACGCGGCGCTCAAGCGTGTCGGCGCGCTCGGTCTGGCGGCGGAGATTGCGTCGTGCGGTGTGGCGCGCGGCGCTGGCCTGGATCGCAGCAACGCCCAGGACGGCCGCGCACAGCACCAGGAAGATGCCGAGAAAGGAGAGCAGCGCCGCCATGTAGTTCGACCGCTCGGACGAACTCTGCGCCTCCTCCGCGCGTGCCACCAGCAACTTGCGCTCTTTCTCGACAAGCTGGTTGAGGATGCGTCGCATCTCGGGTCCGACATTGGTCTTGCCCGATTGATAGAAGAGCGAAAGCGCGGCCCAGCCCTTATGGTAGTTGGCCTGGGTCGCCGCCGCCGCAAGCGACTTGCCATAGTCGGCGTAAAGCATTTGCAGGCGCTGGACCATCGCAGCGCTCTCGGCATCGTCGACGGTGAGGTCGCGAAGCTGGCGGAGCCGGTTACCCGCGCGCAGCCAGGTATGATAGTATCGGGTGCCGACGACCTTGTCGCCGCTCATCACGTAGCGGCCAAGGGCCGCCTCTGCGCCCGACAGCGCGCCGCCCAGCGAATAGGTGACGGCCAGCACCTCATAGCTGTGCCGCTCCCGCGCATGGTCCTCGTCGCGCCGGATGTTGGTGTGATAGACGAGCACGACCAGCGCGATCAGCAACAGCGCGGCGGCGAAGGCGAACAGGCTGGCGAGGCCGCGCCACCATATCTCCGGTATCACCGGATCGCCGGAACCTCGCTGGTCCATGGCGCGGATTAGCCGCGCGCCGGACGGCTATGTCAATCGATCACGCCGATCGCACGACCTGCCGCAGCGAACATCGCCAGGATCTGGCCTACCTGCTCGCTACTGTGCTCGGCGCACAGCGAGCAGCGCAGCAGGTACATGCCGGCGGGCGTCGCCGGCGGTCGCGCCATGTTGACGTACAGGCCCTGCTCCAGCAGCGCCTGCCACATGCCGACGGTTGTCTCCTGATCGGGCAGGATCAGCGCAATGATGGCCGATTGCGCCGTCTCGGTGCCGAGCGTGAAGCCAAGGTCGCGCAGGCCCTGGTGCAGCCGGCGGCTGTTCTCCCAAAGATGGGCGCGCTTCTCCCCAGCGTGCATCAACTTCCGGATCGAAGCCGCCGCAGTCGCCACCACCGAGGGCGGCAGCGACGCGGTGAAGACATAGGGTCGGCAGACGAGACGCAGCACCTCGAACTTGGGATGGTTCGACACGCAGAAACCGCCGACGGTGCCGACCGACTTGGAGAAAGTGCCGACGACGAAGTCGATGTCCTTTTCGCAGCCCAGCTCCTCGTACACGCCCCGGCCATTGGGGCCGAAGAAGCCCATGCCGTGGGCCTCGTCGCACAGGATCATCGCGCCATGCTTCTTGGCAACGGCGACCATCTCCGGCAGCGGGGCGATGTCGCCGAGCATCGAATAGACGCCTTCGAGGACGACCAGCTTGCCGGCCTCCTTGGGAAGCCGGCCGAGCCGCTTGTCGAGATCCTCGACCGAATTGTGGCGGAAGCGCACGACCTCGGCATTGCCGAGCCAGCAGCCGTCGTAGATCGAGGCGTGGCTGTCGGCGTCGAGGATGATGTAGTCGCCCTTGCCGGCCAGCGTCGAGATCATCCCGAGATTGGCCTGGTAGCCGGTCGAGAAGACGATCGCGTGGTCGGTGCCGTAGAAGTCCTTGAGCGCGTCTTCGCAGGCCTTGTGGCCTTGATAGGTGCCGTTGAGCACGCGGCTGCCGGTGGTGCCAGATCCGAACTCGTCGAGCGCCTGCTTGCCGGCGGCGACGACGTCGGGATCGAAGGTCATGCCCATGTAGTTGTAGGTGCCGAGCAGGATCGTCTCGCGGCCCTGGATGATCGCGCGGGTCGGCGAGAGCACCTTGTCCATCACGATCGAGAAGGGATCGCGCACGCCGGTGTCGAGCAGCGCGCGCCGCTCGGCGATCAGCGCGTCGAACTTGGAGAAGAGATCGCGGCCGGCGCCGGCGTCGGCCAGACGCACGTCCTCGGGAGTCAGCGCGGCTTCGCTCATGCCTTGAGCTTCTCCACCGCGTCGACGAGCTGGCCGACAGTCTCGATCTCGGCCTGCATGTTCATGGTGATGATGATGTCGAATTCGTCCTCGACGGCGGCGACGAAGTCCATCACCGTCAGGCTGTCCCATTCGAGGTCGCCGGCGAAGGTGCTCGCCTCCGCAAGCACGATGCCCTTCTTGTTGAAGGGCTCGATCAGGTCGGCAACCTTGCCGAAAGTCTCTGTGCGCGTGGTCATCCGCCGTCCTTAGAGCGTGATCGCCCGAGGGGAAAGCGGATGCCGGGCGATTGCGGCGGGAAGGGGGCGACGCGATGGCCGCCGCCCGCCGGGGAAGGTCAGTGCGCGGCGTCCGAGATCGCGTTGCCGGCATCCTTCATGGCGTTGCCGGTCCACTTCGCGGCGTCGCTTGCGGCGTTCTCGATCTTGTCGCCGGCCTTGTCGAGGTTGGAGTCCGCCTTGTCCGCTGCGGCGGAAGTGTCGGCGGCGATGTTGTTCGTTGCCGCATCGACATCGGCGACCGCGGCGTCGGTGGTTGCATCAATGTCGTTGGCGGCATTGTCGACCGTGGCGTCGGCCGCGTTCTCGGTGCTCTTGCTGCAGCCGGCGGCGCCGAGTGCGGCGGCGAGGGCGATCGGCAGGAGGATCATCTTCTTCATGGGCGTACTCCATCGTGACGGCCGCCCCAACGAGGCAGGCGGTCCCGCGTTCCTCGACTGGTCCGATTTCGCCTATTGCTGTGGCTGGGTCGAAGGTTCCGGCGTTCCCGTTGCCGGCTGCTGCGCGGCGGGTTGATCGGGGGCGAGCGTCGGCGCGGGCGGCGTTGCCGCGCCCTGATCGCCGTTGATCTCCTTCAGCGCGGCGTCGAGATCGGCATCGCCGCTGCTGCCGCCGCCGGCCGGGGCTGCCGAATCGCCGGCATCGTCGGTGATCGCGGCGCGGCGGCGCTGGAGATAGGCCGAACGCGCGGTCGCGTAGGAATCGGCGCTCGCGTCGAGGAAGCCATCGGCACCCGAATCGATCAGCTGCGACCGCGCGTCGATGATCTGGCCGACATTCATCCCGGTCGGCAGCCCCTTGGGCAGGCCGCACTCGCGGAGGCAGACGCGATAGGGATCGGCGAGCTGGGCGACGCCCATGCCGACGCCGTCGCGCAGGGTCGCGGGGCCGAGCAGCGGCAGGACCAGATAGGGCCCGCCATTGACGCCCCAGACCGCGAGGGTCTGGCCGAAATCCTCGGGCGCGGCCTTGAGGCCCATCTTGGTCGCCGGGTCGCCGAGTCCGCCGACGCCGACCGTCGTATTGATGATGAAGCGCGCCAGGGTCTCGACCGCGCGCTTCGGCTTGCCCTGGAGCAGGTTGTTGATGAACGACCACGGCTCCGACAGATTCGCGAAGACGTTGCTGATGCCGCGCCGCGCCGGCTTCGGGGTCACCGCGCGATAGACCTTGGTCACCGGCTTCAGCACGACCTTGTCGACGCCGCGATTGACGCCCCACATCGCGCGGTTGAAGCCCTCCAGCGGATCCTTCTCCGCCAGCCGGTCGGTGCCCGGCACGGTGGCGCATCCCGCCAGCAGGACCAGGGCGAGGACGGACGAAGATGCGCGCATTCCGGTAGTCTCCGACGGTCGATCGCTGTTCGGCGGGCCTGCCACAGGACCCTGCGACCGACAAGCTCCCTTGACCGCATATAAAGATATCTTTATGTCTTTACATCTATGCGCGATCTGCTTGATATCTTTCGGACGCTGGCCGATCCGACGCGCCTGCGCATTCTCGCGCTGCTCCGTCAGATGGAGCTGTCGGTCGGCGAAATCGCCCAGGTCCTCGGGCAGAGCCAGCCGCGTGTCTCGCGCCACGTCAAGATCCTCGCCGACGCCCGGCTGGTCGATCGCCGCAAGGAGGGAAGCTGGGTGTTCCTCGGTCTCGGCGAGGCCGATCGGCTGGATCCGCTGTTCGCCGCGGTCGACGCCTGGAGCGCGAAGGGTGAGGGCGATCACTGGGCGGTCGCCGACATCGCTCGCCTTGCCGCGGTCCGCGCTGACCGTGCAGCGGCGGCAGAGCGCTACTTCGCCAGCCACGCCGCCGAATGGGACGCGATCCGCTCGCTCCATGTTCCCGAAAGCGATGTCGAGGCGGCGATGACGACGGCGCTCGGCAGCGACGATCTCGGCCGGCTGGTCGATATCGGCACCGGCACCGGCCGGATGCTCGAACTGTTCGGGGAGCGCGCCCGCGCGGCGCTCGGCATCGATCGCAGCCCGGAGATGCTGCGCCTCGCCCGGGTCAAGCTCGCCGCTGCCGGGCTGGAACGGGCCGAGCTGCGTCAGGGCGACATGTACGCGCTGCCGCTCGACAGCGACACCGCCGACGTCGCCATTCTTCATCAGGTGCTGCACTATGCGCAGCAGCCGGCGCTGGCGATCGCCGAGGCGGCGCGGCTGCTCGCGCCCGGCGGCCGCCTGCTGATCGTCGACTTCGCCGCGCACGACCATGACGAGCTGCGCACCACCGACGCCCATGTCCGCCTCGGCTTCGATGACGATCAGGTCGCCGGCTGGATGCGCGCCGCGGGGCTGGAGGGCGGTCCGGTCACCGCGCTTGCCGGCGACGTGTTGACCGTGAAGCTCTGGCTGGGCAAGCGCCCGGCGCTCGCCATTCCCAGGGACCTTGCCGCATGACCTACACCCTCACCCAGCTCGAGGAGGCGCGGCGGGCGCTCGACACTCCGCTCTTCGCCGATCTCGCCGGCGATGCCTCGCTTTCCTTCGAATTTTTCCCGCCAAAGTCGGAGAAGATGGAGGAAGCGCTGTGGCAGGCGGTGCAGACACTGGCGCCGCTCGGCCCCCGCTTCGTCTCGGTGACCTATGGCGCCGGCGGCTCCACCCGCGAGCGGACCCACGCCACCGTCGCGCGGATCGTCCATGAGACGGCGATCCCCGCCGCCGCGCACCTGACCTGCGTCGATGCCAGCCGCGCCGAGATCGACGAGATCGCGCGCGATTACTGGGGGGCGGGCGTGCGCCACATCGTCGCGCTGCGCGGCGATCCGCCGCGCGCCGGGGAGAGCTTCGTGCCGCATCCCGAAGGCTACGCCAATGCCGCCGAGCTGGTCGCCGGGCTGCGCCGGGTCGCCCCCTTCGAGATTTCGGTCGCCGCCTATCCCGAGGCGCATCCCGAGGCGAAGGACGCCGCCGCCGATCTCGACGCGCTGCGCGCCAAGCTCGATGCCGGGGCGAGCCGGGCGATCACCCAGTTCTTCTTCTCGCCCGAGGCGTTCTTCCGCTTCCGCGATCAGGTCGCCGCGGCCGGCATCGACATCGAGATCGTGCCCGGCATCCTGCCGGTGTCGAACGTCGCCCAGACCCGCAAGTTCGCCGGCCTCTGCGGCGCCGCCATCCCGCCGTGGATGGACCGGCTGTTCGAGGGGCTCGACGATCATCCCGCCGCGCGCCAGCTGGTTGCCGCGACCATCGCCGCCGAACTCTGCCGCCGGCTCTATGCAGGCGGCGTCCGCCACTTCCATTTCTATACGCTCAACCGGGCCGAACTCTCCTTCGCGATCTGCCATCTCCTCGGTGTGCGGGCGAAGGCGGATGCGGCGGCGGTCGCCGAACCCGAAAAGGTGCTGCCATGACCGACGCCGCCACCCGCTTCCGCGAACAGGCCGCCCGGCGCATCCTGCTGACCGACGGCGCCTTCGGCACGATGATCCAGGGCTACCGGCTGGACGAGGCCGCCTATCGCGGCGGCTACGATCTCGGCTTCGACCAGAAGGGCAATAACGACCTTCTCGTCCTGACCCGGCCGGAGATCATCGCCGAGATCACCCGGGCCTATCTGGATGCGGGGTCGGACATCGTCTCGACCAACACATTCAACGCCAACCGCATCAGCGAGGCCGATTACGGTGCCCAGCATCTCGTGCGCGAGATGAACCTCGCCGCGGCCGGCATCGCGCGGAAGGAGGCTGACGCGGCACAGGCGCGCGATGGCCGCCCGCGCTTCGTTGCCGGTGCGGTCGGGCCGACCAACAAGACGCTGTCGCTGTCGCCCGACGTCAACGATCCGGGTTTCCGCGCGATCGGCTTCGACGAGCTGAAGGATGTCTATCGCGAGCAGATCGACGCGCTGCTGGACGGCGGCTGCGACTTCATCCTCATCGAGACGATCTTCGACACGCTGAACGCCAAGGCGGGCGTGATGGCGGTGATCGAGGCGGGTGAGGCGCGCGGGGCGCCGGTGCCGATGATGATCTCGATGACGATCACCGACATGTCGGGCCGCAACCTGTCCGGCCATTCGGTCGAGGCGTTCTGGGCGGCGGTGCGCCATGCCCGGCCGCTGACGATCGGCCTCAACTGCTCGTTCGGCGCGCCGCAATTGCGTCCGCATGTCGTGACCCTGTCAGGCCTCGCCGACACGCTGCTGATGATCTACCCGAATGCCGGCCTGCCCAACGAGCTCGGCCAATATGACGAGCAGCCGGACACCACCGGCGGCTTCATCCGCGAGTGGGCCGAGGCCGGGCTGATCAACGTCGTCGGCGGCTGCTGCGGCACGACGCCCGGCCATATCGCGGCGATGGCGCGGGCGGTCGAAGGCTTTGCGCCGCGCAAGCCGGCGCCGAAGCCGACCCGGACCATGCTGTCGGGGCTGGACCCGTTCACCATGGCCGCGTGACAGATCCTCCCCGGAACGGGGAGGGGGACCAGCGAAGCTGGTGGAGGGGGCTCTCCACCGGCGATGCACCCAGAGGAGAGCCCCCTCCACCGCCCGCTTGCGCGGGCGGTTCCCTCCCCGTTCCGGGGAGGAACTTGAGAAGAGTCATGGCCACCGCACCCGACCTCACGACCACTGCCGAGACCGTCCGGACCGCCTCCTTCGTGAACGTGGGCGAGCGGACCAACGTCACCGGATCGGCGGCGTTCAAGAAGCTGATCATGGCCGGGGATTACACCCGTGCCATCGAGGTCGCGCGCCAGCAGGTCGAGAACGGCGCGCAGGTCATCGACGTCAACATGGACGAGGGTCTGCTCGACGCCGAGCTGGCGATGACCACCTTCCTCAAGCTGATCGCCGCCGAGCCCGATATCGCGCGGGTGCCGCTGATGATCGACTCGTCGAAATGGACGGTGATCGAGGCAGGGCTGAAATGCGTCTCCGGCAAGCCGATCGTGAACTCGATCAGCATGAAGGAGGGCGAGGCCGAGTTCCTGAAATACGCCCGCAAGGTGATGGCCTATGGCGCCGCGGTCATCGTCATGGCCTTCGACGAGACCGGGCAGGCCGACACCCGCGCCCGCAAGGTCGAGATCTGCAGCCGTGCCTATCGGCTGCTGACCGGGATCGGCTTCGACCCGCAAGACATCATCTTCGATCCCAACATCTTCGCGGTGGCGACCGGCATCGACGAGCATCGCCGCTACGCGATCGACTTTATCGAGGCGTGCCGCGACATCAAGGCGGCCTGCCCCGGCTGCCACATCTCTGGCGGGGTCTCCAACCTCAGCTTCTCGTTCCGCGGCAACGAGCCGGTGCGCCGCGCGATGCACAGCGTTTTCCTCTATCATGCCATCCAGGCGGGCATGGACATGGGCATCGTCAATGCCGGCCAGCTCGACGTCTACGACGCGATCGACCCCGAACTGCGCGAGGCCTGCGAGGACGTCGTCTGGGATCGCCGCGACGACGCCACCGAGCGCCTGATCGCGCTCGCCGAGCGTTTCCGCGGCACCGATGCTGCCGCCGAGAAGGCCGCCGAGGAATGGCGGAGCTGGCCGGTCGCCAAGCGGCTGGAGCATGCGCTGGTCAAGGGCCTCGACGCCCATGTCGTCGAGGATACCGAGGAGGCCCGCCAGCATTTCGCGCGGCCGATCGAGGTGATCGAAGGGCCGCTGATGGACGGCATGAACGTCGTCGGCGACCTGTTCGGATCGGGCAAGATGTTCCTGCCGCAGGTGGTGAAATCGGCGCGCGTCATGAAGAAGGCGGTCGCCCATCTCCTTCCCTTCATCGAGGCGCAGAAGGAACCCGGTCAACGCGCCAAGGGCCGGGTGATCATGGCGACGGTCAAGGGCGACGTTCACGACATCGGCAAGAACATCGTCGGCGTGGTCCTGCAGTGCAACGGCTTCGAGGTCATCGACCTTGGCGTGATGGTGCCGTGGATGGAGATCCTGAAGGCCGCCAACGAGAACGACGCCGACATGATTGGCCTCTCCGGCCTTATCACCCCCTCGCTAGACGAGATGGTCACCGTCGCCGAGGAGATGAAGCGGCTCAAGATGACGATGCCGCTGCTGATCGGCGGCGCCACGACCTCCAAGGTCCACACCGCGCTCCGGATCGCGCCGGCCTATGACGGGCCGGTGGTCCATGTGCTCGATGCCAGCCGCGCCGTCGGCGTCGCCTCGACCCTGGTCAGCGACACCCAGGCCGAGGCCTTCGTCCAGAAGACCGCCGACGAATATGCCGCGGTCCGCGCCGCCCGCGAGGGCAAGGGGCAGAGCGCACTCGTCACCCTCGAACAGGCCCGCGACAACGCCTTCGAGGCGGACATGGCGCTGAAGCCGGCCAAGCCGAAGCAGCCCGGCGTCCATGTCTTCCACGACTGGGATCTCGCCGACCTGCGCGAGGCGATCGACTGGACGCCGTTCTTCCGCGCCTGGGAGCTTGCCGGCAATTATCCCGCGATCCTCAAGGACGCGGTTGTCGGCGAGAGCGCGACGAGCCTGTTCCGCGATGCCAACGCCATGCTCGACAAGGTCATTGCCGAGAAGTGGCTGACCGCGCGCGGCGTCGCCGGGCTGTGGCCGTGCCGGCGCGAGGGCGACGACGTGATCGTCCACCGTGAGGATGAGGACCATGTCCGCCTGCCCTTCCTGCGCCAGCAGATCGCCAAGCGGGAGGGCCGGGCGAATATGTGCCTGGCCGATTTCATCAGCCATGACGGCGACTGGATCGGCGGCTTCGCGGTGTCGATCCACGGCATCGAGCCGCATCTCGCCCGCTTCAAGGCGGCGATCGATGATTATTCGGACATCCTCCTGAAGGCGCTCGCCGACCGCCTCGCCGAGGCCTTCGCCGAGCGGCTGCATCAACATGTCCGCACGACGCTCTGGGGCTATGCCGAGGGCGAGCAGCTGACCAACGAGGCCCTGATCCGCGAGCAGTATCGGGGCATCCGCCCGGCGCCCGGCTACCCCGCCTGCCCGGACCATTCGCTGAAGCCGATCCTGTTCGACCTCCTCGACGCGCACCACGCCACGGCGATCTCGCTGACCGAGAACTTCGCGATGCTGCCGACCGCGGCAGTCTCCGGCTTCTACTTCGGCCATCCCCAGGCCGAGTATTTCGGCGTCGCCCGGATCGGTCGCGACCAGCTTGGCGACTATGCGGCGCGGCGTAAGGTCGATCCTGGCCTGGCGGAGCGCTGGCTGCGGCCGAACCTCGACTAGTAGCGTCCCATAACGCAACGGCATCGCGCGCGGTGGCGCGAGCCGGCGCACCCCGGTGTCGTGCCGGGTGCGGTGTCATACAGACACCAGCCCTGCCACTTTTGGCCGCTGCCCGTCATTGTTGCAGCGCCGCACATTCATGTTGCTACACGGAATGACAAAGCCGGCTCGCGCCGGCTGATCCGACCGAACGCGTCAGCGCGCACCAGATTGCGCGGCGCGGCCGGGGCATTGCGTCCGGGTGCCGACGAAGTCCGCCGCCGGCCCCGACGCCCATGTCAGCGTTGAAAGGGGTCACCACATGAAGGATCTGCTTCGATCGACCAGCATGGCGGTACTTGCCGCGATGCTCGCCTCTCCGGCGGTCGCGCTGGCGCAGGATGCGTCAGCCGTCAGCCCGGCCGCCGCCACGCCCGACGACATCATCGTCACCGGCACCCGTCGCACCGACCGTTCGGTCAAGGAATCGGCCGCGCCGATCGACGTCTTCACCCAGGCCGATCTCGAGACTCAGCCCTCGGCAGACCTCAATGCGGTGCTCCGCACGCTTGTCCCCTCATTCAACACCGCGCGCTTCGCCGGCGTGCTCAGCGACGGTTCGGGCTTCGTCCGCCCGCCGACGCTGCGCGGCCTGCCGCCGGACGAGGTGCTGGTCCTCGTCAACGGCAAGCGTCGCCATCGCTCGGCACTGGTCCAGCTCAATGGCGGCTCGCTCGCCGGCGGATCGCAGGCGGTCGACCTCTCGCAGATCCCGACGATCGCGCTGGAGCGGGTCGAGGTGCTGCGCGACGGTGCGGCCGCGCAATATGGTTCGGACGCGATCGCCGGCGTGATGAACTTCACGCTGAAAAGGAACCGCGAGGGCATTGCGATGGATGCCCGCTATGGCCAATATTACAAGGGCGACGGCAAAAACATCCAGCTTTCGGGCAATATCGGCCTGCCGCTCGGCCCCGACGGCTTCCTGAGCGTCAGCGGCGAGTACGTCCATTCCGGCCAGACCAGCCGCGGAGGCCAGCGACCCGGCGCCTATGCGATGCTGCTCAGCCACCCCGAGCTGGTCGGAAAGGTCGACGATCCCGTCCAGAAGTTCGGCGATCCGAAGCTGGAAACCTACCGAACCTTCGTCAACGGTGGCATCTCGCTCGACGACAATACCGACCTCTACTTCTTCGGCAATTACGGCCACAGCAAGAACGAGGCCCAGTTCAACTATCGCCAGCCCTATAGCGGCCTCGGCCCGGACGCGAATGGCGAGGGCAACTCGACCCCCTATGGGGCGTCGAGTGTCTACAACCCGATCTATCTCGATCAGCTCGCCGACGGCACCTGGGACGTCAACGGCCGGACCTTCACCTTCCACGAGATCTATCCGAACGGCTACACTCCGCGCTTCCGCGCCAAGATCACCGACATTTCGGGCACTGCCGGCGTCAAGGGCGAGTTCGATTTCGGCCTGACCTATGACGTCAGCGCCAGCTATGGGCAGAGCCGGGTCGAGTACCGGATGGGTGAGTCGCTCAACCTGTCGATGGGACCGGACTCGCCGACCGCGTTCTACATGGGCTCGCTGGAGGAGCGCGAAACCAACTTCAACGCCGACTTCTCCTACCCGCTCGAAGTCGGCCTCGCCTCGCCGCTGACCATCGCTTTCGGTGCCGAGCACCGCAATGAAGCCTATGAGATCGGCATCGGCGACCCGGCCTCCTATACCGTCGGCATCTACAACGTGCAGCACCTCAGCAACGGCGGCGTCGCGACCCAGGCCGCCAGCACCAACGGCTTCCCCGGCTTCGGCCCTTCGGTGGCGATCAACGATTCCCGCAACAGCTACTCCGCCTATCTCGACCTTGAAGCCGACATCACCAGTGCGCTGACCTTGGCTGCGGCAGCCCGCTACGAGCATTATTCGGACTTCGGCAGCACGACCAACTTCAAGGGCACGGCGCGCTACGCCTTCTCGAAGGCGCTGGCGCTCCGCGGCACGGTCAGCACCGGCTTCCGCGCGCCGACCGTGG
>Ga0207668_10000954_pt1 | contig 17421 bp, 15 predicted proteins | sample KBSS43metaG_FD_184323 | JGI IMG/M metagenome (GOLD analysis project Ga0207668, IMG submission 184323) | Switchgrass rhizosphere microbial communities from Kellogg Biological Station, Michigan, USA - KBS S4-3 metaG (SPAdes) (version 2) | ecosystem: Host-associated > Plants > Roots > Rhizosphere... | reverse complement strand
CCGAGGTATCGGGTACGCGACGGCGAAGGCACTGCTGGCTCGAGGTGCGCGCGTGGTGATCGGTGACCGCGACGTGGCGACGCTCGAATCCGCGATCGCCAAGTTGTCCGATCTTGGCATGGCCTCCGGGCACCCGCTGGACGTCACCGACCCCGAGTCATTCGATGCGTTCCTGGACAAGGCGCGCACCGACGGCGGCGGTCACATCGACGTGTTGATCAACAACGCCGGCGTCATGCCGATCGGCAGATTCCTCGAGCAGTCCGACGAGGCCATCCGCACGTCGATCGGGGTCAACTTCTGCGGGGTGCTGACCGGCTGCCGGCTGGTGCTGCCCGAGATGGTGCGTCGGCGTAGCGGGCACATCGTCAACGTCGCGTCCCTTGCGGGCATGCTGGCCGTGCCCGGCCAGGTCGTCTATGCGGGAACGAAGTTCGCGGTGGTGGGACTGTCGACGGCGTTGGCCGACGAGTTCGCACCGCACGGCATCGACGTGACCGTGGTGATGCCGCCGTTCGTCAAGACCGAGTTGATCAGCGGCACCCACGGTGTCGGCGCGGACAAGGCGGTCGAGCCCGAGGACATCGCCGCGGCCATCGTGAAGGTGCTGGACAAGCCAAAGACCCACGTATCGGTGCCCGACGGGCTGCGATTCTTCCTGACGATCCTCAACCTGCTGGGTCCGCGCGGCAGGCGCTGGCTCAACCGTCGCTCCGGCACCGACCGCATGTTCCTCGACTTCGATTCGGGCGCAAGGCAATCCTATGAGGAGCGCGCGCAACATGCGACGGGCCTGGCGCCCGCAGGCGAAGGGAACAAGTGATGAGCACGCCCATCATCGACGAGGCCGCGAACGTACTGGCCGACCCACAGGCCTACACAGACGAGGCGGGGTTGCATCGGGCGCTGAGCCACCTGCGTGCCCATGCCCCGGTGTCCTGGGTCGAGGTACCGAACTACCGGCCGTTCTGGGCGATCACCAAGCACGCCGACATCATGGAGATCGAGCGTGCCAACGACGTCTTCACGAACTCGCCCCGGCCGGTGCTGATGACCGCGGAGTCCGATGAACTGCAGGCCGGTGTCGGCATCAGCACGCTGATCCACATGGACGATCCGCAGCATCGTGTGGTGCGGGCAATCGGTGCTGACTGGTTCCGGCCGAAGGCCATGCGCGCCATGAAGATTCGCGTCGACGAGCTGGCCAGCCGCTACGTCGACCACATGGGGGCCGTCGGTCCCGAGTGCGACTTCGTGCAGGAAGTCGCGGTGAACTTCCCTCTGTACGTCATCATGTCGCTGCTCGGAGTGCCCGAGGCGGACTTTCCGAGGATGCTGCAGTACACCCAGGAACTCTTCGGCAACGACGACGCCGAGTTCGGTGGAGGCGGCGCCAAGGAGGACCAGATCGCGGTGCTGCTCGACATGTTCGGGTACTTCAACGCAATGACCGCCGCGCGCCGGGAACAGCCGACCGATGATCTGGCTTCGGCGATCGCCAACGCGAAGATCGACGGGGAGCCGCTGTCCGACGTCGACACGGTGTCCTACTACGTCATCGTCGCTACAGCAGGGCACGACACCACCAGCGCGACGATCTCCGGTGGACTGCAAGCACTGATCGAGCACCCCGACCAGTTGCGGCGGCTTCAAGCCGATCCCGAACTGATGGGGCTGGCGACCGAGGAGATGATCCGCTGGGTCACCCCGGTCAAGGAATTCATGCGAACAGCCCGTGAAGACACCACGATTCGCGACGTGCCGATTGCCGCGGGGGAGTCGCTGCTGCTGTCGTACCCGTCGGGCAACCGTGACGAGGACGTGTTCGTCGACCCGTTCCGGTTCGACGTCGGACGCGATCCCAACCGGCACGTGGCGTTCGGCTACGGGGTGCACTTCTGTCTCGGTGCGGCGCTGGCTCGCATGGAGGTGAACAGCTTCTTCTCGGCGCTGGTACCCCGGCTGAAGTCGATCGAGCTCACCGGCACGCCCGAACACACCGCGACGATCTTCGTCGGCGGGCTCAAGCACCTGCCGATCCGCTACGAACTGGACTGAATCCGGTCGCGAGCGCGCGCAAAGTTGGCTTTGGACACGGCGTGTCGGCCGCAGACACGCGCGCTCGCGGGAAACGGGTCAGCAGCAGCGATTCTGCGGGTTGGCCTCGGTCGCGTCGTGGCGCATCCGCCAGTACTCCCGCTCGGTCAGCACGGACTCGCCCGGATGGGTGCGCTCGCAATGGTCGACATAGCGACGGTAGTGGTTGTCGCCCATCAATGAGCTCCAGTACCAACTGATTTGGCGTGCGGTTTGGGTAATTCGTCCCACTGCTTCTGCACCTCCTTCTCGGCCTTGGTCGGAATCAGCCCTGATGGAGCGAAGATCCGGGACGGCACTGCCTCGTCCTCGGTGAGTGGGCGTCCCGAACCGCGAATTGCCTTCGCCGCCATGATGACTCCCGCTGCGAACACGGTGAGGACGAGGACCGCGAACACGATCGACAGCGTGCCCTGGACGAATGTGTTGCGGATGACGGCATCGATCTGATCAGGGTTCTTGGCCGCGCCGAACGCCGTCTTGCCTGCCTCCTTGGCGTCGCGGTACTGGAAGTGTTGAGTCCAGTAGCCGAGCTTCGGGTCGCCCGAGAAGATCTTCTGCCAGGACGCTGTCATGGTGACCGTGAGGTCCCAAAGCAGTGGAACACCGGGAATCCAAGCCCATTTCAGAAGCCCGCGCTTGATCACCACAACGGTGGCGACGGTCAGCGCGATGGCGGCGAGCAACTGGTTGGCGATGCCGAACAGCGGGAACAATGTGTTGATACCGCCCTGGGGAGCCTGGACACCCATCAACAAGAAGTAGCCCCACGCGGCGACCACGATCACGCTGCAGATCCACGCGCCGACCCGCCAACTCGGGTTCTGCAGCTTCTTCAGTGGTCCGCCGAGGTTGCCCAGTGCGTCGGACAGCATGAACCGCGCCACCCGCGTGCCTGCGTCGACCGTGGTGAGAATGAAGAGCGCCTCGAACATGATCGCGAAGTGATACCAGAAGGCCTTGAGGCCCGCGCCGCCGAACACCTGGTGCAGCACCTCGGACATGCCGAACGCCAGGGTGGGGGCACCACCCGTGCGCGAGACGATCGACTTCTCGCCGACACCCTGTGCTGCGGCGTCGATCTCGGCGCCCGTGATCGGGGCCCCGGACAACCCGAGTCCGTTGACATAGTCGGCCGCGGTCGCCGCCGTGCTACCCGTTGATGCGGCAGGTGCATTCATCGCGAAGTACAGGTGCTGATTCAGGATCGCCGCGGTGATGAGCGCCATGATGGCGACGAACGACTCGGTGAGCATGCCGCCGTAGCCGATCAGCCGCATCTGGCTTTCCTTCTCCAGCAGCTTGGGCGTGGTGCCGGAGGAGATCAACGAGTGGAAGCCAGACAGCGCACCGCAGGCGATGGTGATGAACAGGAACGGGAACAGCGACCCTGCGAAGACCGGACCCGCGCCGCTCGACGCGAACGACGAGACTGCCGGCGCCTCCATGATCGGGCGGGCCACCAGGATTCCGATGGCCAGCAGGACGATGGTGCCCACCTTCATGAACGTGGACAGGTAGTCGCGCGGCGCCAACAGCAGCCACACCGGCAGTACTGATGCGGCCAGGCCGTAGATGATGATGCACCAGGACAGCGTCACCTTCGACAGCGTGAACCAGTCTGCACCCCAGTCGGTTTCGGCGACCCAACCGCCCGCTACGACGGCGAGCAACAGCAGTGCGACGCCTATCAGCGACACTTCGGAGACGCGACCCGGCCTCAGGAGGCGAAGGTAGAGCCCCATGAAGAGCGCGATGGGAATCGTCATCGCGATCGAGAAGACACCCCACGGACTCTCGGCCAACGCGTTGACCACGACCAGGGCAAGCACCGCTAACAGAATCACCATGATGACGAGCACGCCGATGATCGCGGCGGCGCCGCCTATGACGCCGAGTTCGTCCTTCGCCATCTGGCCCAGTGAGCGGCCACGTCGGCGCACCGAAATGGAAAGCACCAGGTAGTCCTGCACGCAACCGGCGAGCACGGCGCCGACGATGATCCAGATGGTGCCCGGCAGGTAGCCCATCTGCATGGCCAGCACTGGGCCCACCAGCGGACCCGCGCCGGCGATCGCGGCGAAGTGATGGCCGAACAGCACTCGCCGGTCAGTCGGCATGTAGTCGGTGGCGTTCTCGAACACCTCTGCCGGGGTGGCGACCTCGTCGCGCGGCTTAACGATCTTCATCTCGATCAGCCGCGCGTAGAACCGGAACCCGATGACGTAGGTGCAGATCGCGGCGATCACGAACCACACGGCATTGACGGTCTCACCGCGGAAGAACGCGATGATCGCCCAGGCGATGGCGCCAACCAAGGCGATCACGCCGAAGACGACCTTGTGTCTGGTGGTGATCGGTGACCGGTCGATGATGGCTACCGGGGGTAGGTCCTTGTCGGTGCGGATGAAGGTGATGTCGCCGTCGGTCTCCTCGATGCGCTCGAACGAGGTGGGGGCGTGTGATGACGGGGAAGCCATAGCCCGATCCTGTCATCGTGCGTCAGGCGTTTTGGCGGAATCGCCGCCATTCGTTCAGCGCGCGTACTGGGCTAGCGCCGCGGAGCGCTCGACCTCGATCACCGCAAAGCTCTGCGCATGGCGATTCCGAGGGCGCCGCGTCCCCGGCCCACCACTCGAAATCCCTTGCGCTCGTATAGGTGCACCGCCGGGTTTCGTTGATGGACGTTCAAGCTGATTGCCTCGTAGCGATCCGCGCAAAGCACGATCAACTCATCCAACAGCGCACCGCCGACACCCCTTCGGCGCAGCTCAGGCGCGACGGCGATGGACAGTTCCGGAACGGCAACGGTGTCGCTGTCGACCAGGAGCGGGGGTTCGTGGTGACAGGTCCACACGGCTCCTAGCGACATGCCATTCGGATCTTCGGCGACCAGCACCACGTCGTCAGCGGTCGGCAGGAGGCTTTGCGTCTGTTCGGAGTCCGGGTCGGGAAGGGGCCAATCTTCGATGACGCAGGCGTGGCGGGCCATCTCGACGATGAAGGCCGTGTCTCCGCTCGTTGCAGCACGTAGCCGCACACTCGGGACCGGGGGCATTCGTCGATCGTTTCAGCTAGTCGCGTTCATAGAAGGTGCGGACGGTATCGATGGTGTCGGCCTCGGCGGGTCCCTTGTCGTCGCGGTAGCGCAGCACTCGAGCGAATCGCAACGCCATGCCGCTGGGGTACCGCGTCGAGCCCTGAACGCCGTCGAACGCGATCTCCACGACCTGTTCGGGGCGGACCTGGACCACGTAACCTGCGGTGCCGTCGACTGCGAGTTCGGTGAATCTGGTGGTCTGCCAGGCCAGCATCTCGTCAGTCATGCCCTTGAACGTCTTGCCGAGCATCACGAATCCACCCGTCGCAGGGTCACGGGCGCCAAGGTGGATGTTCGACAGCTTCCCGGTGCGCCGGCCAGAGCCCCACTCGACCGCGAGCACCACGAGGTCGAGGGTGTGGACGGGCTTGACCTTGAGCCATCCTGCGCCGCGTCGGCCCGCCTCGTACGGCGCCGTGGGCGACTTCGCCATGACTCCTTCATGTCCGGCGGCCAACGTCGCGTCCAGAAAGGCCGTCGCCTCCGCGACGTCGGCGGTGGCGAGCCGATCGACGCGCTGCGCCGCCGGCACGATCGCGTCGAGTCGCGCCAAGCGCTCGGCGGTCGGCAGGTCCAGCAGGTCGGTGCCGTCGACGTGCAGTACGTCGAAGAAGAACACCGACAGTGGTTGGTCGACCGCATCCCGACCTGCCCGTTGCCCGAATCGTGACGCGGTGACCTGAAATCGGTCGGGCCGCCCGTCGGGTCGGAGCGCGATGGCCTCGCCGTCGGCGATCAGCGTGCGAACTCCAAGCGCGCGGGTGGCCTGGACGACTTCGGGCAGGCGATCCGTGACGTCGTCGAGGCTGCGGGTGTAGATCGACACGCGGTCGCCGTCGCGGTGGATCTGTACGCGCGCACCGTCGAGCTTCGCTTCGAAAATCGCCGTGCCGCCGACTCTTTCGAGTGCCTCGGCCACGCCGGTGGTCGGTTGGGCGAGCATCGGCCCGACCGGCCGGCCGACGGTGAGTGCGAATTGTGCGAGGGCGGGCAGCCCACCCGTCAGCGCGGCGGCCGCCACTGTTGGCAGCTCACCGCCCAGCATCGCGGCCCGCCGCACGTCGGCCGCGGGAATGCGAGCCGCTGCGGCGACCGCGTCGGACATGACACCCACCAGTGCGCCCTGACGGAGTTCACCTCCGAGTAGTCGGCGCAGGAACGTTTGCTCGACGTCGGTCGCGGCGACGAACACCGCCGCGAGGAGCTCCGCTCGCCGCGATTGTGAGCCTTTGCCCGCGACCGCGCCGAGCTCGGTGAAGGCTGCGTCGACGCCGCGCACGGTGAGGGACGCCTCGGCTGCGGGCGGTGGCAGCGACCTCAGGGCTGCCCAACCCACGCCGATCTGCCGTTGCGGCAGTTCCCCCGAGAGCCATGACACGACGATGGCGATCAGCTGTGGATCTGATTCCTGGCTGGCCCCGGCGAGCAGGTCGGCGATCAGGCGCGATTTCGCCGAGCGTGCCGAGGTCGCGCCGACCTGGGCGGAGGCTTCGGCCACGTCGACGAGGAACACGTGCTCAGCCTGGCACGGAGGTCAGACATCCTCCAGAAGTCCGGTCAGGACCGCGACCTCGGCGCGCACGTCGGCGGCGCGCTCGGGACGGCCCGCCGAAGCGAGTTGCTCGGCGGCCTCGACGCGCTCGTCGACTTCGGCTCGGATCACGGTGCGGATCTCGGCATCGGTAAGCGTGCGCCGCGCCACCTCCGCGGCACCGAGTCCCATCGCGCTGTCGGCGATCGCCCCCGCGCGGGGTGCGGGCCCGTCGGGTGTCTCCGCGTTGTCGATGGCACTGAGTGCAGACCGCAGCGCCGACACGCGCACGGCGTCGCGCTCCTTGCGCGCGGTGAGCAGCGCACCGCGCAGCGATTCGCGCCAGCTTTGGGCAGGTTGTTCGGACACCGAAGTGAAACTAGCCGCGAGCGTGCGCATTTGCACTCGATTTACGGCGTGTCGAGGTGCAGACACGCACGCTCGCGGAGAAGGGTTACGTCACGGCGAAGGACACGGTGTGCCACCCGGTCGCGCCGTCGGGCACGACACCGACCTGATCGGAGGTCTGCACCGCACCCGTGCCGTCGGTGGCCCTGACGCGGATCTCATGAGGGCCGGGAGCGTCGGCCTGCCACTGAAAGCTCCACAGCCGCCAGGTTTCGTTCGAGTACGCCTCGCCCAAGTCGGCCGGCTGCCAAGCCCCGTCGTCGATGCTGACCTCGACGGCCCGAACGCCGCGGTTCTGCGCCCAGGCCACCCCGCCGAAGGTGACGGGGCCGCGGCTGACGTCCTGTCCGCTGCGCGGCACGTCGATCCGCGACTCGGTCTTGATGGGCCCGCGGGCCGACCACCCCAGCCGCGTCCAATACGCCTGGGCCCGATCGAACCGCGTCACATCGAGGTCGACGACCCACTTCGTGGCCGAGACGTATCCGTACAAGCCGGGCACCACGAGCCGGGCCGGATATCCGTGCTCAGTCGGCAGCGGAACGCCGTTCATGCCGATCGCCAGCAGCGACTACTCGCGGTCGTCGGTGAGCGCCACGGGCGTTCCGGCGGTGAAGCCATCGATCGACGTCGACAGCACCATGTCGGCGTCGGGATGAACCCCCGCCTTCGCCAACAGATCCCGCACCCGATAGCCGGTCCACTTGGCGTTGGAGATGAGTTCACCGCCCACGGGGTTGGACACGCAGGTCAGCGTCACGACCTTCTCGATCACCTCGAATCGGTCGAGCTCGGCGAAACCGAATTCGACCTCGTGATCGACCATGCCGTGAATGCGCAGCCGCCAGTCGTCCCGGCTGACCTGCGGCACCGAGAGCGCGGTGTCGATGCGGTAGAAGTCGTCGTTGGGAGTGATGAACGGCGGCAGTGTCACCCCGTTCGGTTGCACGGCGGCAGGTACGGGCGGCGCGGCCGTGGCGGCCGCGGGCAGGGTGAAGGCGTTGCGGTCGCCGGCCACCGACGAGCGCAGTCGGTTCAACACCGTGCCCGCGACTCCGGTCACGACGCCAGCGGTGAGCAATCCGAAGGTGATCAACGACAGCCGCCGCCCGCGATCCGGGGCGTCCTCGGAGGTGTCGGGCGCGGCGTCGGTGAACCGGCCCGACACCAGCAGGCGCAGCACCGCGATTCCACACACGGTGCCAAGCAACGTTGGTACGACGTCCACCCACGACGAGCCGACCCTGGTCAACACGGCCGCACAGCCCGCCACGCCGGCAAGCCCGATCGCGATGCTGCCCAACGGTATTCGCCCGCGCTCCCGTTGGCCGGTGAGTGCGGCGATGACGGCGATCACTCCGAGCACGATGATCTTCAGCGCCAGCTTGTCGGCAGTGCCGAACAGCTGGATCGCCGCCTCCTTGACGGGCCCGGGCGTGAGGTCGATGACGGTGGACCCGACGGCGGTCAGGGAATCGGCGCCCGGCCCGAACGGAACTGCGGCCAACTGGGTTACGCCGAGTGCGACCGCTGCTGCGGCGACGCCTACCAGGGCGCTGGGGCGGGCAGCGGGTTCGGGCATGCCGCCAACGTACCGATTAACCCGACCCGAAAGGCTTACCGGAAAGTGACGTCGGCTAGGTTGCCTTACAGTCTGACCTCATTTTGCGAAGTACCCCCAGCGGAAAGGGAGCTAAATGGAGATCTCGGGGAAGAAGGCCATCGTCGTCGGTGGTGCATCCGGTTTTGGACGGGCGACGGTGGAGACGCTCATCGCACGCGGAGCGACCGTGGCGATCCTGGACCGGCCCCAGTCCGAAGGCAAGGCCGTTGCTGCCGAGGTCGGCGCGGCCTTCCACGAGGTCGACGTGACGGACTTCGACGGAACCGAGCGGGTGCTCAACGAAGCCATCGACGCACTCGGTGGGCTGCACATCATCGTGACCACTGCGGGCGGCGGCGTCGGTGAGCGCACCATCAAGAAGGACGGCCCCCACAGCCTGGACTCGTTCCGTGCCACCGTCGACCTCAACCTGATCGGTAGCTTCAACATCAGCCGGCTGGCCGCCTTCCAGATGAGCAAGCAGGAGCCCGTCGACGACGAGGCCGAGGAGCGCGGCGTCATCATCAACACCGCGTCGATCGCCGCATTCGAGGGCCAGATCGGACAGGTGGCCTACACCGCCTCCAAGGCCGGTATCGCAGGCATGTGCCTGACCATGGCACGGGATCTCGGCAGCCTGGGTATTCGGGTGCTGGCCATCGCGCCGAGCCTGTTCGCCACCGGGCTTACCAAGGGCATTCCGGACGAGTTCGCCAGCGCGCTCACCAAGGATGCCGCCTTCCCGAAGCGCCTCGGCAAGCCCGAGGAGTACGCGAAGCTGGTTGTCGCGATCGTCGACAACCCGATGCTCAACGGCCAGTGCCTTCGGCTGGACGCCGGCCAGCGCTTCGCCCCCAAGTAATACAGTGATTTGTGTGTTGGAACCCGCGCTGAACGCGGGTTCCAACACACAAATCGCTGACTTGGGAGGCGTCCATGGCCACTGTTGCCACCCATCTCATCGCGGCCTTGGCGCGCAGCGGCGTGCGCCGCATCTACGGCCTGCCGGGCGACAGCCTCAACGGGTTCACCGACGCCATCCGGCGGTCGGACGAGATGACGTGGGAGCATGTCCGGCACGAAGAGAACGCGGCGTTCGCCGCGACCGCCGACGCTACGCTGACCGGCGCGCTGGCGGTGTGCGCGGGTAGCTGTGGGCCGGGCAACCTGCACCTGATCAATGGACTGTTCGACGCGCAGCGCAGTAGGGTCCCGGTGCTGGCGATCGCGGCGCACATCCCGCGCACCGAGATCGGCTCGCAGTACTTCCAAGAGACCCATCCCCAAGACCTGTTCCGCGAGTGCAGCGTCTACTGCGAACTCGTCAGCACTCCCGAGATGGCGCCCCGCATAGTCGAGATGGCGATGCGAGCGGCCATCGAGGAGAACGGCGTCGCCGTCGTCGTCATCCCCGGCGAGATCTTCCTTGCCCAGGCCCCCGAGTCCGGCTGGCTGACCCGCGCCGTCGAGCCCACCCGGTCGGTGATCCGCCCCGACGACGCGTCGCTGCGCCGGGCTGCCGACATCCTCAACGCCGCCGAGAAGGTGACCATTCTCGGCGGCGCAGGCGTGGCGGGCGCCCACGACGCGCTCGTCCAGACCGCGAGCACCCTCAACGCGCCCGTCGTGCACGCGCTGCGCGGCAAGGAGTTCATCGAGTACGACAACCCGTTCGACGTCGGGATGACGGGGCTGCTCGGATTCGCCTCGGGCTACAAGGCCATCAAGGAGTCCGACGCGCTGCTGATGCTCGGCACCGACTTTCCCTACGGCCAGTTCTATCCGGACCATGCGCGCGTGATCCAGGTCGACGTCCGTGGCCGAAACCTGGGCAGGCGCACACCCATTGAGCTCGGGTTGGTCGGCACGGTCGCCGACACGCTCGCCGCGTTGCAGCCGCTGCTGGTGCAGAAGACCAGTCGCGCGCACCTGGACCGGGCGTTGCAGCACTACCGCAAGACCCGCAAGACCCTGGACTCCTTGGCCGTCAACGATCGGGACCGCGCTCCGATCCGGCCCGAATACGTTGCGGGACTGGTCAATCAACTGGCCACCGACGACGCGGTGTTCACCGTCGACGTCGGCTCACCGGTGGTTTGGGCGGCCCGCTACCTAACCATGAACGGCAGGCGCAGGCTCGTCGGGTCGTTCAACCACGGCACCATGGCCTGCGCGCTGCCTCACGCGATCGGCGCTCAGACCGCGTTCCCGCACCGACAGGTGGTAGCGCTGGCCGGAGACGGTGGACTGACCATGTCCTTCGGCGAACTGATCACCTTGAGCCAGAACCGGTTACCGGTCAAGGTGATCGTCTTCAACAACTCGTCGCTGAACTTCGTCGAGCTCGAGATGAAGGCCGCGGGCATCGTCAACTTCGGCACCGGCTTGACCAACCCCGACTTCGGCGCCGTGGCGCAGGCGATGGGGCTGTTCGGGCGGAGGGTCGAGCACCCGGCCGACCTGGCCCAGGCGCTCACCGAGGCGTTCGCTCACGACGGACCCGCGGTGGTCGACGTGGTCACCGCGCGTCAGGAGTTGTCCATCCCGCCCGCCATCACCGCCGAACAGGCGAAGGGCTTCTCGCTGTACGCGATTCGCACGATCCTGGCCGGGCGCGCCGACGAACTGCTCGATCTGGTGACCACCAACGTGGCCCGCAGAGTGCTCGACTGAGATCGCTACCCAAGAACGACGAACTCCCGCTAATCTCTGTTCGTGCGCAAGAGCTCATTGGCGTTGGTCGCCACCGTCGTTCTTCTTGCTGGCTGTGGCGGACCCAAGCCGGAGATCCCGCAACAGTCTCAGGCCAAGAAGCCCGATACCAGCAACATCGAGATCGAGGGCGACCGCGACGCCCCGGTCAACAAGCTCGCCATCGAGGCCATCGCCGATCTCCAGGTGTTCTGGACCGAGCAGTTCCCCAAGCTCTACGACGAGGACTACAAACCACTCGAGGGTGGCCTGTACGCCCTGGATTCCGACGCGGAGGCGGGCCCGGACTGTGCGAACAGTTACGCCGACGTCGCGGGCAACGCGTTCTACTGCAAGCTCGATGACTCGGTGGCCTGGGACGCGGAGGAGCTGTTACCCCGGCTGCAGAAGAAGTACGGGGACTTCGTCATCCCCGTGGTGCTCGCGCACGAGTGGGGCCATGCGATGCAGCAGCGGTCCGGCTTCTTCGACCAGAACGAGCTCACCGTCAGCTCGGAACTCCAGGCGGACTGCTTCGCCGGCGCGTGGTCCCGCCATGCGCAGGACGACGGCGTGTTCGACGTGGACAGCGGTGATCTCGACAGCGCCCTGGCCGGCATCCTCGACCTGCGTGACACCCCAGGCACCAGCGCTCAAGACCCGTCGGCGCACGGCAGCGGATTCGACCGGGTCAGCGCATTCCAGGACGGCTATTACAACACCGTCGAGAAGTGCAAGGACTACCAGGACGGCGAGCCGCTGGTGCTCGAACTGCCCTTCAACAACGCGCAGGACGCGGCCAACGAAGGCGATGCGCCCTATGACTCCATCGTCAACGGCGTGCCCTACGACATCGAGGACTACTGGACCCAGGTGTATCCGGAGCTGGCCGACGGGCAGGCGTGGCCGCCGTTGAAGAGCATCGAGCCCTTCGACCCGTCGAGCCCGCCGAACTGCGGCGGGTCGCCCGCGGACGGCTACGTGCTGTTCTACTGCATCGACGACGACTACGTCGCGTGGGACAACGCCGAGACCATGCCGAGAATCCACGCCAGGGCCGGCGACTACGCCGTCACGACACTGCTTGCCACGCAATGGGGCCTGGCGGCGCTGACGCGGCTCGGTGACGACTCCGACGAGAAGACCTCCACACTGCGCGGGGACTGCCTGGCCGGCGCGTACAGCGCCAGTGTGATCCTCCAGAATCGCAGCGAGACCAGCAGCTGGTCGATGTCGCCCGGTGACCTGGATGAAGGCATCAAGGCGTTGCTGCTGTTCCGCGGAAGCGGTGACGTGGAACGCCAGGGCGCCGGCTTCGACCGTACCCGTGCGTTCCGGGAAGGCGTGATCAACGGCGCAGAGCCCTGCCTCGAGTACGAGGCGTAGGTCGGCTCAGCCGAGCACGACCCTACGCAGGCCGTGGTACGGCGGAGAGCGTCGACTGCCCGATCAACGACGGGATGCTGCGTCGCACGTCGGCCGGACCGGACACCTTGACGCTGCCGTCGAGCAGCGCACGGGACCACTCAACGTCGCCACGCCAGATGCGGGTGAGGGTACGCAGGCTCGTCTCGATCGTGGCCGCCACCTCGTGGCCCGGGTCGAAGTCGCACACGTCGGCGTCGCCTTCCGACACCACCAGCCACCAGCGCGAGGCCTTGGGCGCCACGCCGTCGAGCCGGAACGCCACCGTGGTACGTGCGCGCGGCCAGTTCTCGATCGGGATGGTGCGGCGGATGTCCCACATCAGCAGGTGCGGGTCGAGGTCCTGCTCGCCGAGTTCCCCGATCCAGCGCACCCCCCATGCGCCGAGTGCTTCGACCACGTCGGCGAGCTCCTTTCCGCATTCGGTCAGCGAATACGTGGTGCGGCCGTCGATCTCGGCGCGCTCCACGACTCCTGCGCGCGTCAGCGACTTCAGCCGTTTGGACAGCAGCGCGGGCGACATCTTCGGAACCCCGCGGCGCAGGTCGTTGAAGTGAGTGCTGCCCGCCAATAGCTCCCGCACGACCAGCAACGTCCACCGTTCGTCGAGTAGCTCCATTGACTTGGCCACCGGACAGAATTGGCCGTATCCGGACATTTGCGCACCTCCGAGCGTCGAGTGAGCAGTACAGATATGGAACCAGGGCTAGTACAGATATGTAACTAGATCGGCGCGATCGGCGACGGGACGATGTACGCGACCGATCAAGGAAGGACAACGATCATGAGCAATCCGACCACAACCGTCGACCACAGCCAGGTGGCGGCCAAACACCGAGCGATGTGGGCCTCCGGCGACTATGCGAAACTCGCCACCGAACTCGTCTCACCGCTCGGCCCCGTGCTGGTGGCTGCCACCGGGATAGCCAAGGGCGATCGAGTGCTGGACGTAGCCGCAGGTACCGGCAACGCGGCGATTCCCGCCGCCGAGACCGGCGCGAGCGTCATCGCCAGCGACCTGTGCCCGGAGTTGTTGGAGGACGGTCGCAAGCTGGCCGCCGAGCGCGGCGTCGACCTCGAATGGCGCGAGGCCAATGCCCACGAATTGCCTTTCGGGGACGACGAATTCGACGTCGTCATGTCGTGTATCGGCGTGATGTTCGCCCCGTTCCATCAACTCGCCGCCGACGAGCTGGTTCGGGTGTGCAAGTCGGGCGGCAGGATCGGTTTGATCAGCTGGACGCCGGAGGGTCACATCGGGCAGCTGTGGGCCGCGATGAAGCCGTACGCGCCGGCGCCCCCGCCAGGCGCGCAGCCACCTCCGTTGTGGGGTCAGGAGGAGCACGTGCGTGCGCTGCTCGGCGACCACGTCACCGACGTCGTTGCCGAGCGACGGATGCTGACGGTTGACCACTTCGCAGACGGAGCCGAGTTCCGCGACTACTTCAAGGCGGTCTACGGGCCGACGATCTCGGTGTACCGCAACATCGAGGGCGATCCAGAACGTGTGGCCGCCCTCGACGCGGACATCGCCCGAGTCGGCGACAGTGTGCTCAGCGGCTCGTCGACCATGGAATGGGAGTACCTGCTGCTGACCGCGCGCAAGCGGTAGCACTCGGTGCACGGCAACGACTTTCGTCGAAGTCAGGACGCCTGACGGGTTGGCCGCGACGATGGCAGCCATGGCCGATGACGTGATGGTGCCGCCGACGCTGAGCGACGACGACGAAGTCGCGCTCCAGAGTTGGGTCCGTGACCAGGGGCTCGGCTCGGACGTCACCGACGTCGCGCCGCTCACCGGTGGAACGCAGAACATCGTCGTCCACCTGTGCATCGACGGTCGCGCGATGGTGCTGCGCCGTCCGCCCGTGCATCCCAGGCCAACAAGCGACAAGACGATGTTGCGCGAGATCGCGGTGCTGCGCACGCTTGCGGGCACCGACGTGCCGCACCCCGGGTTCATCGCGGGCTGCGCTGACCCGAGCGTGCTGGGTGTCGTCTTCTACCTGATGGAGGAGGTCGACGGCTTCAACCCTGGCAACGAGATGTCCCAGGCCTACGTCGACGACCCGGGCCTGCGGCATCGCGTCGGGCTGTCCTACGCGGGCAGCCTGGCGCAGCTGGGCAACGTCGCATGGGAGGGGAGTCCGCTCGCGGAGCTACGGAAGCCGGGATCCTTTCTGGCGCGCCAGGTTCCGCAGTTCCTCGGGCTGCTCGAGAGCTACCGACACGAGCACTACCAGCCCGAGTCGCTGCCCGCGGTGACCGACTTGGCCAACTGGCTGGAGACCAACCGGCCACCCGACGGCGAGCCCGCCATCATGCACGGCGACGCGCACCTCAACAACGTGCTGCTGCGCCGTGACCGCCCCGAACTCGCCGCCTTCATCGACTGGGAGATGTGCACGGTAGGCGACCCGCTACTGGACCTCGGCTGGATGATGGTGTGCTGGCCAACGGAACCCGACACGATCAACGCGGGATCCGAACTCGCCGCGCTCGGCGGGTTGGCCACCCGAGCCGAACTGCTGGAGGCCTATCGGGTGGCAGGTGGGCGGCCCGCCGCAGCGTTGCAGTGGTACGTGGCGCTGGCCTGCTTCAAGCTCGGCATCGTCATCGAGGGCACTTGGTCGCGGTATCTGGCCGGCCAGGCGGACCGGGAGGCGGGGGAGCGGTTGCACGAGTCCGCCACCAGTCTCATCGAGCTCGGTACGCGAGTGACCAAGGGCGACAATCCGTTCGAGTGAGGGTCAGCGGTAGGCGTCAAAACCGAGTTTGATCGCCAAGGCCAGGCCCGCGACGGCGATCAACAGACGCAAGGGCGTGGCCGGCGCGCGTCGGACGACCAGGGGGCCCAGCCGGGATCCGATGAGGCAGCCGACCGCGAGCGGCACCACTGCGGCCCAGACGACCGGCGTGAAGGCGACGAAGACCACGGCGGCCGTGGCGTTCGCGACCCCGAGCACGACGTTCTTGGTGGCGTTCGCGTGGGCCAGCGACTGGCTGCCGGTACGCAGGAACGTCGCGAGCAGGAGCACGCCCGCGGCCGCGCCGAAGAAGCCGCCGTACACGCATATTGCGAAGATCGCGACGCCAAGCAGCACCGTGCGGGCGATGCTCGGTCGGGCGTCGGCGTCGGCGTCGCCACGGTGGGGCAGCGCGATGACGATGGCCGAGAAGCCAAGCAGGATGGGCACGGCGCGCTCGAACCCGTCCGCGGGGATCGACAGCAGCAGAGCCGCACCCGTCGCGCCGCCGACCACCGCGACGGGCAGCAGCCGCAAGAGCACCCGACGCTGCCCACGCAATTCGGGCAGCGAGCCCCAGACCGAACCGACACCGTTGAACACGAGCGCGACGGTGTTGGCGATGTTGGCGCTCACCGGCGGGAGCCCGACCAGCAGTAGCGCGGGATAGGTGGACACCGATGCCAGGCCCGCGATGCTGCCTGCCAGCCCGCCAACGATCCCGGCCGCGACCAGCAGCAGCACTTCCCACGCGGTCATTGGCGAACGACGTTAGGCCAACGGGCGGATCGACCGCCAATCAGCGCGCGGGACTATGCCGTATCTCTCAGCCAGCCCAGCTCTCAGATGCAATCCGAGCAGATCATCTCGCTGCCAGTCTGTTTCGCCAACCGGTGCTTGTGATGGACCAGGAAGCAGCTGGAGCAGGTGAACTCGTCGGCCATCTTGGGCAGCACCTTCACCGTCAGTTCCTCGCCGGACAGATCGGCGTCGGGCAGTTCGAACGACTCGAATGCTTCCGCGTCGTCGACGTCGATGACCGCAGTGGTCGCATCGTTGCCACGTCGGGCAGCGAGCGCCTCCAGCGACTCGTCAGCGGTGTCCTCGGTGTTGGCCTGTCGGGGGGCGTCGTAGTCGGTTGCCATCGGTGTCCTTTCCTCGTCCTGCCGCGAGAACGCTGCGGGGTCAGTGATTGTTCCCGTGGTGCCACGGAAACAAACCCCGCACCGTTTTCGCCGTCCGACGACGACGGCGTTGGTCGCGCGCCCTACTTCGCGGTCTTCTTGCCGACGAGGGCGTCGACGGGATCGGGGGCACCTTCGCGGTCCTTGACCACGCGGTAGGCGATGTAGCCGACCACCAGCGTGAGGGCTACGAAGATGACCGCGAAGTATTGCATGAACCATCCGGCGCCCGCCACGTCGTACACCTCGGCCCGGGGCCAGCCGATGTTCACGACCAGCAGGCCGCCGATCACCACGGCGACGAGGTTGACCGGAATTCCCCACTTGCCCAGGTCCATCACGGGAGGACCGTAGGACAGGCTGGTGCCGCGGAGCCGGTGGATCAGGGCGGGCACGGTGACCATCAGATAGGCGATGTACACGATGACGACCGACACGGACGCGATAGCGGCGAACACGCTGGACTGACCGATGTTGACCAGCAGCACTCCGATGGCGAGCGTGCTGACGGCGATACCCGTGATGACGGGGGTGCCGGTGCGCTTGTTGACTTGAGACAGGAACTTGCCGAACGGCAGCCGGTTGTCGCGGGCCATCGAGAACATCACCCGCGAAGCCGCGGCCTGGATCGCCAG